>BFBZ01000002.1_pt20 | contig 74059 bp, 65 predicted proteins | sample 1888401 | NCBI WGS metagenome assembly BFBZ01 (sample SAMD00112614, study PRJDB3348) | symbiont metagenome | host: Chara braunii
CCGGTAGCGCCGGTAACTCTCGATGAAGGCGTTCCGCCCCTTCTCCTCCTGCGCATCGGTGACGCGGTTCAGATAAACAACCGCGATATCGGGCCCTAATGGCGTGGCCGAGTCCTTCAGAGCTGTAAGATCAAAACTGCCTAGCTCATGCAGCGGGACGACCGGCCAATCATCGCCCTTCAAAACCCGCTTACCCAATCCGCCATCGCCCTTGATAATGAGAATGCAAGAATTAGCAAAAGCAATTTCTTTGATCGAAGAGACGGTCGCTTCACCATATCGCTCGCCGCAAAACCGATGCATAAGCTCGAAAGCCGCATTGCGCCGCCGAAGGGCTGGATTCACTGCAACCAGCGTTGGCAAGGCAACCAGCGATGCGAAGAATTCGTAAACAGACATACCAAAGTAGTTGTTCTTGCTAAACTGATCAGAAAAATCAGTGTGGCAATCTTCGATGAGAAATGCGCCACCGTCACGAAGCAAGGGAAAATATAACAAAAAATTTTTGATGATGTCGTGTTGCGTGTGTGATGCGTCATCGACGATCATGTCGAAGGGTTCATTTAGCGATGCAATTTGCTGATATACCCCGTCACTCGTCGAATCTCCAATAATGACGTCCGTAAACCGTGTGCATTTCGCATATTCGGCGACCTTTGGATTGATGTCGCAAGCTACACAGCGTGAAAATTTTCTCTCAGTATCGAAGGCTTCAAGCCATCCCAAATTCTGTACGCCTATTTCTAGATAAGTCGAACCCGGTCGAATGCGAGAGATGACCCGCTCATAGAATGGGAAATACGCCTCCCACTTGTCAAAACCACGCATCATCCCTCTACGTGCAACGCGATCGTGCTGTCGGCCAACCCCAGCACTCCGTAGCGAAACCGAGCCGAAGATATTCGCATCACCAACACGTCGTGCCGCCAAACGAGCTGCTGATGCTGATGGAAATCGCCGTCGGCGACCGCGACCGAAACCGTATAGTCTCCACTCGGGAGAATCGGAAGTTGGAATTGAAATTCAACACGATAGCGCTGCCCCCGCTTAAATTTGAAGGGCTCCTTTTCAGACACATGCAAAGTGTTTTCGCCAAAGATTTCGACTCCCCGGCTGTTTTTCATCAAAAAACCGACGATAGGGTGCGCGATATCGTCCTTCGCTACGAGCCTGACAGACAATACCAGGTGCTCCCCGTCTGAGAGCAGCTTGCGACGTTCGCTACCTCGGGACGCGAAGGTTACGTCGAGAATATCTACACGGTGACCGCCGAATCCTCGACTGAAATCGGGATCGGAGCTTATCTTGGCATCAGACACTGGCTTGAGCAGCTCCGCTCGGGCGACGAGTTCTGCGGTGCCTTTCGAAGCACTGGTCCCAAGCATATCCGGGTAGTCCTCGGACAGCGTGAACGCAAGGTATTCCTCGCAGACCCGCTTCGGTGCTCCCTGCAGGCGAATAATGCCACCGTGCAGCCAGATTACCTCGTCGCAAAGGTCTTGCAGAGCATTGAGATCATGGCTGACGAACAAGATCGTTCCACGAGCTTTGAAGGCCTTGATGAAACGCATGCATTTCTGCGCGAAAACCGCATCGCCAACTGCGAGCGCCTCGTCGACGAGAAGGATATCAGCATCCAGATGCGCGATAATCGCAAACGCGAGCCGGACAACCATGCCGCTCGAATAGGATTTCACGGGATCGCCAATCTTCTCGCCGAGTCCGGAGAACTCGACGATTGCTTTGATTTTATCGGGGAATGCCGTGGATGGAATTCCATGGATCGTCAAGTAACTGTTGATATTGTTTAATCCATTGTCCTCGGAATTGAAGCCCGCTCCCAACTCGATGATCGATGCCACACGACCGTGAACGGCGATCTGGCCACTGCTTGGGTTGATCAGCGAGGCAATCATCTTGAGCAGGGTCGACTTGCCGCACCCATTTTGACCAATAATGCCAAGCGATTGACCTCTGCGAACCGTCAGGTCGATACCATTGAGAACATAGGCGCTCTCGAAGAAGCGCCCAGCGTGCCTGCCGCGCAGAAGAAAGCTGGCAAAGTCCAGCACTCGCGCCGAATTGCTGTGGTAGCGACGATAGAACTTTGTCAGATTTCTGGCTTCGATGGCGACGTCGCCGAAAGCGCGGTCAGTCATTGGCGAACCTAGACGTTACACCTTGCAGCCAAAACCCCAAAGCGATCGCGATTGCGGCCATCCCTAAGCAATCGCCGATTAAGGAGAACGAAAACGTTAGGCTTGGCTCAAATGCTCCTTGCCGAATTGCGTTAATGTAGTGCGTAAGCGGGTTGACGGCGACTACTCCCTGAATGCCTATGGGCAGATTGGTTACCGGGTAGAGGATAGGCGAGACAAACAGTAGACCCATGCCGAGCATGCTTATTATCTGTTGCCAGTCTTTGGCCAAAGATCCGATTACCGCCGAGAGCAGCATCAAACCCACGCAAAAGATTGCAAAGAGACCGAGACAGGCGAGCACCATTAACAGGCCGGATAAGGAAATACCGAAATACCAAATGGCCACGGGATACCATACCGCAAGTGCCATCCAAAATTGGATTAAGCTGCCCAGGGCGCTGCCTAGTACCAGATCGAGGAAGCCAATGTTCAGCTTGCTCGTAATACCAGCGTAGGCGTCAAATGCGTTAGCACCCTTCACCAGCACCTCGATCAACAGCTGGTGCATCATCAGGCCCGGGAATAGCACCATCGCATAGTCGGTATAGGCGTCTGCGCTCATGAACTTCCAGCGCGCCTGGAAGATTGTTGAGAAGACAAGTGAATATAACAGCAGGCTAATCAGCGGCGTCATAACCAGCCAAAGTCGGCCGATAACGGCGCCGCGGAAACGCTGGCGAAGATCGTTTCGTGCCAACATAAGTATACTTCTGGGACTAAGCATCTTGGTGCTTTCCAAGCGCTTGACGCGTCTTCGTATCGTTGCCCCAGAAAGCCAACGGCTCGTACTCTGGAATTGGAAATCTCCCGAGGTTCAAGTTGACATCGTAACCGCGTTCGGCAGCCCAAGACTCGATCAATTGGCGTACCGATACCGGCCGGCCCGAGCAAACATTGTACACCCCGTCCGCAGCCTCACATTCATGCAGCATGACGACCTTGGTTACAATCTCGCTTACAGGCGAGAAGTCGCGAAGCTGATGCCCAAGCGACATATCAAACGTTTTGTCACCGCGCGCGTGGGCCGCGCAGAGCAAAGAATACAGCGACGTCGGTGCCTGCCCCTCACCGTACATGTAGAAAAGGCGAAGCCACTTGTGGTGGAACGACAGTTCGGTCCTCAGAAATTCAATATAGCGAAGCAACGCAAGTTTTGCGAAACCGTAAGGCGTGTCCGGTGCGCAGGTCATTTCCTCTCTGAGTGCGCCAGAAATTGCCCCATACTCCAAACAAGTGCCCGTGTGAGTCAAATTCTCGATGCCACATTCTATGGCCGTCCGCACAAATTTGATCTGATTGACGAGTTCAACATCGACGTGATGACACGACATGTAATTGGGCAATCCGCCCCACGCGAGATGAATCATTTCGTGGGCTGCCGTTTCCATCATCGCGGTCTTGACCGCTTGTTGGTCGTAGATGTCGACAATATGATGATGAACGCCGTCGTGAACGAATGGTGGACCACGGCGCGATGGAGCTCGGTCCCAAGTGTGGACCTCCCAACCGCGCTGAGCCAAGGCTCTCGATACGGCGGATCCGAGAAAGCCAAGTCCTCCGGTTACGATGATGCGCTTTGCCATGTCACCAGATACAGAGTTCGGGAACTGCCCTTACCAGCTTGGCATTCCATTGCCGGACATATTTCAGTTGCTTCTCGATCTCATCCGCGATGTTCCAAGGTAGAATGACGATATAGTCTGGCTTTTCGGCACGAATTCTGTCTTCGGAAACAATCGCAATCTTGCTGCCTGGCATGTAGCGATTGATCTTGCCAGGGCTTCGATCTACCACGAACGAAATCAGGTCCTCACGCACGCCAGCGAAATTCAGCAGCGTATTGCCCTTGGCGGCTGCGCCGTAGGCGATAACCTTCTTTCCCTGTCGCCTTTGCTCGATTAGGAATGTCAGCAGATCGTATTTGATTTTGTATATTCGATCTTGAAAATCCCGATAGATTTTCATGTCGTTCAACTGGGCATTGCTTTCGGACGTCTGGACTGCCGCCACGTTCGGCGAAATCGGGCGCTTGCCAGTAGCTTTCTTCTGGATGTAGAGGCGCAGGCTCCCGCCATGAGTTGTCAACTGGTCGACGTCGAAAATTTCAAGGCCCGCATGTTTTGCAAGGTTGTTGGCTGCCAACAGCGAGAAATAGGAAAAGTGCTCGTGATAGATCGTGTCGAATTGCTTGAACTCGATCAGCTTCAGCAGATGTGGAAACTCGAACGTCGCAACACCGTCGTCCTTTAGAAGGCGGCCGACACCGGACAGAAAATCATTGATATCGGGGACATGAGCCAGAACATTATTGCCGATAATCAGATCCGCACTTTTTCCTTGCTCCCGCAACTCGTTCGCAAGGGCGAGGCCAAAGAACTCGGTCACCACTTCGATACCCTTGGCACTGTCTCTTATACACATCTAGATGTGTATAAGAGACAGGGCGCACTTTTTCCTTGCTCCCGCAACTCGTTCGCAAGGGCGAGGCCAAAGAACTCGGTCACCACTTCGATACCCTTGGCACGCGCCGCTTCGGCAGTGCTGAGGGTCGGCTCAATGCCGAGGCAAGGGATGTGTCTCGCCCGAACAAATTGTAAGAGGTATCCATCGTTCGAGGCAATTTCCACAACCAAGCTTGTCGAGGTCAAAGCGAGGCGCTCGGAAATCATGGCCACATAGTCCTCGCAATGCCTCAACCATGAGGAACTGGTCGCACTGAAATATGGGTAGTCCGATGAGAACAACTCGCTTGACGCATGGAAGTCCTGTGTCTGCACCAAAAAACATTCCCCGCAAACGAAAGTTCGCAATGGCACCCATTGCTCGGCCGCGTCGCGAGTATCAGTCGTCAAATAAGCATTTGACGGCGGAGAGGACGCCAGGTCGCAAAAGGTTTGCGTGACTTTGGCGCCGCAGTGACGACACTTCATAATTCGATTCCCTCGAAGTCATCCGAAACGGACGGATGCGCGCGGTCACGCTCGGACATCTGCGATATCTGTAATGGCCAATGAATTTTCAACGCCGGATCGAGAGCGTTAAGGCCGCGTTCCAAATCTCGATCGTAATAATTATCGTGCATGTAAATCAGCTCTGTCTCCGGTTTCAATGTCTGAAACCCGTGCGCAAATCCGCGAGGCACAAAGAGCGAGACGTCGCGATCTGCCGACAGGACGGTTGTGAACGATTGCAGAAAAGTCTCGGAGCCCTTGCGGATATCAACGATGACATCCACTATTTCACCAGAGATGCACGAGATAAGCTTGGCCTCAGCGCCCGGGGACATTTGGAAATGCATTCCGCGCACGACCCCAATCGCACGAGTTAACGTGCGGTTGATTTGGGCGATATTCTGAAAGCCAACTCGCCGGGCGACTTCACGGCCGCAATACATTCGTTCCAGAAATCCACGATCATCCCCGAGTTTGCGCCGGTGAACCTCAAAAGCGCCACGGAGGGGCGTCTCAGTAAATGCAAATCTCTCACTATCGCGCATTGAATTCTTCAATTTGCGCGGCGGTGACCTTCAAGGCGCGCCCGTTGGAGTAGCCAACATACCAGTCCAAACAATAAGAAAGGGCAGTTTCGATTGGCAGTCTGCTCTCCCAATCAAGGCCCTCCCGGGCTTTGCTGCTGTCGAGCTTTAGCAAACGGGCCTCCTTGTCATTGGACGCCGGCTCTACGAAAACGTCGATCTTGCGTTCGGCGTTGGCTCGAAGGTAACTGATAATCCATTCGACGGGCTTACAGTCTTGTGCTCGAGGTCCGAAGTTCCAATCGCCAGAGTACTTGGCTGGATCGCCATACAGCCGCTCGGCGAGCTTAAGGTATCCTGAAACCGGCTCAAGGACGTGCTGCCAAGGGCGGATTGAGCGTGGGTTTCGAATCGTAATTGGCGCACCGACCTCAAGCGCACGGAAGAAATCCGGAACCAACCGGTCGCGAGCCCAGTCGCCACCGCCAATGACATTTCCGCCACGCACATTGGCCATGCCGACACCGAGGTCTTGAAAATATGAGCGATAGAACGAACGCGCGCAAATATCGGCGCAGGACTTGCTGCTCGAATATGGATCCTTTCCGCCCAGTTCATCACCTTCACGATAAGGCCAAACCCATTCCAAGTTGCGGTACACCTTGTCCGTCGTGACATTGACGATCGACTTGAGGGACGGCGCAGCCCTGGCCGCTTCCAAAACGTTGGCAGTTCCCACAACGTTGACGGCAAATGTTTCTGCTGGATTGGTCATCCCATAGAGGACGATCGGTTGGGCCGCCATGTGAATCAGGATATCGGGTCGTGCTTCTGATACGCTCGCACGCATGGCCACGAGATCTCGAACGTCTTCGAAATACTCCTTCTCATAAAGCGACGATACGCCACACGCGGTGTAAAAATCCGGGTTCGAAACGCGGCCATTGGAGATACCAAACAGCCTTGCGCCAACCCGATGCAACCACACCGACATCCAGCCGCCCTTGAAGCCGGTGTGTCCAGTGATCAAGACCCGCTTGCCGTCCCAGAATGATTTATCCACCGCTCCACACTTTCCACGGTGCCTTGTTGTCCTTCCACAACGTTTCGAGCTTTTGCTTCTCGCGTAACGTATCCATCGGCTGCCAGAATCCGGTATGCCGAAAAGCCATCAGCTGATTTTGCGCAACGAGCGCCTGCATAGGCTCCCCTTCCCAAGTCGTTTCGTCGCCCGCGACCAAGTCGAGACATGTCGGCGACAAGACGAAGAAGCCGCCGTTTATGAGTTCCGAGTCGCCTTCCGTTTTTTCACCAAAAGTAGTGACCCGGTCAGAGTCCACCTTCAGTATGCCGAACCGGCCCGGCGGGGGCACTGCTGTAACGGTTGCAAGATTGCCATGAGCGCGATGGAATGCGATCAAGTTCGTGATATCCAGATCCGCCACACCGTCGCCATAGGTCATGCAGAAAGCATCGTCGTCGCCTAGCAGGCCACGAATACGCTTGAGCCTGCCACCCGTCATGGTGTTCTCGCCAGTATCGACCAATGTCACTCGCCAATCCTCGCCTCGGCCTGTCAACACCTCGACGGAGTTCGTTCTGCCATTGGTGGTAATGTCCGACATATGCAATGCATAATTAGCAAAATATTCTTTGATCACGTAACCACGATAACCGCAGCAGATAATGAACTCCTGCACGCCATGGTGGTAGTACATCTTCATGATGTGCCAGAGGATCGGCCGATTACCAATCTCGACCATTGGCTTCGGTCTGAGGTGGGATTCCTCAGACAGACGCGTTCCAAATCCACCTGCTAAAATAACTGCTTTCATAGTCCGGCCCTTAGCCGTTGATAATCAGGCCCTTAGCCGATCGTGTGCTTTTGTGCAATATGCGATAGCGCCCTAGCTGTGATGCCCCAGCAGGTTGCTCCTGATCAGACCGCGAAAGCTCCCAGGTAGTTAACTTTTGACCCCCGTTGTCAGCCCCTGCGCAACCGTCGTCCAGGTTCAGCTATCCAAATATGCCGATCATCTGCCGCTCTACCGGCAGGCCCAAATCTATGCCCGCCAGGGCATCGCTCTCGATCGATCGACACTGGCGGACTGGGTTGGGCATGCTGCCTTCCATCTGCGCCCGCTACATGAGCGCCTTCTCACGGTGCTTCGCACGAGGTCTAAGCTGTTCGCCGACCGGTTGACGGACCTCGCCGATGAGCTGGACCGGGCTCTCGTCGAAGCAGACCACCGGCTGCCGCGGATCGGCCGCTTCGGCGTACAGATCGAGCACCTCCTCCATGTGCGCGACATACTCCGCGTCGACCTTTGGGATGCACCACATGCTTTTGCGCCACGGCTTGATATGGTTCTCGGCCAGGCGCCGCCGCACCGTCTCTCGCGACAGGTTCTCGTTAGAGGTCAATTTGACCATCTCGTCGGCCAGCAGCTCCAGCGTCCAGCGCGCGCGACCGGTCGGAGGGCTCGCGCAGGCGGCGGCCACCAGCAGCGCCTCCTCCTGCTCGGTGAGCTTGCGTTCCGCTCCGCGACGGGGCTCTTCGCTCAAGGCTGCGGTCAAATTTCCTTCGACGAAGCGCCGCCGGGTCCGATGCACCGTCGAGCCGCCGACACCCACACTCGCGGCGATGTCGTCGTCGCTCATCCCGGCATCCGTTGCCACAAGGATCTGCGCTCGCTTGAGCTTGCGCACCGACTGCGTGCCGCCCTGCAGCAGCAATCCGAGTTCCGCCCGCTCATCTGCTCATCTCGGGTCAGCTTGACGTGATATCGTACATTCATCGCAGCCTCCGTCGTGGAGGCCGAGGTGAATCGACTGATGAATCAAATGTCTGGCAAAGCCGCGCCCCGCTTCACCGCCAAGCAGGGGCAATATCTGGCGTTCATCGACGCCTATCTCCGCGTCAACCGGCAGCCGCCAGCCGAACGCGACATTCAACGGTTTTTCGGCGTCACGCCGCCCACCGTGCACCAGATGATCCTCACCCTCGAGCGCAACGGCCTCATCCGCAGAACGTCAGGCGCTTCACGCAGCATCGAGGTCCTCGTCTCGCCAGAAGACCTCCCCGTCCTGCAAGCCACAGTTCAATCCGTCAAAACCTCTGTGCAGAGGTACTAGTGCGCATCAGCGTCCGCCGCATCTGGATCGCCATGGCCTCGGCTTGTCCGGCCGCCGAACCATGGGCCATCGACGTGCACCGCCTGACCGAAGCCCCCAGAGCCCGCGCCTCCCCGGCCTGACCGGGAAAGTTGCGACTCGCCCAAACCGCTGCATCACCAACTGCCCCAACCGGAGAGACCCACAACCAAATCCGGCCAGCCGCGCCTTCCGGCAGAGCAACCCTTTATGGCCATGCTGGCACACCAAAGTAAGCGCGTAGGAGACCCCACGTAGCGCGGCACGCTCGAATAGCAGAGAATCTCCTGGTGACTTGTGCAGGAGGCTGCTGTGAACAAACCTATGTCTGATAGCAAAAGCTTCGAAGTTCTCACGGCGAGCCCAGTTCGACTGTCGAGCAGTCCGGGGCGCAGCTATCGGTCGTGGTCTGATGAGGAAAAGGCCCGGATTGTCGGAGAGACGTTGGTTGCCGGAGCAAATGTGTCGGCGATTGCGCGGTCAAATGGGCTGGATCCGTCACAACTTTTTACATGGCGTCGCAAGGCGATTGCCTCGGGTATGGTCGCGCCATTGGAGAGATTGCCGAGCCGGTCGGTCAGGTTCACGCGCTTTGAAGCGATGGGGAGCGACACGGTAGAAATCGTTATTGGCGATGTGGTGGTGCGTGCCGGCGGGGACGTCGAAGCTGATCGGCTTGCCGACGTGATCCGGGCGGTTCGCAAGGCATGATCCCGGCCGGGGTGCAGGTTTATGTGGCGAGCATGCCGGTCGACTTCCGCAAGGGAGCAACGGGCTTGATGGCGCTGGTTCGGGATGGTGGCGCTGATCCGTTCAATGGCGCGCTCTACGTGTTCCGTTCGAAAAGAGCAGACCGGATCAAGGCGGTTTGGTTTGATGGCACAGGGGTATGTCTGTTTGCCAAGACGCTCGAGGACGCGCAATTTTGCTGGCCCCGGATTGGGCCGGCCACGTTGCAATTGAACCATTCGCAGTTGCTTGCGCTGCTCGATCACCCATGTTGATGCCCCTCTTTATTAGGCTGACAGATTCTTAGATCAAGTTGCGCAATGACGTGGTTTCGAAGGTCTCGGACAGCGCCAAGAACAGATGGTGTGTTTGAGAAGAGATAGGCGCCGCTTGGCTGGCGATCAATCAGCAAACGCTTACTTCGGATCTGCACATAGAGCCAGTTCACCGGGATCTTGAGCGTTCGGGCCAGTTCGGGCGGGCTGAGGAGTGAGGCTTCATGCTCCCATCGGTTGCGCTGGGTAGTTACCTTGATGGCAGCGGCACGACGGAGCCGCCCAACGGTGATGGGCAGCACCTTATCGGGGCAATGAGGAGAGCGGTGGCCTTCCTGAGTAAGGATTGCGGCGATCTCGTCGTCTGGGACGCCGTCGCGGGCAAGCGCCAGCAGGCGCTCCCGCATCTCTGTGCCTCGCGTCAATCTGGTGACGGAGCTGACGGTCATCTTCACTTCGAGCTCCGTCACGGCGCCGCCACGCCAGACGATCCTGGCCAGGGCCAGGTCGTGCTCACCACGGTCGAGCACGACCTTTTCGATGAGGCATCGCAACAACGCCTTGCGATGCGCATCCGAAATAGCCTCGTCAGCCCATATCTGCGGCAAGCGGCCGGTGAGGCTGATGACCTTGTTGTCGAGCTCCTTGCTTATGGCCACTTGTGTGATGGCTTTGGAGGGCGTCTGTCTGGCAAGCGCCTCTTCGGCGGCGCGCACGTCGTTTAGCGCCGCTTCCCATCGGCGCTCGAGTTCCGAGGCGACCAGCCGATTGTCTGGATCAGCTCGGTTGAACTGCCGTTCGGCGAGTGCGGCCGTGTACCGCTTGCGCTCGAGCTCTCGTTCTGCGCTGGAGCGCAACGCATTGTTCATCTGCTGCTGGACTCGGCGGGAGTGCGACAAAGCATCGAGTTCGGCTGGCGCTAGGGCGGTTAGGAATGCCTCGCCAACGGCCTCATCGATACGGTTGGCGCGGATGTGTTGGCAGGTTGGCTGACCCTCTTGGGTGCGCAGGTGATTGCATACATACTCGCCGCCGCCCTTGTAGCGGACGTACATTTTATGGCCACATCGTGCGCACCAGGCGATGCCGTGGAGCAGAAGCTCGCCATTGCGAGGCGCGCCTCGGGTTTTGATGCGCATGTATTCGGCTCGGTTATCTCTGATGACAGCTCGGATTTTTTCATAAATCGGCCAGTCGATATAGGCTGGATATCGATCTTTGACGACGATCCGCCACTCTTCCATCGGCCGCGGAGCCTTTTGCGGCAGGGCGCCCTCCCGCTTCGGCGGCTGGAAGCGGGTTCGTCCATAGACGAAGGCGCCCGCGTATGCGGGGTTCTTCAAGACGGCCGCCACCGCAGCCAGCGTCGCGCGCGTCCAGCACAAATCGCCATGCCGATCACGACGTGGCAGTTCCAGGTCACGTTCGTTCAACGCCCGCATGACCTTGGCAACGCTGCGCAGTTGCAGGAACAGCTGGAAGACGAGACCGAGCCGCCCTTGCACGGCCATATCGGGATCCTTAACGACCACGCCGCTCGGGTCCCGCATCAGCCCGATTGGCAGCATAACCGCAAGTTCGCCGCGTTCGGCTTTAGCCAGCAGGCCGGCAGTCAGCCGGCTGCGGATCGTATGTAGCTCAAGCTCGGAGATCGAGCCTTTCAGCCCGAGAAGCAACCGTCCGTTGGGAGTGCCCGGATCATAGACACCATCGCGGTCGGCGATCAGACAGCCACGCAGACCACAGATATCCAGGAGCGGATACCAGTCGGTACAATTACGCGCCAAGCGAGTCACGTCGATCGACAAGATGAGCCCCACTTCACTCAGGCCAACACGGCCAACGAGTTCTTTGAAGCCATTACGATGCGCTGTAGACGCACCGCTCAACCCGAGATCGGCATCAATCACGTCGATGGCCGCCTCACGCCATCCGAGTTCGCGTGCGCGCTTGCGAAGCGCGTATTGAAGGCGCAGGCTCTCCTGATTGCTTACAACCTGGTGGGGCGTCGACTGCCGGATGTAGACGACGGCTTTGCGCGCCAAGTGGCTTGGTGTGACCAGCTCGGACTTCATGAGGGATCTCCGCCAAAATCGCGGCGACGTCTTCGACGATCTGGCGTCGGAGCGCGGGCGTCAGCGTCGACCAAAGATCGGCTGGATCCATGCTCATGTGCGTCGGAACAATCCGCTGTCGATAGAAGCTCGAGTAGAGCCTCCATACTCAGCTTAATCTGATTTGCTTCTTGTCCATAATATTCGATTGCGGTTGCCTGAATTAGGAGACTGCTTCCCGTGCGAAACTCAACTTCATACGAAGCGGGAATGCTTCGGCCTCGCTGGCCGATCTTCCTGATCACTCGAAATGAGCGGCTGTACAGAGGATGGTGGGGGTCTCGAACTTCGACCACCTCCGGAAATGATTCGTCAGATTCACTATTAGGGACATTCCTCAATCCCCTCGCTAGATGGGCTGGACTGGAAGAAGGTTCGACCGGTGGCTGTGAAGCGGCCGCAATCGATGGGCTGAAAGACCTGTGGCATTTTGAATCAGGTATTTGGAAAGTTTGGAAAAGCGGCCGCGAACATGCTGTGATGGCGGCGATGAAGATGGCCGCTGCAGAGCTTCCTGACGACGTTGATGCGCTGAAGGCGATGATCATCGCCATGGCTGAGCAGCAGGCGTCACTGGAGGCACGCACCAGCCATCTTGAAGTGGTGAGCAAGACGGCCGACGAGCGGATTGCGACGCTGACGGCGATCGTGAGGATGCTGGAGCGGTCGCGCTACGGTACTCGCTCCGAGCGCCTGCGCGGCGCGACATTGAGCGACGAGCAGCACGCCTTCGCGTTCGACGAGATCAATACCGGCCTGGCGGCGATCGAAGCCGAGCTTGATGGCAGCGCTGGGGACAAGCCGAAACGTGCGCCGCGTTCCCGAAAAGGCTTCGCGGCTGATCTGGAGCGGGTTGAGATTGTCATCGAACCTGAGTTCCCGCCGGTTGCGAGGGGCTGGAGAAGGTTCAGATCGGCGAGGACGTATCGGAGCGTCTGGACGTGGCGCGGGCGAAGTTCCGAGTAATTGTCACACGCCGCCCGAAATACGCCTACCGGAATCGCGATGGTGTGATCCAGGCGCCGGCGCCGGCCCATATCATTGAGAGCGGCATCCCGACCGAAGCGCTTCTGGCCCAGATCGCGGTCTCCAAATATGCCGATGGCCTGCCGCTGTATCGGCAGGAAGCCATCTATGCGCGGGACCGGGTTGAGCTGGACCGCTCGCTGATGGCGCAGTGGATGGGCAAGGTTGGCTTCGAACTGCAGCCTTTGGCGGACTACGTTCTGGAACGGATCAAGCAGGGCGAACGGATATTTGCCGATGAGACCACCTTGCCGACGTTGGCTCCCGGTTCGGGCAAGACCCAAAAGGCCTGGTTATGGGCCTATGCCCGTGACGACAGACCCTTTGGCGGCGCCGGTCCGCCCATGGTGGCCTACCGCTTCGAGGATAGCCGCAGTGGCGACTGCGTGGCGCGTCATCTGGCGGGCTACACCGGGATCCTGCAGGTCGATGGCTACTCGGCCTATACAAGGCTTGCCAAAACCGGCACCGGTTCAGGCAATGAAACGGTGACGCTGGCGGGGTGCTGGGCGCATTTGCGTCGACGGTTCTATGAGCTGCACATCAATGGCAGCTCGCGCCTTGCAACGCAGACCGTCACGGCCATGGCCGGGCTTTGGAAGATTGAAAGCGACATCCGCGGCTTTGCGCCGGCGGCCCGCATGGCCGCCCGTCAGCAGCGGTCTGCCACCATGGTGGCCGAGCTGTTCGATCTCTGGGAAATGGAGCTGCCCCGTATCTCGGGGAAGTCGAAGCTGGCGGAGGCCATCCGCTATGCCACGTCCAGGCGCAAAGTTCTCGAATGCTTCCTCACCGACGGCCGCGTTGAGATCGATTCCAATATCGTCGAGCGGGCGATACGGCCTCAAACAATTACGCGCAAGAACGCGCTGTTCGCGGGCAGCGACGGCGGCGGCCGGACATGGGCAACCATCGCAACCCTTCTGCAGACCGCCAAAATGAACGACGTCGATCCGTTAGCCTGGCTCGCGCTGACGCTCCAGCGCATCGCCAACGGTTGGCCCATCTCCCAGATCGAAAAACTCATGCCGTGGAACTACAAGATCTGAACGGCCTCAGCTTCGCGCTTACACACCAAATCGGCGTTGTCAGATCAGTCGACCCCGTGAGAAATGCGGATAGCTGGTGAGGCATGATTACCTGGAGCGTCGTCTTCAGGGCCTATACGGAGAATATCATTGAATTTTCGGGCTTTTGAATGCCTGAGCACAAGGCTACGCACCAATTAGACGATGGCGGTCGATATTGAGATTAACGGCGAGTTGCGGGACCCGCCGCCGTTCTCACCACTTGGCGGCACCGGGACTCCAAAATCCATATGCATGGCAAGGAGAACGAGCCGGATCAATCATCGCCGGCCTGTTGTTTTTGACTGTCTCGCAATCGTCCGGCAGATGGCTAATAAGCTTAAAATCCTTGCCATTTGATATATACATATACTGCTGCGTTCCATCATCATGGTTTCGAGGATCGCGCGGGAGTTCGGAAATATAAACTGGTGCCAATCCTGGAATCCAATTATCCGTCGATGGGCCCCATGCGTTTCGTCGGCCGGTCCAGCTATCGTTGACGGAATGGGGATATGAGCCGTTCTTGTCGCGGTACGCCGCAATCGCCGTGTTGAGCCTGACAAGGTCGGATACGCGCTGGACATCAGGGCCCACCTCGAACCAGTTCAGGAGCTTGAGCGTAACGGAAAAGGAAACAGCAACAGTACCGACGCAAATAAGCAGCCACCGTAGTATTGCGCGAGGCTTCACTTTAACTTTCAACTCCTGCATTGGCCTCGACGGCAAAAGCGGCGCATGCCAGTTCGCGAGGCCGAGTACGACGAAGATTAGATGACGCCAAACAGTGTCGCATCAAAGAACTAACCGTCCGGAGGTGTAGCTAAGTCCGGGTAGGATCCACTGAAACCCAGCAGGCAGTCAGACGATAGTCGGGATAGTTCCGGTCAATCAATATCGGGCACCGCTTAGGCCTAAAATAGCGCGCTTGCAGATGCTGGATAAAGCGGCATTGCGCGAGCTTCTGTCAAAAATATGGTAGGGCCTGTCGCCAAGCGCGAGCTGTCGGGCACCTGCAGGCCGTCATTGGTCTGTCGGAGCAGCGGCCAGTCGCCGGTCGCCCGACACAGAACCTGCGCGGCCAACTGCGCGAGCTTGCCAATGCTCGCAGGCAGTTCGGTTACTATCGATTGTTCGTAAGCATCCGGCGTAGCTTTCAATACCCACAAATTCTCCTACCCTGACGCCCAGCGCGATGTCGGTGAGGCGTGACAGCCCGCGCCACATGATGGTATTGCCGGGCGGCGGATCGCTGGCGCGGGCGAGATAACCGCCGAGCCGGGCGATCTTGATCAGATAGTGTGAGAACGTTTTCTGTTTTGCTTTTGGTTTGTCGTTGACGAGGCGATCGAGCACGCCGATTGGTGCCGCGACAAAACTCCACTGGTGGTAAAGCGCGTCTGGGCGGGATTAGCAAACGAGGTGACTGTTATCTCCGCCGCCTGCTCGTTAATAGCGCTCACACCGTGCTGCTCTGTTCGAAACAAGCCAAGACCGACCCTTGGCTAAGCTCCTTGCTCAGTCGAAAGCCAAGACTAGTTGCCGCAGTCGCCTTGGCCAATAAAACGGCACGTGTAGCTTGGGCGATTATGAGCAGACAGGAAACCTACCGAAATGCGACATTGGCGGCCTGACCTCTAAGGGGCGTACCGCCAGCTTGCGAGAGTGAAAACACGTGATGGCACAGTCGGTCACCCGACGGATCGAGAGAAACCTGACCGCCTCAGTGGCGTTCGAACCCGGCTCCACTGATAAGGCCGCGATCCGCGGAATCCATCAAGGCCAACCGGGCGCTTCGACAGCATCCAAAGCGCTTGCAGCTTGGAATAAAATAAAGGCGTCGGCTTAAGTGCTCGCTAGAAGCAAAAGTGCACATGCCCTTGACGCGCGGTGCGGGTTCGGCACAATCTCGCGCCCTATGGATTGGACGGCCATGCGCCGCCATTGAGCGCGTCATGGCCGTCTTTGAACAGATGAAAAGCTTGCGGCACCAAGAGCAAGTGCAGGCGCGAAAGGCAGTAACGGATTTCATTTATGCGCAAATCGCTGGCTGCGAGCTTGACGAGAAACGCCTCGTCGTGGCGGGCCTCAGGCGCCTAAAGGACCTCGAGCGTACCTGTGGCCTCACGCAATAAAAATCAAGGCGCATAGCGAGAGCCATATAGTCGAGCTGGAAAACGGGACGCCTTGGCACATATTTCCCGGCGACCTCGACGTCAATCTGATTTGGAAGCCGGATACTGACCTTACGTATTCCTCCGTTGAGGCCGTTGAGGGCCGCCTTGTTTGAGGGACGCGAACGCCGCAGGTCCTAGGTAGTCCTAGGAGAAGCGTTATGCGCGACCTCGGGAGGCGTCGGCATTCCCGCTGTCGGACGTCCTCGACGACCCGGACCTTGCGGCGGCGTTGATGTTGGCCGGTGCCGGACTGGGATTGATGCTCGAACCGAAGGCCGCATCGCATCTGACGGCGGGACGGCTCGTCAACGTCTTCGACGACTAGTGCGTCCCGTCCCAAGGGTCGCATCTCTACTATCGGAGCAGGCACGTAACGCCCGCACTTCCGGCCATGATCGATGCGCTGAGGTGGAAGTCGTCGGACGCGCAGCGCATCTAAGCCGAGGTATCGCGATCGTCGACTTCGTCTCGGATGTCTATCGACTCGATCTCAAGTCGGCATGGCAATGTTGAATGCGTTGACCGGCCCTAGGTTTTGACCCTTCTGAACACAGCTGTCACATGTTGAAGAAGATAAGCAGTACCGCGAACTTAGAATTCAGAGTTCGGAAGGTTGGCCACTCACACTCGCACTCACACCCATGCCACCCACACCATGACTCCGAACCCCACCCGCACTGGAGCGGCAGCTCAAGTGCGGGGCGACATGCAGAGGAAAGTGGCGGACCCCTTCAACAAGCTGCCAGGCCGCCTGATCTGAACCTTTAACGAGCCAGCTTCTGAACAGGTCTTACTGCGCCTCGCGTGTGTGAAATGCATTGACCGCGCTTATAGTATTGACTCAATCGTCGCATAGCAGTCGCTTTTAAAGTGGAAGAACAATGATCAGCTACAGAGCGAATCGGCACTTGAAGAGTTCAGCTGAATCGTTTGTTAAAGTCGCATCAAATAAAAAAACGTATCGCTATTTGAAATTCGTAGTTCTGTTGTATGTATCAACGTGCCAACCACAGTTGCTCCGAGAGTTCTTTTCAGGAGCTAAGCGGGAGGAGCGAAGCGCCGGAATTGTAAATCCTAGCTGCTTCACATTGCTGGGCGGACTGGTCTGCGACAGCTGCTGCGTGAAGCAAGCCGAAAATAGCCGACAGCATTTCGCCGTCGGTTTCACCTCGCAGATTGCACGTTGTCAACATCACGCCAGCGATGTCTTCGCTGCTGTGCAGGTAAGTTGGAGTAACCAATGAGAGTACCGGTTGGGGCGCAGACTAAGGCTGCGCAAACCGTGGTCGCCAAGGTCCCAAAGCATATCGTCGGACTGTTCGTCGAGCCAATTCTGATCAAAGGCGAGGAGCCAAGTCATTATTGGAATCTGGTTTCTGCGATGATCGATGATCACCAGCCGCAGAGTTCATTTGAGTGGTTTGCGCTGATCGATCTTGTCGCGAAACTATGGGAGGAGCGTTTTTATCGCCGCGCTAGTAACGCCACAATGCGCGGCGGCCAACGGCAGGCCGTGGAGGAGTTCTTGATTGAAATTCGTCCTGGCGAAGCTCGGTTGAAGTCCTCGGAAAGCAAGCCTGAACGGGAGGCGGACAAGTATTTCAGCGGGAGCAAGGAAGAGCGCGACGAAGTTCAATCGAGGCTCGCGGAATATGAGATCACGGAAGCAGAGGTCCTCGCCCGGTCAGCGCAAAATAACATCAATGCGATCGTGACGTTTGATCAGCTAGCGTCATCACGCGAACGCGGCCGCCGAAAACTCCAAAAGGAGATGAAGCAGCGCCAGGCTTCTCGGAAGGTCCAACCTTCCCAAGAGGTGAAGTCAGAATTCCAAGGTGACGTAGCTCCAACTCGCCTCGAACCTCCGCAAGTGATGCATACGAAAGCGAACGACAATTCAAAGGCGCACCATCATGGTCACCCGCGGCATTCCCAAGTAGTCGAGGGGGCAACGACAGGGAAAGTCATCCACCAGATTGCTCAGGTCGGGTCTTGCCAAGAGGGGCAACAAGATCGGGATGAACACGATCTGCCCTCGTTGACAATCGAGCTGCTCGATGAGGAAGACATCCGCCGCCATGGCCACTGAAAAGCAAATCCGGGCAAACCGGGAAAATGCCAAGCGCAGCACTGGGCCGAAGAGCCCGGCCGGGCGTTTAAAATCGAGCCGCAATGCCCTGCGCCACGGGCTGTCCATTCCGGCGTCGGCGGATCCTCTTGCGGATGTGCGGCTAGAGCCTTTTTTGCCGGAAGGCGTCAGCCAGTTACAAAGGCTGGCTGTGCTGGACATGGTACGAGTTCGCACCGAGCTGCAGCGGGTCGCCGCTGTACGGAACGGGCTTCTGGCAGACTTAGATCTGCAATCTCCCTCGCCTGAACAGGTACGGCGCTTGGCAGCATTGGAACGCTATGAGTGTCGCGCCCAGAGGCAACGCCGCCGAGCGGAAAACCAGTTTCGCTCAACAGAGCCGATGGACGATAATGTCGAGTGAGCACGGCCGCAAAAGTTGGCAAAACGAAGCCAATTTTTCCTATGGATTGAATTCGCTGTATTTCCTACCGCTCATCCGCGATCACCTTGCCATCATTTGGCAAGGCACCCAGGCCAACCAGCTCGATGCTGCCGCCGAGCTTGGTCACCGCGCGCAAGGTACCGGCGATCTCCTCCCGCAGTGCATCGCTTGCAGCTGCCGTTTCCACCTTCAACGTCATCGCATCCGCTTCGCCCTGGCGCGTGACGACGAGCCGCAGTCGTCCGAGCGCAGGATGGCGCTTGCCGATCTCGGCGATCTGCTCGGGGCGGACGAACATGCCCTTGACCTTGGTGGTCTGATCGGCGCGGCCCATCCAGCCTTTGATGCGCATATTGGTGCGGCCGCATTTGCTGGGCCCTGGCAGCGCTGCCGTGAGGTCTCCGAGCGCGAGGCGGATCCATGGATGATGCGGATCGAGCGAGGTCACCACGATCTCGCCGACATCGCCCGGCGCAACGGGATCGCCGGTGCCGGGCTTGACGATCTCCATGATCAGATCCTCGTTCACGACCATGCCATCGCGGGCCTCGGTCTCGAACGCGACAAGGCCGAGATCGGCGGTGCCGAAGGCCTGGTAGGCGTCGATGCCGCGCGCCTTGATCTCGGCCTGAAGGGAGGGTGGAAAGGCTGCGCCCGAGACCAGCGCGCGCTTGATCGAGGTGACGTCGCGGCCTGCGGTCGTAGCCGCATCGAGCAGGATCTTGAGGAAATCGGGCGTGCCGCTGTAGCCGACCGGGCGGTAGGCCTCGATCAGCTCGAATTGCTGCTCGGTATTGCCCGGGCCGGCCGGGATCACCGCGCAGCCGAGCGCGCGGGCCGACGAGTCGAAGATGAAGCCGCCGGGGGTCAGGTGGTAGCTGAAGGTGTTGAGCACGATGTCGTCGGGGCGGAAACCGGCTGCAAACAGCGCCCGCGCGCCGCGCCAGGGATCGGCCTGGCGCCCCTCCGGCTCGAAGATCGGGCCTGGGGAGGTGAAGAGGCGGGCGAATGACCCCGGGGGCGCCGCCACGAAGCCGCCGAAGGGCTGGGAGGCCTTGTGCAGGGCGGGAAGTTCCGATTTGCGCAGTACGGGAAGGCCTGCCAGCGCCGCCCTGGAGGTCACGGCGGCGGGGTCGATGCCTTTGAAGCGTTCGGCATAGGCCGGCGCGGCCAGGGCGCTTCGCAGCACGTCCGGCAGGCGGGCGAGCAGATCGGCCTCGCGCGCTGCATGCTCGCGCGTCTCGAGGGCGTCGTAATGGGCGGTCATGGCAGATCTTTCCGGGTTGGCATCCGTTGCACGCCGCCGCCCGCATAGGTATCAGACGGCCATTGGCGGGGCGTGGAGAGGACGCGATGGCGGACGAGAGCATCATTCCGGCGGAGGAGGCGGCAGGCGTCGTCGCCCGCCTGAAGCACCGCATGATCGAGGATTCGATCCCGTTGTGGTCGACCGTCGGTTGGGACCAGACCACGGGGGGCTTCATCGACCGACTGCATCGCGACGGCACGGCGGATACGGCCGCGCCGCGGCGGGTGATGGTGCAGGCCCGCCAGATCTATTGCTACGCCAAGGCGGCGCAGATGGGCTGGTATCCGCAAGGCCGCGCCATCGCGCTGAAGGGGCTCGAGCACATGTTGGCCAAGGCGAAGGGGCCCGATGGTAAGCCCGGCTATGTGCACCGTCTGACACCTGATGGTGCGGTGCTGGACGCGCGGCGCGATGCCTACGACCACGCCTTCATTCTGTTTGCGCTGGCGACCGTCTATTCGCTCGACAGGGACGCGCAAATTCGCACCGAGATCGACGCGCTGCTTGCCTTCCTCGATGGCCATCTGCGCTCGCCGCATGGCGGTGTCCACGAAGGCCTGCCGGTGACGCTGCCGCGGCGGCAGAACCCGCACATGCATCTGTTCGAGGCGATGATCGCGTGTTTCGACGCGACCCACGATCTGTCGTTCCAGAATCGTGCCGGTGAATTCTTCGCGCTGTTCCTCGCCAATCTCTACGACAAGCAGAAGCGCATCCTCACGGAGTATTTCGAGGAGGACTGGTCGAAGATCGAGCCGGTCAGCGTCGAGCCGGGCCATCAGGCGGAATGGGTCTGGCTGCTGAAAGGGTTTGAACGCATCACGGGCTGCCCGACGGGCACGCGGCGCGCAGAACTGCTGGCGACCGCGCTGCGCTATCGCGACGCGGCCACCGGCTGTGTGGTCGACGAGGGCGATGATGCCGGCAACATCCGCCGCTCGACGCGCCGGCTTTGGCCGCAGACCGAGATCGCGAAGGCGTGGATCGCACAGGCCGAGTCGGGCGAAGCGGGTGCGGCGGATGAAGCCCGCGCGGCGCTGGTGCGGCTCGAACGGCACTACCTCAGCCATCCCGTGCGGGGCGGCTGGTACGACCAGTTCGACAGCGACGGCAAATCGCTGGTCGACACCATTCCTGCGTCGTCGTTCTATCATGTGCTCTGTGCAGTCACGGAAGCGGAGCAAGTCCTGGAAGATTAGAGCCACCGCTTGCGCCGCTTGAAGCTCTTGAGGTTCTTGAAGCTCTTGCGCTGGTCGCCAGCGCCGCCGAGGTAGAATTCCTTGACGTCCTCGTTGTCGCGCAGCTCGTCGGCGGTGCCGTCGAGCACGACCTTGCCCTGTTCCATGATGTAGCCGTGGCTTGCCACCGACAGCGCGGCGCGCGCGTTCTGCTCGACCAGCAGGATGGTGACGCCGAGGTCGCGATTGATCTCCTGGATGATCGAGAAGACCTCTTTCACCAGCAGTGGCGACAGGCCCATCGACGGTTCGTCCATCAGGATCATCTTCGGGCGCGCCATCAGCGCGCGGCCGATCGCGAGCATCTGCTGCTCGCCGCCGGAAAGATAGCCGGCCAATCCGGTACGCTCCTTCAGGCGCGGGAAGTAGTTGAAGACCATATCGAGGTCGGCATCGACCTCGCGGTCCCGGCGGGTGAATGCGCCGAGCCTGAGGTTCTCCAGCGACGTCATGTCGGCGATGATGCGCCGGCCCTCCATCACCTGGAAGATGCCGCGGCGGACGATCTTGTCGGGATCGACGCCGGCGATCGGCTCGCCCTCGAACAGGATCTCGCCGCGCGTGACCTCGCCGTCCTCGGTCTTGAGCAGTCCCGAGATCGCCTTCAGCGTCGTCGACTTGCCGGCACCATTGGCGCCGAGCAGCGCCACGATCGCGCCCTTCGGCACGTCGAGGCTGAGGCCGCGCAGCACCAGGATGACGTCGTCATAGACGACCTCGATGTTGCGCACGGCGAGGAGGGGCGGTGCAGGGACGACGGTGGGGGTGGTGCGAGATGCTTCGAGGGTGTCAGTCATGATGGGTGCCGCCAATTTGCCGCGCTCGTCATGCCCGGGCTTGTCCCGGGCATCCACGTACTTCGTACCGATTGGTTAGGCGTGGATGGCCGGGACAAGCCCGGCCATGACGCCTGAGGTTGGGCTCACCAGCCAAACCATTCCGGCTTGCGCGGCAGCTCGACCGACTTGACCTTCTCGAGCTTGATCGTGCCCTTGGCCATGAGGTCGTTGATGTCGCCATCGGTCGCGCCCGAGACCTTCGTGCGATAGAGGTCGACCTTCATGGTCCCGCGATGGTCCTTTTCGGTCCAGGTCGAGGGATTGCAGACGCCTTCCATGCCTGACGGCACCCAGTCCTTCTTCTGATAGAAGCCCTTGGCGACGTTCTCTCCGGTGGCGCCGCCGTTCTTGGCGGCCCAATCGAGCGCCTCCTTCAGGTAAAGAGCCGAGCAGACAGCCGCGACGTAATGCACGGGGCGGTAGACCTTGCCTGAAGGGTCGGACATCTTGGAGATTTCGATCAACGTCTTCATGCCGGGCGCATCTCCGCCCCAGCTCACTGCCGTGCGCAGCGGGAACACCACGCCGTCGGCAGCGTCGCCGGCAGCCTTCGCGCCGGCCTCGTCCATGCCCCAGACGTTGCCGAGGAACTGAACGTCCACGTTGGCCGCCTTGCACGCCTTCAGCACCGAAACGTTGGACTGCGGCGTGTTGCCGAGATAGGCGTAGTTCGCACCCGAGCTCTTCAGGCTCAGGCACTGGCTGCTGTAGTCGCCCGGGCTGAGCGCGAACACCAGCGGCGGCAGCACTTCGAAACCGAGCTCGGTGGCCAGCGCCTCGCCGGCGGCCTTCGGCGCGTTGGGGTAGGGATGGTTGGCGCCCATGTGGACGTATTTCGGCTTGCCCGGCTTGCCCTTGGCCTTCCAGTCCTCCGCCGCCCACATCAGCATCGCGCGCAGCGCGTCCGAATAGGTCGGGCCGTAGAAGAAATTGTACGGCGCGGGCTTGGCCTTGCCGCTGGTGCCTTCGGGGTCCGACAGAGCCGCAGCGTAGGAGCCGGACATGTCGGGAATCTTGTCCTGGGCGAGGAAGCCGGTCAGTGCCTCGGTATCCGCCGTGCCCCAGCCCATGATGGCGGCGACCTTGTTGTCCGGCGCCGACCACTTCTTGTACAGCGCGATCGCCTTCGGCACCTGGTAGCCGTAATCATTGGTGTCGACGTTGAGCTGCTTGCCGCCGACGCCGCCATTCTTGTTGACCCAAGCGAAGGTGTCGGCGACGGCCTGGCCGAAGGGGGTGCCGACGTCGGCCGTGCCGCCCGAGCGGTCCTCGAGATGGCCGATTGCGATCTGCGCCTGTGCGCCGGCCGAAAATGCGGCGATGACAAGCGCGAGTGAAGCGGTGCTCAAAAGGGCTCTTGTCTTCATTGGTGGTCTCCTCCTGTTATTGGTTGTTGAGATAGCCGCGCTCAATACGAGAACGGGTAGAGTTTCCAATAGGCCTTGATCTGCCGCCAGCGATGCGCGAGGCCATCAGGTTCGAACATCAGAAACACGATGATGATGAGCCCGATCGCGATCTCGCGCAGAAATGTGAGATTGTTGTTGAGCGCCAGCGCATGGTCGATCGCGCCGCCCTTCAGGTGCAGGCTGATCCATTCCATCGCCTCAGGCAGCAGCACCACGAAGGCCGTGCCCATCAGCGTGCCCATGATCGAACCGGTGCCACCGATGATGATCATCGCGAGGAACAGGATCGAGCGCTCGATGCCGAAACCTTCTTGCGACACCACGAGCTGGTAGTGCGCAAAGAGCGCGCCGGCGATGCCGGCGAAAAAGGCGGCAAGCCCGAATGACAGCGTGCGGTATTTGGTGAGGTTGATGCCCATGATCTCGGCGGAGAGATAATGGTCGCGGATCGCCACCAGCGCGCGGCCGTCGCGCGTGCGCATCAGATTGGTGACGAGGATGTAGCTTGCCAGCACATAGGCCAGCACCACGTAGAAATATTGCCGGTCGCCGCGCAGCGTGTAGCCGAAGATGGAGAACGGCTCGGCGCTCGCCGGCACCGATCCGCCGGAAAACCATTCGGCGCGGGAGAAGAAGTCGAGCAGGATGTATTGTGCGGCAAGGGTGGCGATGACGAGATAGAGCCCCTTGAGCCGCGCCGCCGGGATGCCGAAGATCAACCCCACCAGTGCAGTGACGACACCGGCGAGCGGGATCGCGAAGAACACCGGGATCGGTGCGTTGTTGGAGATATAGGCCGACGAGAAAGCGCCAAGCAGAAAAAAGGCGGCGTGGCCGATCGAGATCTGGCCGGTGAAGCCGACCAGGATGTTCAGTCCCAGCGCAGCAATCGAGAAGATGCCGATCTGGATCAGGATGCTGAGCCAGTATCCGCCGATGAATTGCGGCACGAGGCAGAGCAAAAGCACGCCGAGAATTGCAAAATTCCGGCTGGTCGTGGTCGGGAAGATCGTGGTGTCGGCCGCATAGGAGGTGCGGAAATCACCAGCGGGGATGAGGGAAGGGCCGGCCATGGGTCAGATCCGCTCGATGTCGTGGGTGCCGAACAGGCCGTAAGGCTTGATCATCAGCACGATGATGAGGACGTAGAACGGTGCGATCTCGTAGAGATTGCCCCAGTGCAGGTACTGGCTATCGACATATTGCGCGATGTTCTCGAGCAGGCCGATGATGATGCCGCCGAGCACGGCGCCGCCGACGGAATCGAGCCCGCCGAGGATCGCCGCCGGAAACACTTTTATGCCGTAGGCGGCAAGGCCTGAGGAGACGCCGTTCACCACGGCGACGACGACGCCGGCGACGGCCGAGACGGTTGCGGAGATCGCCCAGGCCATCGCAAACACGCTCTTGACGGAAATGCCGAGCGACTGCGCCACCTGCTGGTTGAACGCGGTGGCCCGCATCGCAAGGCCGTATTTCGACGCGCGGAAGAACCAGGCCATGCCGATCATCATAGCCACCGACACGATCAGGCTCATGACATAGACGGTCTGGATCTGGAGGCCGAACAGAGCGACCGACTGGCTCTCGAACACGCGGGGGAACGGCTGCGGGTTGACGCCGAACATCCATTTCAGCGTCGCCTGCAGCACGGTGGAGAGTCCGATCGTCACCATGATCACCGAGATGATCGGCTCGCCGATCATCGGCCGCAGGATCAGGACCTGGATCGCGATGCCGAACACGAACATGAACACCAGCGTGATCGGCATGCCGATCCAGAATGGCACCTGATACTTGGCGAGCAGCGCCCAGCACACCCAGGCGCCGACCAGCAGCAATTCACCCTGCGCAAAGTTGACGACCTGCGTCGCCTTGTAGATCAGCACGAACGACATCGCGACCACGCCATAGAGCGTGCCGACGACGAGGCCGTTGACCAGAAGCTGGATGAGGAAGGCGGTGTTCATGTGTGATTGACCTTTCGCCTCTCCCCGCTTGCCGCCGGGCATCTGAATGGCATGAGCGCTAACGCCTCCGCGACGTCATGGCCGGGCAAAAGCGCGAAGCGCGTCTTCGCGCAGATGTCCCGGCCATCCACCCCTAACCACGTGGAGCGAAGAACGTGGATGCCCGGGACGAGCCCGGGCATGACGACCTTTTTCGAAGGCTCAATTGCGCAAGCCCTCACCCGGATCGCTGACGCGCTCCGGCCGCTCCCCGCAGGCGGGGAGAGGCGAAGGGAAGCGTCGGGTTGGGCTGAAAGTAAGTTCACTCCGCGGCCTCCGCCATGGGGCCGCGTCCGCCGAGGTCCACGACCCTAAGCGTGGTGCGCACACGTTGCGTGGTGCCGTCCTGGAAGCGGATCACGGTGTCGACGGGGATGTCGGCATCGCCGCAGTAGATGGCGTCGATGATGCCAGCGTACTTCTCGTTGATGACGCCGCGGCGCACCTTTCTCGTGCGGGTGAGCTCGCCGTCGTCGGCGTCGAGCTCCTTGTAGAGCAAGAGGAAGCGCGAGATGCGCTGCGCCGGCGGCAGCGTGGCGTTGACGGTCTCGACCTCCTTCTGCAGCAGCGCATAGACCTCGGGCCGCGAGGCAAGGTCGCTATAGGTCGTGAAGGAGAGGCGGTTCTTCTCGGCCCATTTCGAGATGATGGAGTAGCGGATGCAGATCATCGCCGCGAGCGCGTCACGCCCCGCGCCCAGCACCACGGCTTCGGCGATATAGGGCGAGAATTTCAGCTTGTTCTCGATGAACTGCGGCGAGAAGCGTTCGCCGCGTGAGGTCTCGGCGAGGTCCTTGATGCGGTCGATGACGACGAGTTGGCGGTTGGCGTTGAAATAGCCGGCATCGCCCGACAGCATCCAGCCATCCCTGATGTCGGCGACGCTGGCTTCCGGGTTCTTGTAATAGCCGAGGAACATGTTGGGATGCCGCACCACGATCTCCCCGACGCCGTGGACGTCGGCATTGTCGATGCGGATCTCGACATTATCCGCCATCGGCACGCCTGTCGTGTCGGGATCGACCTTGCCTTCGGGATGCAGCGTGTAGGCGCCCAGCAATTCCGTCTGGCCGTAGAGCGTGCGCAGCGGCACGCCCATGGCCTGGAAGAATTTGAAGGTATCCGGCCCGAGCGCCGCTCCGCCGGTGGCGGCCGAGCGCAGTCGGGTGAAGCCGAGCCGATCGCGTAGCGCGCGGAACAGGATCGCGTTCGCAAAGCCCGAGCGTTTGCCCTGGTCGAGTGCGGCCAGGCCCGACGTCATGCCGATGTCGAACAGGCGCTGCTTGAAGGGCGTTGCGTCCATCACCTTGGCGCGGACGTCGGCGGCGATCGATTCCCAGACCCGTGGGGCAAAGAGCACGAATGTCGGAGCGATCTCGCGCAGATCGTTCATCATCGTGTCGGGCTCTTCGACGAAGTTGATCTTCATCCGGCAGAGCAGGCCTTTGCCGAGCACATAGACCTGCTCCATGATCCAGGGCAGCGGCAGCACCGAGACGTATTCGTCGTCGGGTCCCTTCGGATCGAAGGTGAGATAGGTCGCGCAATGGCCGAGCACGCGGCCGGCGGCGAGCATCGCGAGTTTCGGATGTGACGTCGTGCCTGAGGTGGTGCAGAGGATCGCGACGTCCTCACCCTTGGTGGCATCGACGAGCTTGTCGTAAAGCTCCGGCTCTCGCGCGGCGCGGGCACGGCCGAGCTCGGCGAATTTCTCGGCCGACATCAGGCGCGGGTCATCATATTTCCGCATGCCGCGCGGGTCGGAATAGATGATGTGCTTGAGATCAGGCACGCGCTCGGCCAGCGCCAGCAGCTTGTCGACCTGCTCCTCGTCCTCGGCGAAGACCAGCTGCGCTTCGCCATAGTTGAGGAGATAGGACGCCTCCTCATCGAGCACGTCGCGATAGAGCCCGAGGCTCAATCCGCCGATCGCGTGGGTTGCCACTTCGGCCGCAATCCAGTCCGGCCTGTTATCGCCGATGATGCCGATGACGTCGCCGCGACCAAGGCCGAGCTCGACGAGGCCGAGCGCGAAGTCGCGCACGCGGGTCTGATAGTCGTTCCAGGTGAAAGGGCGCCAGAGGCCGAGATCTTTTTCGCGCAGCGCGATCTCGCTGCCATGCTCTTTGGCATTGAGCCGGAGCATCTTCGGATAGGTGTCGGCCTGGGCGACGCGGGCGGCGTAATCCATCATGCCGCGCACTCCGGGGCGGCGGGGCGGTCGTCCGGATCGACCAGCACCTCGTCTTCTTCGCCGAGATAGGCGCGCTTGACGTGCGGATCGGCCAGCACCGCCGCGGGATCGCCCTCGGCGATCTTGCGGCCGAAATCCAGCACCATGACGCGGTGGGAGATGTCCATCACCACGCCCATGTCGTGCTCGATCATGACGACCGTCATGCCGAACTCTTCGTTGAGATCGACGATGTAGCGGGCCATGTCCTCCTTCTCCTCGAAATTCATGCCGGCCATCGGCTCGTCGAGGAGGATGAGGCGCGGCTCCAGCGCCATGGCGCGGGCGAGTTCGACGCGCTTGCGCAGGCCGTAGGAGAGGGTACCGGCGGTGGCCTTGCGCACCGACTGGAGGTCGAGGAAGTCGATGATCTCTTCCACCTTGCGGCGATGCTCGAGCTCTTCCTTGCGCGCGCCGGTGAGCCAGTACAGCGAGCCCGTGAGGAAGTTGTTCTTCAAGAGGTGATGGCGGCCGACCATGATGTTGTCGAGCACGCTCATATGGTGGAACAGCGCCAGGTTCTGGAAGGTGCGGCCGATGCCGAGCTTGGGGCGGGCATTCGGCGTCAGGCCGGTGATGTCGCGGCCCTGGTAGAACAGCTGGCCTTCGGTCGGCTTATAGCGACCGGAAATACAATTCACGATCGAGGTCTTGCCGGCCCCGTTGGGGCCGATGATCGAGAACAGCTCGCCCTCGTTGATGGCGAAGCTGACATCGGTCAGCGCGCGAACGCCGCCGAACCGCAGGGACACGCCGCGCACTTCGAGACTGGTAGCCACCAAACAAATCCCTCCCGGTGATGGCGCGTTCAGCGGCGCTCTTCGTCGGTTCCTCCCGGGCGATCCTAGTACGGTCGTGCCGGTGAGGCCATGCAGCACATGGTCTCGACCGGAGTCCCGCCACTCTCGTCCCGTAGGGGATCAAAAGCCGCATCACCCGAGGTGGCTCTCAATAGGGGAAAGCGCTATTTTGAAATGTCTCCGGCCTGACAATTCTGCGACAAAGTTTTTCGGGCGGCCGCGGTCTCCGTCTTTCGTCGGATGGTGGCCGGAATGATCATGTTGCGATGCAACAGAAGGATGGAGTGACGAAACGGTGCGGCCGGCCTCGCGATCATGATTTCAGAGGATCAACTGAAGCGCGTCGCCGCCTGGTCGCGCGAGCTTACGCCAGCGGAGATCGAGGTCGCCCGCGCCGGGATCACCGAGCGGTCCTACGGCACGGGCGAGAGCGTGTTCATGCGCGGTGATAAGTTTGACTATTGGGCCGGCATGGTCAGCGGTCTTGCTCGCATGGGCGGGGTTTCGCGCGACGGCAAGGAGACCAGCCTTGCCGGGCTGACCGCAGGCGCCTGGTTCGGTGAAGGCAGCGTGCTCAAGAACGAGCTGCGTCGCTACGACGTGGTCGCGCTGCGCGACAGCCGCGTCGCGCTGATGGAACGCGCCGCCTTCATGTGGCTGTTCGAGAACAGCGTCGGCTTCAACCGCTTCCTGGTGCGCCAGCTCAACGAGCGGCTCGGCCAGTTCATCGGCATGCTCGAGGTCAACCGCACGCTGGACGCCACCGCGCGCCTTGCCCGCAGCATCGCCTCGCTGTTCAACCCGATCCTCTATCCGGAATCGACCGCGCATCTGGAGATCACCCAGGAGGAGATTGGTGCGCTCTCGGGCATGTCGCGCCAGAACGCCAACCGCGCGCTGAACCGGCTGGAGAAGGAGGGACTGCTGCGTCTGGAATATGGCGGCGTCACGATTCTCAATGTCGAGCGGCTGCGCGGATACGGGGACTAGCGCGCATTGGCGGCGGCGTGCACCGGCCAGAGGTCGGCGCGCCAGCGGATCGCGATTGCCAGCATCGCGATGAACCCCGCCGCGGCATAGAGCGAGCCCGTCGCCGAATAGCCGATGACGTCGATCAGGCTGCCGGCCGCGAGCAAGCCGGGCGGCAAGCCGTAGATGACCATCATGCGCACACCCATGACGCGGCCGCGCAGATGCGCGCTCGCCGTCTTCATCAGGATCACGGCCGCCGAGATCATCGACATGCTCTGGGCGATGCCGGCGAGAACGAGGCAGGCCATGGCCACAGGCATGGTCCTGATCTCGACGAACACCAGCAGCACGGCGTACCAGGCCAGCGTCGCGCAGATCAGGAGACGGGCAATGCGCAGTCCGCCGACCAGGCTGAGCGTGAGGGAGCCGATCAGCGAGCCGACGGCGAAGCTTGCCGAGAGATAGCCAAGGCCGGTCTGATCGGTGTGAAAGATGTCGCGGGCGATGTAGGGCAGCAATCCGCTGGTGAACGGAAATGCGGTGAGATTGGCCAGAAAGGCGACAGACAGAGCTGCGCCCATTGCCGGGCCATTCCAGGCGTAGACCATCCCTTCCCTCAGCTCGTCCAGCAATCTCGAAACAGCGCGGCTGTTCGCCGGTAGATCAGTTGTGGCAACGAACCTCTTCGGCCGGGTCAGGCAGAACATGAGAATCGCAGCCAGCAGATAGAGGCAGGCGACCGCCGCATAAACCAGTCCAATGCCGAGCACGGCAAACAGCCCAGCTCCCGTCAGCGCTCCGGCAATACGGGCGCTGTCCTGGGTCGTGCGTGACAGGCTGATCGCGCCGACCAGCAGTTCGGCTGGCATGACGCCGGCGAGCAATGCGCTGCGAAGGCCGAGATCGGAGGAGCGGATCAGGCCCATGATCGTCACGATGATCATGACCTTGAGCGGCCCGAGATGGCCCGTCAGCGCCAGGACCATAATGGTCGAGGCGAGCACCGTATAGGTGAGGCGCAATACGACCAGGAGATCACGATGACCCATGCGGTCGCCGATCATGCCGAGTACCGGAGCGACGAGTGTCCCGACATACTGAAGCGACCCCAGCACGGTCAGCAGCAGCACCGAGCCGGTCTCGACCAGGATGTACCAGCCGAGCACCAGCGTCTCGATTTCGAACGCCCAGGAGGTGAGCAGATCGGACGGCCACTGGAAACGATAGTTGCGGATGCGGAATGGTGCGAGCGCCGAACGCCGTGTGGTTGCGCTCACAACGCGATGACGCGTGTCACAGCGATTCCCTGCCTTTGTGGTTTCTTCTTGCTGCGTGGCAAACTAGCGCTGACGATCTGCGTGTCAATCGCAGCCGCTGCGCACCGCCCCTGCGCTCTGCTCTTATCTCGCAGCCTCTCCCGGCTTTCGTTCTGCGAGTGCTGCGGCCATCGCCGAGATCAGCGGACGCATGAAATAGGCTTCATCGGCAGGGGAGATGTCGGTGCGGAGGCCGTGCGCGGCGAGCTCGCCGGACACTGCCGGTCCAACCGATGCGATCAGTGTCCGCTCGAATCCCGCGCGCAGCTTCGCCTCGCTGCCATGTGCCTTGGCCGCCTCGACCAGCCGGCGGACCTGGCCGAGATTCGTGAGCGCGATCGAATCGATTCGTCCCTCCGCCATGTCGTCGATGGCGGCGACGATGTTGGCGTCCGCAGCCTTGGAGTCATAGGCATAAGGCAGCACCGTATCGACCTCGGCGCCTTGCGCCGACAGCGCGCCGGTCAGCGCGCTGTGGTCCTTGTCGGGATAAAGCTGGAGGCCGAGGCGATGCCCCTTCAAATCGAGCCTGCCCAGCATCTCGATCACGCCCTCGGTGGTTGGCTTCTCCGTGGTCTGCTGCGCCTCGAGCGAGATTTCGCGGAGCGCCTTGCCGGGCTTCGGGCCGCGGGTGAATTTTCGCGATTTGGCCAGTGCCGCGACGAAAGCCTGGTCGAGCCCACGCGTACGCGCGAGCTTCATGATCCGTCGCAGGCCTTCGCCGGTCATCAGCACGAGGTCGTCGAACGGCTTGTCGATGGCGCGGCGGATCCAGGCCTCAACCGGGGTGGGGTCCGGCGCATCCTGGATGGTGAACATCGGGCACTGCACGACCTCGGCGCCTTGCTCGGCCAGGAGCTTTGAGAACTGAGCCTCCTCGCGGGTCTCCAGGATCAGGATGCGGGTGCCGTTCAATCGGTCGGCCATGGGCGTACTCCCAGTCAAAATCGCAATCGTCCGTTCATCCTGACTCCCTCGCCGGGATTGGCGCAAGGGTCGCCTCGGTGCTAGAGCAGGACGCAAATCGCGGATCGTTCCGCACGGCCTGCCCAAACCTTCACCAAGAGCCATCTCTTCAACAGTCATGCCCGATCATCAATACGTTCTGACCCTGTCCTGTCCGGATCGTCCCGGCATCGTCTCGGCCGTGTCGACATTCCTGGCTAATTCCGGACAGAACATTCTCGACGCCCAGCAGTTCGACGATGTCGAGACCAAGAAGTTCTTCATGCGCGTCGTGTTCACCGCGGCCGACCTCGCCGTGGAACTGGCCGCGCTCCAGACCGGCTTTGCCGCGATCGCCGAGCGCTTCGGCATGGAATGGCAGATGCGTGACCGTGCCGCGCATCGCAAGGTGATGCTGCTGGTGTCGAAGTCCGACCATTGCCTGGTCGATATCCTCTACCGCTGGCGCACCGGTGAATTGCCGATGACGCTCGCCGCGATCGTCTCCAACCATCCGCGCGAGGTCTATGCCGGGCTCGATTTCGGCGAGATCCCGTTCCACTATCTGCCCGTGACCAAGGAAACCAAACGCGAGCAGGAGGCGCAGATCCTCGATCTCGTCGCCAGGACTGGGACCGATCTCGTGGTGCTGGCCCGCTACATGCAGATCCTGTCGGATGACCTGTCGGCCAAGCTGTCCGGCCGCTGCATCAACATCCATCACTCGTTCCTGCCGGGTTTCAAGGGTGCAAAGCCCTATCACCAGGCCCATGAGCGCGGCGTGAAGCTGATCGGCGCCACCGCCCATTACGTCACGCGCGATCTCGACGAAGGTCCGATCATCGACCAGGACGTCGAGCGAATCAGCCATCGCGATACGCCGGAAGATCTTGTCCGCAAGGGCCGCGACATCGAGCGTCGCGTGCTGGCACGCGCGATCCGCTATCACCTCGACGATCGCGTCATCCTCAACGGCCGCAAGACCGTGGTGTTCGTGGATTGATGTCTTTTCACCTCGCCCCGCTTGCGGGGCGAGGGAGGCACTGCCTCAGCGCACCGCATCGCCCGAGGTCACCCCGGTCGCGCCCTTCTGCGCCTGCTCTTCCTTTTCGCGATCGGCCGCCGGCATCAGTCGCTTGCGCTCGCGTTCCTTCATGTAGGCATCGTATTGCGGCGTGCCCTGACGGGGCGGCGCGTCCGCCGGCAGGCCGCCGGCCCATTGCGGGACGTAGTCGCCCATGCCGGCCGAGAGCTTCTCGTTGACTGTGCCGCATCCAGCCAGCCCCGCGGTGAGCGCGAGCAGGGACACGATGGAACGGAAACGTCTGGGCATCTTCGGGTGACTGCAATCGGGACGAGGGATCGGACGCCGGACGAGCGGCGCCATCGGAACGGTAGCCTTCAACTAGGTAATATTGGCTTATTCGAGATAGGTATAAAAATACCTTACCTAGGTGGCTTGGCTGCCGTCGATGTCTGAATTCTGCAAATGAAAGACGAAATCCTCCATCCAAGCCGGTGGACGCGTTTCTAGACTGCGGCTCACACGCGGGACAATCTGGCCTCCACGGCGACGGGGGCTTTTTCGTTGACAGGTCCATTTTATTTGTACAATCGTACAAATGGACGCGGCAAGATCGAGTTGTTCGGGTTACCCGCACGTTACCACGATATAGCTTCCCGCCGTCGGACATCGGAACGCGTGGCTTGCGCCGAATGGTCGCCAAACGTCCGATTGACAATGAGGGCGCGAAAGACGCCATGTGACGCGCGATATCGCTCGTGCGTGAGCTAGGGTGAAGGCAAGGACCGGGTACTCGGTCCGGCTTACAAGAGTTAAGGAATGAAGGGGAGGGACATCTGATGTTCGAACGCAAACAGTTTTCTCGGGCGGCTGCAATTGCCGCCATCGCAGGCATTGCGGCGGCAGCGCCGGCGAAGGCGGAGGATACCGTCAAGGTCGGCCTGATCCTGCCGATGACCGGCGGCCAGGCCTCGACCGGCAAGCAGATCGAGAACGCGATCAAGCTGTACATGAAGCAGAACGGCGACACGGTCGCCGGCAAGAAGGTCGAGATCATCGTCAAGGACGACGCCGCGATCCCGGACAAGACCAAGACCGCCGCGCAGGAGTTGATCGTCAACGACAAGGTCAACTTCATTGCCGGCTTCGGCGTGACGCCGGCGGCACTGGCGGCGGCGCCACTCGCAACGCAAGCCAAGATTCCGGAAATCGTGATGGCCGCGGGTACCTCGATCATCACCGAGCGCTCGCCCTATATCGTGCGCACGAGCTTCACGCTTGCGCAGTCCTCCACCATCATCGGCGACTGGGCAGCGCAGAACGGCATCAAGAAGGTGGCGACGCTGACGTCCGACTACGCGCCAGGCAACGATGCGCTGAACTTCTTCAAGCAGAATTTCACCGCGGGTGGCGGCGAGGTGGTTGAGGAGGTCAAGGTGCCTCTGCAAAATCCCGACTTCGCTCCATTTCTGCAGCGTATGAAGGATGCCAAGCCCGACGCGATCTTCGTATTCGTGCCGGCGGGCCAGGGCGGCAACTTCATGAAGCAATATGCCGAGCGCGGCCTCGACAAGGCCGGCATCAAGGTGATCGGGCCGGGCGACGTCACCGACGACGATCTCCTCAACAACATGGGCGATGCCGTGATCGGCACGGTGACCGCGCATCTCTATTCCGCCGCCCATCCCTCGCAGATGAACAAGGACTTCGTCGCAGCGTACAAGAAGGACTTCAACAGCCGTCCAGGCTTCATGGCGGTCAGCGGCTACGACGGAATCCACCTTATCTACGAGGCGCTGAAGAAGACCAATGGCGATACCGACGGCACCAAGCTGGTCGAAGCCATGAAGGGGATGAAGTGGGAAAGCCCGCGCGGTCCGATCTCGATCGATCCGGAGACCCGCGACATCATCCAGAATATCTACATTCGCAGGGTCGCAAGGTCGAAGACGGACGGCGAACTCTACAATATCGAGTTCCAGGTCTTCGAGGCCGTCAAGGATCTCGGCAAGACGAAGAAGTGACGCGCGAAAGCGCGTCATCCCGGGTGCGCTTAGCGCATCGGGATCTCGCCCACCGCTCTCGTCATGCCCGGGCTTGACCCGGGCATCCACGTGAGAGCCGAACAAGGACGTGGATGGCCGGGACAAGCCCGGCCATGACGATAACTCCAAGCTGAGACGATGACCTCAATCCTCACCAACCTGTTCGATGGCGTTGCCTACGGCATGCTGCTGTTCGTGCTGGCCTGCGGGCTTGCGGTCACGCTCGGCCTGATGAACTTCGTCAATCTCGCCCATGGCGCCTTCGCCATGGCCGGCGGCTATGTCTGCATGCTGCTGGTGAACCAGCACGGCTGGCCGTTCTTTGCGGCATTGCCGCTCGCTTTCGTCTCGTCCGCGGTGATCGGCATCGTGCTCGAGCGCACGCTCTATCGTCACCTCTATGCGCGCAGCCATCTCGACCAGGTGCTGTTCACCATCGGTCTGACGTTCATGTCGGTCGCGGCCGTGGACTACATCCAGGGCTCGTCGCGCGTCTTCATCAATCTGCCGGCCGCGTTGCAGGGCCAGTTCGACCTGTTCGGCGTCGGCATCGGCCGCTACCGGCTGATGATCATCGTGATCTGCGGCCTGCTCACGATTGGTCTGCAGATGGTGCTGGCCAGGACGCGTTTCGGCAGCCGCCTGCGCGCCGCGGTCGACGATCCCCGCGCCGCAAGCGGCCTCGGCATCAACGTGCCGCAGGTGTTCGCCTTCACCTTTGCATTTGGATGCGGGCTTGCTGGCCTCGGAGGTGCTTTGAGCGCCGAAATCCTCGGCCTCGATCCGTACTTCCCGCTGAAGTTCATGATCTACTTCCTGATCGTGGTCACGGTCGGCGGCTCCTCCTCGATCACCGGACCATTTTTGGCTTCGCTTCTGCTCGGCATCGGCGACGTCGCCGGCAAATACTATGTGCCGAAGATGGGACCCTTCGTGATCTACACCATGATGATCGTGATCCTGATCTGGCGCCCGAACGGCCTGTTCGGCCGCACGGCCGCGCGTTGAGTTTGCCGATGAGCGCTTCTTCCGACGTCGGTTTCCACGCCCAGCGGCAGGCGCACTGGCATTATGGCGAGGCCGCCTTCTGGCTCGTCGTGCTCGCCTGCGGCTTCCTGTTTCCCACGCGCTATCTGATCATGACCGACATCCTGCGGCTGGCGCTGTTTGCGATGTCGCTCGATCTCATCCTCGGCTATGCCGGTATCGTCTCGCTCGGCCACGCCGCCTTCTTCGGCGTCGGCGCCTACGCCGCCGGATTGCTGGCGCTGCACGGCATCATCAACGAGCCGGTGCTGGCTCTGATCGCAGCGGGCCTCGCCGCGATGGTGCTGGGCTTTGCCACGAGCTTCCTGGTGATCCGCGGCGTCGACCTGACCCGGCTGATGGTGACGCTCGGCATCGCACTGCTGCTGGAGGCGCTCGCCGAGCGCTTCTCCAACATCACCGGCGGCACCGACGGCTTGCAGGGCATCGAGATGCAGCCGATCTTCGGCGAGATCCCGTTCGACATGTTCGGCAAGGCCGGCTTCTTCTATTCGCTGGCCGTGCTGTTCGTGCTGTTCCTGCTGGCTCGCCGCATCGTGCATTCGCCGTTCGGCCTGTCGCTGCGCGCGATCAAGAACAACCCGCTGCGTGCGGCCGCCATCGGCATCCCCGTCAATCGCCGCCTGATCGCGATCTACACGCTCGCGGCGTTCTATGCCGGCGTCGCGGGTGCGCTGTTCACCCAGACCACCGCGATCGCCTCGCTCGATGTGTTCGCCTTTGATCGTTCGGCCGATCTGATGCTGGTGCTCGTCATCGGCGGTACCGGCTATCTCTATGGCGGGCTGATCGGTGCCGTGATCTTCCGCTTGCTCCAGGAGGTGTTCTCCACCATCACCCCGCAATATTGGCAATTCTGGATCGGCCTCGTGCTGGTCGTGATCGTGCTGGTCGGCCGCCAGCGCCTGCACTATGGCGTGCTGTTCCTGCCCAATTTGCTGATCAAGCAGATTGCGGGACGCAAGGCGGTCGTAACCGTGCCGGAGAGCGACGCATGACCATCGCGCTCGAAACGCAAAATCTTGAGAAGACCTTTGGCGGTCTCCGCGTCACCCGCGACCTGTCGCTCAGAATCGAGCAGGGTGCCCGCCATGCGCTGATCGGCCCGAACGGCGCCGGCAAGACCACTGTCATCAACCAGCTCACCGGCGTGCTCAAGCCGAACTCGGGACGAATCCTGCTCGAAGGCCAGGACATCACCGATCTGCCGGTGCACAAGCGCGTGTTGCGCGGCCTCTCGCGCACCTTCCAGATCAACCAGCTCTATCCGGATCTGACCCCGCTCGAGACCATTGGCCTTGCGGTCTCCGAACGCCTCGGCCATGGCGGTGACTGGTGGCGGCGAATGGGCACCCGAAACGACGTCAACGGCGAGATCGCCGATCTCCTGACACGCTTCCATCTGCTCGATGCGATGAACGAACAGACCGTGACGCTGCCTTACGGCAAGCAACGCCTGCTCGAGATCGCGGTCGCGATCGCGGCCAAACCGCGGGTGCTGCTGCTCGACGAGCCCGCCGCCGGCGTGCCGGAAAGCGAGCGCCACGACATTCTCGCCGTCGTCGGCAGCCTGCCGCGCGACGTCACCGTGCTGCTGATCGAACACGACATGGATCTCGTCTTCTCCTTCGCCGACCGCATCTCGGTGCTGGTCTCCGGTGCGCTGCTCACGGAAGGCCCGCCCGACCAGGTCGCGCGCGATCCGCAAGTGAAAGCGGTCTATCTCGGCGAGGAGGCGGTCAATGTCTGACCTGCTCACGATCGACCAGCTTCGCGCCGGCTATGGCGAGGCGGTGGTGCTGCCGAAGATGACGCTGAACCTGGCCGAGGGCCAGGTGCTGGCGCTGCTCGGCCGCAACGGCACCGGCAAGACCACGCTGATCAACTCCATTGTCGGCGTCACCCGCCGCTTCTCCGGCACCGTCGGGCTAGCCGGCACCGACGTCACCGGCCTGCGGCCGGACCAGCGCGCCCGCGCCGGCATCGGCTGGGTGCCGCAGGAGCGCAACATCTTCCGCTCGCTGACGGTGGAAGAGAACATGACCGCGGTGGCGCAGCCCGGCCCCTGGACCGTCGAGAAAGTCTACGAGATGTTCCCGCGACTGAAGGAACGCCGCAGCAATTTCGGCAACCAGCTCTCCGGTGGCGAGCAGCAGATGCTGGCGATCGGCCGCGCGCTGACCCTCAATCCGAAGGTTCTGCTGCTGGACGAGCCGACCGAAGGCCTTGCCCCCATCATCGTCGAGGAGCTGCTCAAGGCGATCGGGACCATCACCCGGGCCGGCGGCATCTGCTCGATCATCGTCGAGCAGAATGCCCAAAAGATTCTGGGGCTCGCCGACCGTGTTGTGATATTGGAGCGCGGAACGATCGTCCACGACGCCCCGAGCGCCGCGCTCAAGGCCGACCCGTCGGTCCTGGAGCGCCACCTCGGCGTCGCAGGGGCGGCGGCCCACTAAGAAATAGATTGGGAGTTAAAAAATGCAGCGAACCAAAGCCCCTTTCCGTGCCGACGAGGTCGGCAGCCTCCTGCGCCCGGCCAAGATCAAGGAAGCCCGGGCGAAGCTCGAGAAGGGCGAGATCTCGGCCGATGATCTGCGCAAGATCGAGGACATGGAGATCGAGAAGGTCGTGCACAAGCAGGCCTCGGTCGGCCTGAAGCTCGCGACCGACGGCGAATTCCGCCGCTCCTGGTGGCATTTCGACTTCCTGGCCAAGCTTACGGGCTGCGAGCTGTTCCACCCCGACGCAGGCATCCAGTTCGCGGGCGTGCAGACCCGCCACGACGCGGTGCGGGTGATCGACAAGCTCGATTTCCCCGACAGCCACCCGATGCTGGACCACTTCCGCTTCCTGAAGAAGGTCGCCGACCAGGCCCACGTCACCGCCAAGATGACGATCCCTTCGCCAGCCGTGCTGCACTTCCGCGGTGGCCGCAAGGCGATCTCCAAGGACATCTATCCCGATCTCGATGCCTTCTACGAGGATCTCGGCAAGACCTACCGCAAGGCGGTGAAGGCGTTCTACGACGCCGGCTGCCGCTATCTTCAATTCGACGACACCGTATGGGCCTATCTCTGCTCGCCGGACGAATTGAAGAAGGCGCGCGAGCGCGGCGACAATCCGGAAGGGCTGCAGCAGATCTATGCCCGCATCATCAACTACGCGCTGGCCGAAAAGCCCGCCGACATGGTGCTGACGACGCATGTCTGCCGTGGCAATTTCCGCTCGACCTGGATTTCATCGGGCGGCTACGAGCCGGTGGCGGAGACCATGCTCGCCGGCACCAATTACGACGGCTACTTCCTGGAATACGATTCAGACCGCGCCGGTGGATTCGAGCCGCTGCGCTTCCTGCCCAGGGGCGACAAAATCGTCGTGGTCGGCGTCATCACCTCGAAGTTCGGCGAGCTCGAGAAGAAGGACGACATCAAGCGTCGTCTGGAGGAAGCCGCCAAGTTCGTGCCCTTGGAGCAACTCGCGCTGTCGCCGCAGTGCGGCTTTGCCTCGACGGAAGAGGGCAACATCCTTTCCGAGGAAGAGCAGTGGGCCAAGCTTGGCCTTGCGGTCGAGATCGCCAAGGAAGTGTGGGGCCAGTAAGCCCCATTTCGACTGCCAGCACGGGCAAGTTTCACGACGTACGCAGCGTCGTTCCGGTCTTCGCCGGGACGACGCCGAGTATCAGAGCACGGCTCGCTACTCCGCCCGCATCATCGGCCCCAGCATCTCGTGGACATCGTAGGTCATGACCGCGAGCAGGGCGGCGAGCGCGAGATACGAGCTGCCATATTCGAGCTTGGTCTGGAGCGGCACACCGTAATAGGCGATGTTTTCCGGCGCATGTGGATCATAGTGCCACGCGCTGATGAGCTGTGGAACGGCCAGGATCACGACGATCAGGAGCGTCGGGCTGGGCCGGTAGATCATCAGTGCGGCCAGGATCGGCGCGCCCAGGAACCAGATCCGCGGGCTGAGGACGGCAGTCACCCGGCCACCGTCGAGCGGGGAGAGCGGCAGCAGGTTGAACAGATTGAGGAACAGGCCGGCATAGGAAATCGCGAGCAGCAGGGCGCTGTCTTCCGCGCGTGCCCAGAGATAGACCGCGAGCGCTGCGCCCGTTCCGACCACTGGACCCGCGAGTGCGATATAGGCCTCGGTCTCGACGTCGACCGGCTTGTCCTTGAGCGCGATCCATGCACCGACGAACGGGATGAAGGCCGGCGCGCCGACGTCCAGGCCACGTTGGCGTGCGGCGACGTAGTGGCCCATTTCGTGTGCGAACAGCAGAGCAATGAAGCCTGCCGCATAGCGCCAACCCCATATCGACGCGTAGACCGCGAGCGACAGCAGCATGCTGCCGCCGCTGGTGGCGAGCTTTCCCCATTTCAGGCCGGAGAACAGCAGCAGGAAAAGAGTCTTCATGCGGGGCCGCCAGCGGAATCGTCTCGCGGCTTGCGGCGGAAGAATTTCACCACGCCCGTGCCGAAGACAGCGACAGCGACGAAGATCGCTTTGGCGAATTTGAGCACGAAGGCGAGCAGCAGAGCGAGCAGGCCCAGCTTCTTGGCGGCGACGCCACCGACCAGCGCCAGCAGCCCGTATTCGGCGATCCGGTCGGTCGAGGCGCTGAAGTCCTCATAGCGCTTGCCGGATTGGTAAGTGAGGTTGGCGAGCAGCTCATGGGCGGCGGACTTGTCGGTCGCGATCCTGGCCGAGTCCGACAGCAGGTTCAGGCTGAAATATCCATCGCGCCCCAAGGCATAGGTGTTGTAATTGACGTCCTTGCGGGCATCGTCCGGCGTGCCCTTGTCCTTGCCGAGCACCGACCATACCAGGCGATGAGATGTGGCATCGTAGTTCGGCGGCTCGATCCAGCCGATCACCTCCATCTCGGGAAATCCGCGGGCAGCGCGATCCTTGTTGGACTCGTCGACACCTTCCTTGAGATTCTTCAGGAGGTCGTCGGCGTTCCAGTCCTTGGCGGCGTCATCCTTGATGTAGCCTTCCTTGATATAGGTGATGACGACCAGCCACCGGTCATTCGGCCTGGTGCCGAGCACGAGGCCGACGAAACTCGCCTCGTGAATCGTGTTGCCAAGCGCACGCATCACCCGAATGCCTTCGGCCTTCGGCACGAAGAAGTCGCCAGCCGGCAGCTTCAGCGTGGCCTGGTCGATCAATGGAACGTCGGCGGGGCCGGCGGTGCCAGCATTGCTGGCGGCCTGCCAAGCCCCGGTCAGCTCTGCCTTGCGCGCGGCCTCGCTGGATGGGGCGCCTTGAGAGAAGCCGGGCAGTGACCCGAAGATGACAAAGAAGATAGCGCCGACTGCGGCGATGAATTTTTGCACCAGATTTCCCCAGCAACCTGTCCACCGATGATCGATGTTGGCGGCACTGTAGGATAACGATATTCGACAGAATAGAGCAGCCGCAGGTTGCGCTCGACTATCTGGTGGGCTGTTGCAATTTTAGCTCGTCTGCGCGTTCGGCCCGGATGCCCTCATTTCTCCGCCAGATACACTTCGCCCAGCAGCGACGAGTTCGACCAAGGCACCTGCTTGTTCTTGGTGGCCGAGACCACTTCGGCCCGCACGCGCGTCAGCATCTGCTGCACTTCCAGACCCGCCGTGCCGAGATGGCGGGAGAGCGCTGCAGAGAACGGCGAGTTGGCGCCTTCGCCATCGAGCGCGACCTGGCCCGGCGCGGTCGCGAATGCGATCAGCGTGCCGGCTCCCAGTGTCACTCCGGATGCACGGCTTGTTGGCGCTGCGAGGCCGGATGCGCTTTCGATGCCGCGATTGGTGCCCGCGGCCGCCACGTGCTCCGCCATGGGATTGTTGCGGCAGGCGTCGAAGATCAGGATGTTGGTGCGGACCTGGTCATCGAGGCCCGCCATGATCGTGTCCATGTCAATCATGGCCTCCGTCATGTTGGCGCCAGGCTTGAGCTCGACGTCGACGGGAATGAGATAGTTGCGGCCATCGACCTGCACGCCGTGACCGGCGTAATAGACCAGAGCGACCTGCGCCCGTGCGGCATCTCGCAAAAACTCCCGTGTCATCGTCTGCATCGCCGAGCGATCGAGATCGACGCCTTCCGACACGGTGAAGCCGATATCGCGCAAACTCTTCGCAACCGCACGGGCGTCGTTTGGCGGGTTGGGCAGCGCCTTCACATGGGCATAAGTGCCATTGCCGATGATCAGCGCCATGCGATTAACGCGAACAGCGGGTGCAGGCGAGGGTGCTGGCGATGCGCCCGTCTGCTGTGGCGCAGGAGCCGCTGCAGGTTGCGTCGTCGGTGAGGGCGCATCGCGCGGGATCGGCGCGGCTGCATCGCTCACCAGCGACAGCCGCACCTTTGCGGTTGCCTGGTTGGCCTTGCTGCCTGCATCTGAGGCCACGATCGCGAGCGTCGCTTTGTAATCGTCGCGCGCATGCGCGTAGTCGCCCTTGGCCTCATAGGCCAGCGCGCGATGGGTGTACGCCGAGATCAGCACGCTGTTCGGCGGCGTCATGACGTTGACCGGCGGCTTGTCCTTGGCGAGCTGGATCGCCTCGCTGCCATCGGCAATGGCACGATCGAGATCGCCTCTCGCGCGCCAGATCGCGGTGCGGTTGATCAGCGGCTGCGGCAGTGTCGGGTCGAGCCGGATCGCCTGGTTGATGTCGGCAAGCGCACCGTCGAGATCTCCTAGCGCTTCCTTCGCAATGCCGCGATTCTGGTACGAGAACGCCGATTTCGGATCTGCCTTGATCGACATGTCGTAGTCGGCGATCGCCTTGGCGTAGTCGCCCTTGCTGCGCCAGGCATTGCCGCGATTGTGGAAAATGATGCCGCTGGGCGGGCCGAGCTTCAGGGCGTCGTCGAAATCGGCGATGGCGATGTCGTCGTCGCCCCTGTCGTAATAGGCCGAGCCCCTGAGATTGTAGACCGCCTGGCTCGGCTGGAGCCGGACCGCCTCGGTGGTGTCGGCAATGACCTTGGCGTAGTCGCCCTTCTTGTTCCAGCCCACCGCGCGCCAGAAATAGACGGTCGCGAGCTGCTCGCCCTTGAACACCTTCAGCGCGATGATCTTGCTGCAGGCGTCGACCATCTGGTCCGCCGGCGTGGTCTCGGTGGTGCAGAGTGGCCCGAGCTGGCTGCGGGATTGGGCCGAGCAGGGCGCCGACCAAAACGCGGCGGCGAGCAGAGCGAGCGCGACGAGCGGGCGACGCATGGCGGCGGTTCCTTCAGGAGAAGTGACTTGTTTGTTGCCCGGCGGCACCTCGGGGTTCACGCCCGCGTCATCGGAGCTGGGGTAAAGCAGGGCGGCGGTATTCCCAGAGTGGGCAGAATTTGCTAGGAGACGGTTCCCAACTCTCTTGCCCACCGCAATCCCACCCATGAAAAACGACGAAATCCTGAGCCAAATCACCGAGTTCTGCCGCACGGCGGACATGGCGGAATCGACGTTTGGCCGGCGTGCGGTGAACGATGGGAAGCTCGTCCACCGGCTGCGCGAGGGCAAGCGCATCACCATCGATACGCTGGAGCGGATCCAGGCCTATATCGCGGCATCGACGACCGGCGGCTTGCCGCCACCGCGGGGGCTTCAGGTGCCCCCGGAAAAGCGCGATCCGCGCGGCAATTTCCGCTTCTTCGAGAACCGGCAGAAATATCTGCTGTTCGTCCACACCTGCAGCGAGAAGCGGGTCATTGCCGACCGGGTGGCGCTCGAACTCTCCACCATCCATCCGCGTCCGCCGGCGCTGCGCATTTTCGATGCCGGTGTGGGCGACGGCACGGTGCTGGCGCGGGTGCTGCGCGCGACCCACCAGCGCTACCCGCATATGCCGTTCTATGTGGCAGGCAAGGAGCTCAGTCTCGAGGATCTGCGGCTGACGCTGGAAAAGGTGCCGGACCGCATATTCGAGCATCCGGCCTCGGTTTTCGTCTTTACCAACATGTTCTATTCCGAGGCGCCCTGGCTGACGCCGGCATCGCCCACGGCGGCCGCGGCCACCGTGTGGCATGAGGTTCCGCTGCGCGGCGCCTCATCGGGCGAGTTCGAGCAGCAGATCGCCGAGCTGCGGCCGTTCCTGGAGCAGAACTGGCGCGCCGCGATCAGCCCGCGCACGGCCATGCCGCTGTACGAGCGGCCTGTGGTCCTGGTGCTCTACCGCGAGGACCACCGGTTCTTGCTCGATTCGACCATTCCGCGGCCGGGCCAGACCGAGGCCAATTTCGACCTCGTAATTGCATCCCAGCCATACCGGGCCCTGTCTTCGGTCAATTTCCGGGCCAAGCGGATTATTGCACCGCTGGCCAAGGCCTTGCGACCGGGCGGCCGCCTGATCGGAATCCACTCCCATGGTCATGATCCCGGCATGGAAATGATCCAGGCGATCTGGCCTGGAGAAAATCCTTTCTCGGTGAGCCGTCATGAGCTATTGCGCGCCGTTAAGTATGAGCTCGGATCGTTGGGCCGCGACTTAAATTTTAATGCTTATGCGGATAACCGTTCGATCTTCAGGTATGATATGGAAGCGCTGCCCAACGAGGTGACGGGCACTATCGGAACCTCGACGGCCTTTGCAGCGTGGAATGCGGCAGTGTATGTCGCCCAGATTGAGGACGACCGGTTGACAGATATGACTCAAAACGGCCGCACTCTGGATGCCGCCAGGGATGTGCTGCGGAAGTACAACGGGCTCTGGTTTCTCGACGAATCCTACGTCATCTCGCGCCGGCGTGATTGACTTAATCCAACTGTAAACATCGCAAACGTCCGCCGGTAGCGGTGGAACAAGGGGTTTCTTGATGCGCGCGTCCTATCTCTTCACCAGTGAATCCGTGTCCGAAGGCCATCCAGACAAGGTCTGCGACCGGATCTCCGACGAAATCGTCGACCTGTTCTATCGCGAAGGGCCGAAGGCCGGCATCGACCCGTGGCAGATCCGCGCCGCCTGCGAGACGCTGGCGACCACCAACAAGGTGGTGATCGCGGGCGAGACCCGCGGTCCCGCCTCCGTCACCAATGAGCAGATCGAGAGCGTGGTACGCGCCGCGATCAAGGACATCGGCTACGAGCAGGCAGGATTTCACTGGAAGACCGCCGATATCGAGATCCTGCTGCATCCGCAGTCGGCCGACATCGCCCAGGGTGTCGACGCCCTGCAGCCGGGCGAAGTCAAGGAAGAGGGGGCCGGCGACCAGGGCATCATGTTCGGTTACGCCACCAACGAAACGCCGGACCTGATGCCGGCGCCGATCTTCTACGCGCACAAGATTCTGCGCCTGATCTCGGAAGCCCGCCACTCCGGCAGGGAGAAGGTGCTGGGCCCCGACTCCAAGAGCCAGGTCACCGTGCAGTACGAGAACGGCAAGCCGGTCGGCGTGCGCGAGATCGTGGTGTCGCACCAGCATCTGATCGAGGACATCTCGTCGAAGCAGATCCGCGACATCGTCGAGCCCTATGTGCGCGAGGCGCTGCCGAAGGACTGGATCACGCCGAAGACCATCTGGCACATCAACCCCACCGGCAAGTTCTTCATCGGCGGTCCCGACGGCGACTCCGGTCTGACCGGCCGCAAGATCATCGTCGACACCTACGGTGGCGCGGCCCCGCACGGCGGCGGCGCGTTCTCCGGCAAGGATCCGACCAAGGTCGACCGTTCGGCGGCCTACGCTGCGCGTTACGTCGCCAAGAACATCGTCGCGGCCGGCCTTGCCGATCGCTGCACGCTGCAGCTCGCCTACGCCATCGGCGTCGCGCGTCCGTTGTCGATCTACATCGACACCCACGGCACCGGTAAAGTGTCGGAAGACCAGCTCGAGAAGGCCGCTGCCAAGGCGATGGACCTCACCCCGCGCGGCATCCGCACCCATCTCGATCTCAATCGCCCGATCTACGCGCGCACCTCGGCTTACGGCCATTTCGGCCGCACGCCCGACAACGAGGGCGGCTTCTCCTGGGAGAAGACCGACCTCGTCGAAGCGCTCAAGCGCGCGGTCTGATTTTCGTGCGTCATTCCGGGTTCGCATGAATCCGGAATTCTTCATCTTCACGCCGCTAGTCCGGGGCACCTTCTTCGAGGCGTCCCGGAATGCCCGCTCAACAACAGGACACTCGCAATGAACGCGAAGCCCGGCTTCACCGATTACATCGTCAAGGACATTTCGCTCGCTGATTTCGGCCGCAAGGAGCTCTCGCTCGCCGAGACCGAGATGCCCGGCCTGATGGCCACCCGCGAGGAGTATGGCCCGAAGCAGCCGCTGAAGGGCGCGCGCATCGCCGGCTCCCTGCACATGACGATCCAGACCGGCGTGCTGATCGAGACACTGGCAGCGCTCGGCGCCGACATCCGCTGGGTCTCCTGCAACATCTATTCGACCCAGGACCACGCCGCCGCGGCGATCGCCGCCGCCGGCATTCCGGTGTTCGCCGTCAAGGGCGAGACGCTGAAAGACTACTGGGACTACACCGCAAAACTGTTCGACTGGCACGGTGGCGGTCACCCGAACATGATCCTGGACGACGGCGGCGACGCCACCATGTACGTCCATCTCGGTCTGCGGGCCGAGAAGGGCGACACCGCTTTCCTGGACAAGCCGGCTTCGGAAGAAGAGGAAGTCTTCTTCGCGCTTCTGAAGAAGCAGCTCAAGGAAAAGCCCAAGGGTTACTTCGCCGCGATCGCCGAGAGCATCAAGGGCGTTTCCGAAGAAACCACCACGGGCGTGCATCGTCTCTATGACATGCAGAAGGCCGGCACGCTGCTGTGGCCGGCGATCAACGTCAACGACAGCGTCACGAAGTCGAAGTTCGACAACCTCTATGGCTGCCGCGAATCGCTGGTCGACGGCATCCGCCGCGGCACCGACGTGATGATGTCGGGCAAGGTCGCGATGGTCGCGGGCTTCGGCGACGTCGGCAAGGGCTCGGCCGCCTCACTGCGCCAGGCCGGCTGCCGCGTGATGGTGTCGGAAGTCGATCCGATCTGCGCGCTGCAGGCTTCGATGGAAGGCTATGAAGTCACGACCATGGAAGACGCCGCGCCCCGCGCCGACATCTTCGTGACCGCGACCGGCAACAAGGACATCATCACCATCGAGCACATGCGTGCGATGAAAGATCGCGCCATCGTCTGCAACATCGGTCACTTCGACAACGAGATTCAGATCGCGTCTCTGCGCAATCTGAAGTGGACCAACATCAAGCCSCAGGTCGACGAGATCGAGTTCCCCGACAAGCACCGCATCATCCTGCTGTCGGAAGGCCGCCTCGTGAACCTCGGCAACGCGATGGGCCATCCTTCGTTCGTGATGTCGGCGTCCTTCACCAACCAGACGCTGGCGCAGATCGAGCTGTTCGCCAACAACAAGGACGGCAAGTACAAGAAGGAAGTCTACGTGCTGCCGAAGACCCTCGACGAGAAGGTCGCGCGCCTGCACCTCGCCAAGATCGGCGTCAAGCTCACCGAGCTCCGCAAGGACCAGGCCGACTATATCGGCGTGAAGCAGGAAGGCCCGTACAAGTCGGACCACTACCGCTACTGAGTTCGATCTATTCAGAGCAGGCGAAGGCCCCGGAGCGATCCGGGGCCTTTTTGCTTTGTCCGTGTGGCGGGAGGCGGCGGCGCCGGTGCGAAAATTCGGTTCCCGGTTCGGTTGTTGCGGATTGACGGCTCGGGCTTGCGGTCGGACTATCCCGCCTCGGCGGAGGAAACCATGCAACAAGAACATTTCGACGTGCTGATCGTCGGTGCCGGTCTGTCGGGCATCGGTGCAGGCTATCATCTGCAGACCAAGTGCCCGGGCAAGAGCTACGTCATTCTGGAGGGACGTGACTGTATCGGTGGCACCTGGGACCTGTTTCGCTATCCCGGCATCCGCTCCGACAGCGACATGTTCACGCTCGGCTATTCCTTCAAGCCGTGGACCGATCCGAAGGCGATCGCCGACGGGCCGCAGATCCTGAATTATGTGCGCGAGACCGCGACCGAGAACGGCATCGAGAAGCACATCCGCTTCCGCCATCGCGTCAAGCGCGCGGCGTGGTCGACGCCTGAGGCGCGCTGGACTGTCGAGGTCGAGCACGCGGTGGGCGAGGGCGCGACCGAGACCGTGCGCTTCACCTGCAATTTCCTGTTCATGTGCGCGGGCTATTACAAATACGAGGCGGGCTACACGCCGGAGTTTGCCGGCGTTGCGGATTTCGCCGGTCGTATCGTCCATCCGCAGAAATGGACCGAGGATATTGACTACGCCGGAAAACGCGTCGTCGTGATCGGCTCGGGCGCGACCGCGGTAACGCTGGTGCCGGAGCTCGCCAAGACAGCGGCGCAGGTCACCATGCTGCAGCGCTCGCCGACCTATGTGGTGTCGCGCCCGGCGCAGGATCCCGTCGCCAACAAACTGCGTCGCAACCTGCCGGCGCGGCTGGCCTATCATCTGATCCGCTGGCGCAACGTGATGTGGGGGATGTTCTTCTTCCAGCTCAGCCGCCGGCGGCCGGACAAGGTGAAGAACCTGATCCTCGGTGGCGTGCGTATGGCGCTCGGGCCGGACTACGATATCGCGACCCATTTCACGCCGCGCTACAATCCCTGGGATCAGCGACTCTGCCTCGTGCCCGACGGCGATTTGTTCAAGGCGATCCGGGAAAAGCGCGCCGCCGTGGTCACCAACGAGATCGACACCTTTACCCACGATGGCATCCGCCTGAAGGATGGCAGCGAGCTGCCCGCCGATATCATCGTGACGGCGACGGGCCTCGTGCTCCAGGTCGTTGGCGGATTAGAGGTCAGCGTCGACGGCCGCGCCGTCGATTTTGCCAACACGCTCACCTACAAGGGCATGATGTATGCCGACGTGCCCAACATGGCCTCGGCGTTCGGCTACACCAACGCGTCGTGGACGCTGAAATGCGATCTCACCTGCGAATATGTCTGCCGGCTCCTCAACTACATGGATCGGCACAATTTCCGTCAGTGCATGCCGCACAATGATGATCCCGAGATCACCGCGCAGCCGTCGCTCGACTTCACTTCGGGCTACGTGCAGCGCTCGGTCGCGAAGATGCCGAAGCAGGGCTCGAAGCAGCCATGGCGGCTGTACCAGAACTATGCGCTCGATATCGTGTCGTTGCGCTTCGGGCGGATCGACGACGGCGTGATGCAGTATTCCTGATCACGCCGCCGCTTCTATGCTTTCCGCATGGTGAGCGCGAGGCCAAGGTCGATTGCGAGCGCCAGCGCGGCGGCGCCGCCGCCGAGCGCGAACAAGACCAGATAGTCGCCGCCCGTGTTCGCATAGATCCAGGAGAAGCCGTAAGCGGCGGCGGCCTGGAACAGCGCAAAGCTGGTGGTGGCATGGCTCCACGTCGCGCGCTGCTGCTCGCTCGCGTGCGGGACGAGCTCATGAATGCGTCCGAGCACGAGGGGCACGATGCCGGGCGTGAACCCTCCGATCACGACGCTCGATACGATCAGAGACGCCGGTGCAGTGCTGACCGTGGGAAGCAGCACAGCGGCCGCTTCGATCAGGAACGCCGCGCGCAAGCCCGGACCGAAGCCCGACCGGTCGCCGAGATGGCCGGTGACGAGTGGGCCTATGATCGCGCCGAGACCGTACAGCACCCAGTAGCGTGATCCGGCAGCAATGCCCTGGCCGAGCCCCCGCGCCACGAAGTCGACGATGAAGACCATGTGCGGCACCAGCGTGACTGCGTTGAGGCCGTATTGGATCAGCAGTGCAAAGGCGGACGTCGAGGTGTGGCGCTGCTTTGCATGATGCGTCGGCGCGGTGTCAGTCCTGGCGTCTGCAGGCCAGTTCCACCAGCTCGTGAGCGTCAGCACGGCTGACAGGACGCCGAGGCCGTACCAGCTTTGCTGCAGGCCTTGTTGCAGCAGCAGCGGCACCAGCGTGCCCGATGCGGCGACGCCAAGACCAACGCCCGCAAAGATCACGCCGCCGACAATGCCGCGCCGGGTGGGCGAGGTGTGCGGCAGAATGATGGAGGCCGCCAGCACCATGATGATTCCGCCGCTGAGGCCGGAGAGGAAGCGCCAGGCGAAGAACCAGGTGAAGGACACCGGCGCTGAGCTGGCAAAGAAGGAGAGCGTGGCCAGCAGCATCATCGCGCGCAACGCGCGGACTGCGCCGATGCGTGCCGCGACAACCCGTGCTGCGAGAGCGCCGGCGAGGTAGCCCGCAAGGTTCGCCGCGCCGAGATAGACGACGTCGGAGGCGCTGAACCATTTCGCCGCGATCAAAGCGGGGATCAGAGGCGTATAGGAAAAGCGGGCGAGGCCAAGTCCGACCAACGATGCGGACAGTCCCGCCATCGCATAGCGCCAGGTAGTTTGTGAATCCGATCCCGGCTGCTGACGCAGCCGGGTCTCCAGATGTTGCTTCGTATGTGCGTTGGTCATCATATCCTCCTGCGCGCAGGGGCGCGCGGATGCGTCCTTAGTGGCCGGCGATCTGGCCGCCGTCGACATGCAAGATCTCGCCGGTGACGAAGGATGCGCCCTCGAGATAGAGCACGGCATCGACGATGTCGGACATCTCGCCCATGTGACCCACCGGATGCATCGCGCCCAGCTGGGCGTGCGTCGAGACCGGGTGCATCGGCGATTTGATGATGCCGGGGGCGACCGCGTTCACGCGAATGCCGCGTTTGGCGTATTCGATTGCCAGCGACCTCGTCGCGGCGTTCAGCCCGCCCTTGCTCAGCGAGGCCAGCACCGAGGGCACGTTCGAATTGGCCTGATCAACGAGTGTGGTCGTGATCTGGACGACGTGGCCCGACCCCTGTTTCTCCATCTCGGCGATCGCGAGCTGGGTGATGTTGAAGAAGCCGGCGACATTGGTGCCCATCACCGCCGCGTAGTCTTCGGCGGTATATTGCGTGAACGGCTTTGCCAGGAAGATGCCGGCGTTGTTGACGAGTGTGTCGACACGGCCGAAGCGCGCGACCGTCTCTGCCACAACGCGCTCGGCAGTCTTCCGGTCGGCGATGTCGCCGGGAACGGCGAGGACGTCATCGTCACTCGACGGCTTGACCGAGCGTGCCGTTGCGACGACGCGATAATTGCGATCGCGAAAGCCCTGGACCAGGGCCGCGCCGATGCCCTGCGATGCACCGGTGATGATGGCAACCTTCTGTTCGATACCCATGGCGGGCTCCTGTTGTTGATCCGTGCCAGCACTGGCTGGCTCACGTGTTGAAGTACGCCGCGGTGGCCCGGCTGCGAATACGCGCTGTCCGGCAGACACTCTTTCGCGGCGCGTATGAATGCCGGCCCGGTGCGCCTGGCGGCAGTTGTCGCGGCAGGTGCAAATGCCTAATTTGCCAGTAGAATCTTGGGTGGCGGGAAGGCATGGATCGTCTGGATGCGATGAAGGTGTTCGTCCTTGCAGTGGACGAGGGCAGCCTCGCGGCCGCGGGCCGCAAGCTCGGCCGGTCACCGGCCGCGGTCAGCCGTGCGATCGCCTTCCTGGAGGAACGGGTTGGGGCCGAGCTGCTGCACCGGACGACCCGGTCGATCAAGCTGAGCGAGGAGGGCGAGCGCTATGTCGCGATCTGCCGCCGCGTGCTCACGGAGCTGGAGGAGGCCGACGACATCGCGACCGGGCCGCGCACCGCGCCGCGCGGCCTGCTCACGATCACAGCTCCTGTGGTGTCGGGCGAGATGGTGCTGCGGCCGATCCTCGATGCGTTCCTGGATGCCTATCCGACGGTGTCGGCAAAGCTGCTGCTGTTCGATCGTGCGGTCAATCTGATCGAAGAGGGCGTCGATGTCGCGCTTCGTATTGGTCCTCTCGCGGATTCGGCGATGGTGGCGACGCGGATCGGCGAGGTCCGACGCGTCGTCGTGGCGGCTCCGCGCTATCTGAAGCAACACCCGCGGATCACAGAGCCCGGCGATCTCGCCAAGCATCAGGTCGTGGCGATGGCCCATCTTCCCAATTCGTGGACTTTCAAGCCACCGGCCAACTCGTCAGCGCTCCGCACGGTGCAGTTCACCCCGCGCCTGACCGTCAGCAGCACCTACGCCGCCGTGGCCTCCGCCGTCGCGGGGCGCGGCGTGGCGCGGATGTACTCGTATCAGGTTGCCGAGCAGGTAGCGCGCGGCGAGCTCGAGATCGTTCTCGCCGACGACGAAGATCCCGAGATGCCGGTTCACCTGATCTGTCCGCAGGGCCGGCTCTCCGTGCCGAAGGTGCGCGCTTTCACCGACTTCGCAGTGCCGCGGCTCAAGAAGCAGTTCGCACTCCTCAAGAAGAGCCTCGGCGCAGGCTAGACATTGCGGCCGCGGAGCGATCGCCAATGCGTTGTTTTGCGTATACGGCCGCCGGGTTGAATCGGCGATGGTTCCAAACGGTTAACGCCGATTTAACGGATGAGTCCTAGCCTGTCTCGGCCGGGGTTACTCGCAAGGCCGAGGTGAGCCCAATGGAAGCCCAGAAGATCGCGGTCGACGCCGTCGTCGCGCTGACCGATTGCGACCGCGACGCGGTCATTGCCTTTATTCGCCGGCTCTATCTCGCTGGCGTGACCGACCCCAAGCGGCTGACTTTCAAGGGCCTGCAGGCGCTGTCGAGGACCTGATTCGGCTGGTTTCGGTCCGTTTCGGCCCAATCTCTATTTCCAACTATTTCCCCATCGTGAACGCAACCCGCCCGTGGATAGCTTGCCGGTTGGGCCGGGTCGCGTTAGATCACGTCCCCGGCCGGGTCACTCGGGATTTGGGGAAATGCTCAAACAGCTTTTTGCGCCGCAACTTGTCATTCTGTATGTGCTTGTGGCATCGACGATTTACGTTCACTTCCGCGGCAAGCAGCGGCTGCGCTTTGCGCGCCAGCTCGGCGATCACTCGACCTATCTCGCCCCTTACAATGTGCTGATGTATGCGGGCTCGGCCGTGCCGAACGAGCCCGTGATCTCGGTCGAGCAGTTTCCCGAGCTGAAACCGCTCAGCGAGAATTGGGAGACCATCCGCGATGAGGCCGTCCGCCTGTTCGACGAGGGTTTCATCCGCGCCGCGGCCAAGAACAACGACTGGGGCTTCTATTCGTTCTTCAGGAGCGGCTGGAAGCGCTTCTATCTGAAATGGTACGACGACTTTCTGCCGTCGGCGAACACGTTGTGTCCGAAGACGGTGGAGCTGCTCAAGTCGATCCCTTCAGTGCATGGCGCGATGTTCGCGATGCTGCCCCCGGGCGGCAAGTTAGGGGCGCACCGCGATCCCTTCGCCGGCTCGCTGCGCTATCACCTCGGGCTCGTCACGCCGAACTCGAACAAGTGCCGCATTCTCGTCGACGGCGTCGAATGCGTCTGGCGCGACGGCGAGGCCTTCATGTTCGACGAGACCTTCATCCACAGCGCCGAGAATGCGACCGACGTCAACCGCATCATCCTGTTCTGCGACGTCGAGCGGCCGATGAAGTACGGCTTCATGACCGCCATCAACCGCTGGGTCAGCCATCACATCGTCAAGGCATCGGCGACCCAGAACGTCGAGGGCGAGCATGTCGGCGTGCTCAACAAGGTGTTCGGCAAGCTCTACGAGGTCCATCTCGGCAGCCGCAAAGTCAAGGAGTGGAACCGGAACGTGTACTACACGCTGAAGTACTCGGTGACCGCTCTGATCCTCGGCCTCATCGTGTATTCGGCATTCACGTGATCGGCGCATAGCGTTGCCTGAATCAAAAGGCCCCGGAGCAATCTCCGGGGCTTTTTCTATGGATGCATGCGTCGGCCCGTGGCAACAAGGTTGCCGCGATTTGGCGACCAAACATGGAGCAGGCAATGGCCCCGTTGCCACTTGCGAACACCGAGACCGTGCAATTCTTCCGCGGATGGCTGGAAACCTTCGCTGGCTATGTCCGCGAGGTCGACTATGCCTCGGCGCAGCCGCTGTTTCACCCGGATGTGCTCGCGTTCGGTACGCATAATGACGTCATCCCTGGCCTCGACCAGTGGGTCACCACGCAGTGGGACAATGTCTGGCCGAAGACGACCGACTTCCGCTTCGTGCTCGATCAGACCTCGGTTCTGGCGTCTGCCGACGGCGCGATGGCGGCTGTGATCGCGCCGTGGACCAGCACAGGCTATCATCCCGATGGCAGCGCGTTTCCGCGGCCCGGCCGCGCGACGATGATCTTCTCGAGGAATGGTGATGGTTGGCTGTGCGTGCATTCGCACATGTCGCTCAACCGCGGTGTGCCGCAGGCAAGCCACGCCAACAGGCCGGTGAAGGCCTGGTAGAGCGATCGGAAATGAAAAAGCCCCGGACGATGTCCGGGGCCTTTTGATTCCGAAGTGTTGTGCAGCCTATTCCGGCTGGCCGATGCTCACCTTCAGCGTGCCGACGCCGTCGACGCCGCATTCGAGCTTGTCGCCGGGCTGGAGCTGCGACACGCCTGCCGGCGTGCCAGTCATGATGATGTCGCCGGCGGCGAGCTTCACCTGCTGGGAGAGCTGCCAGATCGTCTCCGGCACGTTCCAGATCATCTGCTCGAGATCGCCCGTCTGGGCTTCCTTGCCGTTCACCGTAAGCCAGATCTTGCCCTTGGAGGGATGGCCGATCTTCGAGGCCGGCTGCACCGCGGAAGCAGGGGCGGAGCCGTCGAAGGATTTGCCGATCTCCCACGGACGCTCCTTCTTGCGCGAGGCGATCTGGAGATCGCGGCGGGTGAGGTCGATGCCGACGGCATAGCCGTAGACGTGGTCGAGCGCCTTGTCGGCGGGGATGTTGAGGCCGCCGCTCTTCAGTGCGACGATCAGCTCGACCTCGTGATGCAGGTCCTTGGTCAGCGGCGGGTAGGGAATGGTGGCGCCATCGGGCACCAGCATGTCGGCGTGCTTGGCGAAGAAGAACGGCGGGGCTCGCTCGTCATTGCCCATCTCGCGGATGTGCTCGAGATAGTTGCGGCCAACGCACCAGATGCGGCGCACCGGAAAGCGGCCGGTCTCGCCGACGACGGGGAGCGAAGCCTGGGGCGGAAGCGGGATGACGTAGGAGGCGGCGTTCATGAAGTGGTCTCGCTGCTCTTGAGGTGGGACGAACTCTATGCCGTTGCGCTGATCGGCGCCAGAGTGCCGGCATCGTGATGTTGCAGGCGGAAGAACGAGGCGTAGCGGCCGGAGCGGCGGAGCAACTCGTCGTGCCGGCCCTGTTCGACGATCTCGCCGCCCTCGACCACCAGGATGCTGTCTGCGTGCATGATGGTGTGCAGACGATGCGCGATCACGATGGTGGTGCGGTTCTGGCAGAGATGCTCGATCGCCTCCTGCACCTGCTTCTCGGACTCGGAGTCGAGCGCGGCGGTGGCTTCATCGAGCAGGATGATCGGCGCATTCTTCAGCAGCGCACGCGCCACCGCAATGCGCTGGCGCTGACCGCCAGAGACCTGCGTGCCGTGCTCACCGACCGGCGTATCGTAGCCGAGCGGAAAGCCCATGATGAAGTCATGCGCGCAGGCCGCTTTAGCCGCCTCGATGATCTCGTTCTCGCTCGCGCCCGACTTGCCGAAGGCGATGTTGTTGCGGATCGTGTCGCGGAACAGATAGACGTCCTGGCCGACATAGGCGGTCTGCGCCCGCAGCGATTTGCGCGAGACCGCGCCGATCGACTGGCCGTCGATCGCGATCGCTCCTTGCGTCACCTCGTAGAACCGTAGCAGCAGCGCCAGCACGGTCGACTTGCCGCCGCCGGAGGGGCCGACCAGCGCGGTGACCTTGCCGGGCTCGGCAACGAAGCTCATGCGGTTGAGCACGGTCTCGCCCGAGCGATAGGAGAAGCTGACGTCGCGCAGCTCGATCCGCGCCTCTGTGAGCTTCAGCGCCGGCTTGTCGTCGTCGGAATGCTCGCTCGCCGGGCTGTCGACGACCTCGAGCAGCATTCGGGCGCCGACCAGCTGGCTGTTGAGGTCGATGTTGAGACGCGCCAGCCGCTTCGCCGGCTCGGTCGCCATCAGGAAGGCGGTCATGAAGGAGAAGAACGCGCCGGGCGTGGCGTTGAGCGCGACCACGCTGTAGCCGCCATACATCAGGCAGCCGGCGACCGCGAAGCCGCCGAGCATTTCCATCAGCGGATTGGAGCGATTGGCGACGCGGGCCATCTTGTTGGCATTGCGCTCGACGATGGCAATGTTCTCGTCGATGCGCTTCTGCATGGTGTCTTCGAGCGTGAACGCCTTGACGGTGCGGATGCCCTGCAGCGATTCCTGCATCGTCTCCATAATGTCGGCGGTGCCGGTGAACTGATTGTAGGCGAGGCCCTTGATGCGCTTGACCAGCTTGCGCAGCACCAGCATCGCCGGCGGCACCGCGACGAGGCCGATCAGCGACATCAGCGGATCCTGCCACACCATCACGCCGATCATGGCAACCAGCATCAAGAGGTCGCGCCCGATCGCGTTGACCAGCATGTTGAGGACATCGGTGATCGACTTGGCGCCGGCCGTCAGCCGCGCCAGGAATTCGGACGAATGCCGCTCGGAGAAGAAGCCGACGCTCTCGCGCATCAGCTTTGCGAACAGCCGGCGCTGGTTGGTCGCGAGGATGGCGTTCGAAATCTTGGTGAGGATCACCATGTGGCCGTATGTCGCCATGCCCTTGACGAACAGCAGGATCACCGTGATGCCGGAAAACATCGCGATACCCGGGATGTTCTTGTCGACATAGGCCTGGTTGATGACCTGGCCGAGCACGTAGGTCGCGCCTGCGGTGGCGCCCGCGGCAGCCGCCATCAGCGTGAAGGCCATGAGGTAGCGCCGCCAGTAGACGACCCCCTGTTCCATGACCAGGCGGCGAATCAGGATCGCTGCCGCATAGGGATCGTCGGTGATTTTCTTTGGAAACTGCGCCATCCGGTGTCCATTGACGGCCAAGGCGAAAAGCCTGCCCGCGCGTCAGGGATCGAATGGCCTCTGTGCCCGCTAAAGGCAAGGTTTTCAAGCCCAATTAAGGGCTTGCGCCTGGACGGATTCTAGGCCGAGGCGGCGTGGCGGAGCTCGCCGTGGCGCTCGCGGAACAGCTTGTCCTCCCAAGCCAGCGCGTGGGCTGCGATGGTCTCGAGGTCTTCGTATTGCGGCTTCCAGTCGAGCAGGCCGCGGATGCGGCTGGTGTCGGCGACCATGGTCATGATGTCGCCGGGGCGGCGCGGGGCGTATTGTACGGCGAAGCTGCGGCCCGAGACCCGGCGCACGGCATCGATGGTTTCCAGCACCGAATAGCCGCGGCCATAGCCGCAATTCAGCGTGGTCGAGGCGCCGCCATTGCGCAGATAGGCGAGCGCCGAGCGATGCGCCTGCGACAGGTCGGTGACGTGGATGAAGTCGCGGATGCAGCTGCCGTCCGGGGTCGGGTAATCAGTGCCGAACACGTCGATCTTGGCGCGCTGGCCGGTCGCAGCCTCCACTGCGATCTTGAGCAGATGCGTGGCGCCCACGGTGGCAAGGCCGATACGCGCCTGCGGGTCAGCTCCTGCGACGTTGAAATAGCGCAAGGTCACGTACTGCATGCCGTAGGCGGCGGCGACGTCGTGCAGCATGATCTCGGTCATCAGCTTCGACGAGCCGTAAGGCGAGAGCGGCCGCGTCGGCGCGTGCTCGGGCACCGGCACCTGGTCGGGATTGCCGTAGACGGCGGCGGTCGAGGAGAAGATGAAGCGATTGATGCCGCGCTTGACTGCGACGTTGAGCAGGTTGCGCGCGGTCATGAAGTTGTTGCGGTAATAGCCGAGCGGGTCACGCATCGATTCCGGCACGACCACGGAGCCGGCAAAATGGATGATGCTCTCGATGTTGTGCTGGGCGATCACGCCTTCGAGCAGATTCTCGTCGCCGGCATCGCCGATGAACAGCGGCACGCCCTCGGGCAGATAGGCGGAGAAACCGGTGGAGAGATCGTCGATCACAACGACGTCCTCGCCGGCTTCCGCCAGCGCCATAACCGTGTGACTTCCGATATAGCCGGCGCCGCCGGTGACTAGCACAGTCATGATCTCACCCGTCTTCGATCAAGGCGCCAAGTTAACGGTTGCGTGGTGAAGAGGGGGTATCGGCGGACCTGAACTGGTCACTATGCTTAATGTTGCGTATAGGGGACCGACCAGACGGAGCATGACGTGGCGAATTCCCCGGACGATCTGCAAGTGATCGTGCCAAATCTGCACAGGCGCTATTCCGGGGTCACCGCGACCAACCGGATGGTGGCGCCACGGCTGGCAAAACTTGTTCGCGCTGCATGGTTCGGCTCGGACGCGCCGGAGGGGATCGCACGGCTGAGCGCCGCTGATGTCCTGAAACTATGGCGCCGCAAGCGGCCTGTGATCTGGCACGCGCGCCGCAACAACGAGATGATCGCAGGCGTGCTGCTCCGCACGCTCGGCTGGCCGCTCAAGCTGGTCTTCACCTCCGCGGGGCAGCGGCATCACACCTGGATCACGCGCTGGCTGATCCGGCAGATGGACGCGATCATCGCCACCTCGGACATCTCGGCGTCGTTCCTGAAAGTGCCATCGACGGTGATCCCGCACGGCGTCGACACCGACGTCTATGCGCCGCCGGTCGATCGCGCCGCGGCGTTTGCGGAAAGCGGCTTGCCGGGCCGCTACGCCATCGGTTGCTTCGGTCGCGTCCGCGCACAGAAGGGCACGGATGTGTTCGTCGATGCGATGTGTCGCCTCTTGCCGCGCTATCCTGATTTCACGGCCGTGATCGTCGGCCAGGTCACGGCCGAGCAGACGCCCTTTGCGAACGACCTGAAGAAGCGCATTGAGGCAGCGGGTTTGCAATCGCGCATCGTCATCACCGGCGAGCTGGGAGTCGAGCAGGTGCAGCGCTGGTATCAGCGGCTGACGATCTACGCCTTCACCTCGCGCAACGAAGGGTTCGGCCTGACGCTGATCGAGGCGATGGCGGCCGGCAGCGCGCTGGTTGCCGCGCGCGCAGGAGCCGCGACGCTGGTGGTCGAGGATGGCGTGAGCGGCGTGCTGATCCCGACCGGCGATGCCGATGCGCTGGCGGCGGCGCTGGAGCCGCTGATGCGGGATTTGGCTCTAGCGACGGCGATGGGCGAGCGGGGGCGGGCACGGGTGCTTGCGAAGTTCAGCCTCGATGCCGAGGCGGCGCGAATTGGCGAGGTTTATCGGCGGCTGCTTTGAGCCGCTTTTCCAAACCCGCGAAAACAACCCCATGCACAGTAGCCGTTGCCAGCTGAATCAACGGCTTGCACAGCTCGCGCCATGGACCTGCGGATTTTGCGAATTTCGTTTGCTCCGTCGGGCAAAACACCTGTATAGAGGTATGATCGCAAAGTCTGTCGAAGCCGTTCCTGGCGTCGGCTGGCAAGCTGGCTTCGACATCCGCTGATCGAAATCGCAGTGAGCCCGATGCGCGCTCCGATCCGCTCGGGCCCACAGGCTTGAACCTAGGTGCCGGCTACTTTCTGAACGCCCGGTGGTGACCAGCTGCCGTTGATGATCGATGGCGACTTGTCGTTGGGCCAGTACATCCGCAACATCAAGACGAACTTGCCAGCCGGGGCCGGCAACCAGTTCGATTCCTTGTCAGGTCCCGGAGAGTCCTTCTGGATGTAGAGATCAATCGAACCGTCCGCGTTGGGCTTGAGGCTCTGCCGGGCACTGATCGAGTAGCGGTTGATCGGATTGGCGACGAAGAAATAATTCTCATCGTACATCGTCAGAGACCAGAATCCGCCAACGGGCGGCAGCTGGCCCTTCGGGAAACGCACGACATATTTGTTGCTGCCGACGTAAGCCTTGCCATCGGCGTCCTTCTGGGACGTCGGATAGCAGGCGTCCTGGATGCGATTGGCGCCAAGCCCAATGGCCGTGACGAAGGCGCGGTTGAGATACTCGGTGCCGTAGATGCCGGTTTCCGTGTCGAACATCCAGCCGTTGACGTTCTTGACGGCTTTGTTGACCTTGAACTGCAGCATGATCCGGTCGAAGGCGGCCTGCGGAATGCGCTTGGAAAACGCAGCATCGAGCTTGCTGGCGTCGAAATCCTTGCCCGGCACCAGACCGATCTTCGCGAATTTTGCAACTTCCACCGCATCAGCCGGCACGGGTGGATTGCGCTTCATCAATTGAGCAAGCAGCGTGAAATACGCAACACTATCCATGCGGTTGACCTGGTCGCGCACTGCCGTCTTCATGTCGATTGATGGATCGACCTTGGCCGCTGGCGGCGTGAACGTCTTGCCATACGAACTCAAGGGCACCAGCTTGAATTCATCCTGCGCGGCATGAACGGTCGCATAGTCCTCTTGTGTACCGGTGCAATAGATGCGCCCTAAAATCCAGACAATGCTGGTCGGCGACTTGTACTCCTTGACGCCCGATGGAAGCGTCCCTTTCCACCCGGGGCCGGTGATCGCGTAGGTCTGGGCCTTGGTCCCCGTCGTTCGCTTTCCAGGGACCTGGAATACATTGGTCCAGCCGTCGAGCATCGGAAAAAGGAAATAGCGTTCCTTCATGTCGGGCATGCTCAGGATCCAGGGCTCGTCTCCGACGTCGAGCCAGGCTGTGGTGTAGAGCGTATCGGCATTCGGCGCGGTAACGTCCCGGAAGGTGGCGTCGGGATAGGAGCGGAGCTTGATGAATTGCCCCATCGGACCTCGCGTGCCCTCGACCGCAGAGACGTTCGTGACCACGCGGCGAGTCAGCTCCATCGTCACCAGCGGATAGCCGTAGACGTAAGCATCGGTGGCGAGCCAAAAATCTTCACCGCCTTCGATCGCGCGAAGCAGCGGTCCTTCGTATTCGGCGCGGCTCGAAGATAAAGCGAGGGCGGAAAAGGCGGAGCCCAAAGCTGCGGTCATGAGATGACGACGTGTGAAATGCATGAGCTTGCTCCCGGTCTTATGACTACGACATTCAGTCCTGATGTCTTCGAGCGAACCTCGATCGTTATGAGCGCACATTCATCCGGCGCGCGGCTGAGCTGCAGTGAAGGCTTGCCGAACATGTTGCGCGTTGATGCAGGTCAACGGCGCAGCGTGTCTTCGCGTATCTCGTTCGAAAATGCGTTTGTGGCACGCTCGTATGAAAATTGATTCTGGTGTCGGAATACTGCCTACGCACCGCTTCAGCTGATCGTCGCCGAAAGTGCCCAAGTTGCGCGAATGCCGCGAACCCGGGTGAGGATCGCTGATCCTCTGTGTGCAAGTTGTTGAATGTAGCATGCGATGAGCCACCGCCCAGGTTGGCCCTGGCTCATTGCGCTGCCGTGCGGGCACCGTCGCTGAAGGGGTAAGGTAGACGCGGCCATCGTCACGTCAGCCCGAGGCTTGATAAGGTCGTGGTCTAACGGTGGCTAAGCCACGCAGATAGCAGATAGGTGCGCTAATGGCGCCGCAGTGCGCTTAGCTCAGGTCTCGACCTTGGTCCCCAGCACCCGCTGCGCAATCGTCACCACCTCGCTCGCCCCGATATCTCGCATGCAGCGGTGGTCGTTCATCTTGCAGATCGTGCTTTGGCACGGCTGGCACGACAGTACGCTCTTGTTCTGGACGACGGTTGCGGCGAGGCCGTTGAGAGGGGCCCATAGATAGGGGCTGGTCGGGCCGAAGATGCCCATGGTCGGCGTGCCCAAGGCGGCCGCGATATGCATCAGGCCTGAATCGTTAGAGATGGCGACGCCTGCTGCGGCCATGGCGACAACGCCGTTGCGCAAATCGGTGCCGGTGAGGTCCCGCACGCCGGGGCCGCCGGCTGCGACGATCTCCTGGGCTAAACCTTTTTCCGCGGGGCCGCCGACCACCCAGACCTCCAGCCCGCGTTCGACCAGCAGGCGGGCGGCTTCCGGATAGTAGGTCCAGCGTTTCGACACGCCAACCGAGCCCGGGGCGAGCGCCACGGCGGCACCGGCGCTCAGGCCATTGGCCTGGCGCCAACGGGCGATCTCCTCAGCCGGAACCCGCAATTGCGGCACCGGCCATTCCGGGGGCAGGGGCGCACCGTCCGGCTGGGCGAGAGCGGCGTTCTCGTCGATGAAGCGGGGCAGCTTTCGCTCGCCCCAGCGCCATTGGTTGATCAGTCCGAACCTGAACTCGCCGACCCAGCCGACCCGTTCGGGGATGCCGGCCAAGGTCGGGGCAATGGCGGCCTTCCAGGTGCGGGGCAGCACCAGGGCCGTGCCGTAGTTCCGCTCGCGCAGGAGCTTGGCGAGGCCGAACTGGCGGCGCAGCGCCAGGCGGCTGCGGGGAAGGTCCCAGACGATCCCGGCGCGTACGCCAGGCATGTAATCGACCAGGGGGGCGCACAGAGTCGTGGTTAAAAGATCGACCGGCCTATTCGGCCAGCGTTCCTTGAGGACCCGGACGACGGTGTGATTCCGGACGAAATCGCCGATCCACATATAGGGGACGATCAGGATCGGACGCGTGTCGCTCCGATCGTCACCTCCGATAAATTGTGAATCTTTGTTCATTCGTTAATGGGGCCGCAAACGCTCTGATCAGGCGGTTCGGTTAGCCGCTCCGGGCCGGCAGGTAAAGCAGGGACAGCGCGAGTCCAAGAGCGCCTGCCCAAAATGCTTACACTTTGGCGGATGATGCGCTACGGCAGGGTTCGGGCCACGAAATTCGGGCAGGGTCGTTGGAATGTTGCTGGTGACCGGCGGAGCCGGTTTTATCGGATCGAATGTCGTGGCTGCGCTGAACGAGGCCGGCCGCGCCGACGTCGTGGTCTGCGACCTGCTCGGCAGCGATGGCAAATGGCGCAACCTCGCCAAGCGCCAGCTTGTGGATATCGTGCCCCCGGCCGAACTGCCCGACTGGCTGAAGGGCCGCAAGCTCGATGCCGTGATCCATCTCGGGGCGATTTCCGAGACCACCGCGACCGACGGCGATCTCGTCATCGAGACCAATTTCCGCTTTTCGATGCGCCTTCTGGACTGGTGCACGGCGAACGCAGTGCCGCTGATCTACGCGTCCTCGGCCGCGACCTATGGCGACGGTGCGGAAGGCTTTGACGACGACGCCTCGCCGGGCGCGCTGAAGAAGCTGCGGCCGATGAATCTCTACGGCTGGAGTAAGCAGCTGTTCGATCTCGCGGTCGCCGGGCGCGTCGCGTCCGGCGAGAAGCTGCCGCCGCAATGGGCTGGCTTGAAGTTCTTCAACGTGTTCGGTCCGAACGAATACCACAAGGGCACGATGATGAGCGTGCTGGCGCGCCGCTTCGACGACGTCAAGGCCGGCCGCGTCGTGCAGCTGTTCAAGTCGCATCGCGACGGCATCGCCGATGGCGACCAGCGCCGCGATTTCATCTATGTCGACGACGTCGTGCGCGTGATCTTGTGGCTGCTGGCGACGCCTGCCGTCTCCGGTCTCTTCAACGTCGGCACCGGCAAGGCGCGCAGCTTCAAAGATCTGATGCTTGCCGCCTACGCGGCGCTCGGCACCAGGCCGAACATCGAATACATCGACATGCCCGAGCAGATTCGCGGCAGCTATCAATATTTCACCGAGAGCAAGATCGATCGGCTCCACCGCGCCGGCTATAACGGCGGCTTCACGACGCTCGAGGACGCGGTGAAGGCCTATGTCGGGGACTATCTCGACCGGCCGGACCGCTTCCGCTGAGGTTCCAGGATGATGCCGACGCCCATTCTCGATTTTGATGCCCTGGCGCACGCCATCTCCGGCTGCACGGTGCTCTGCATCGGCGACATCATGCTGGACGAGTTCGTCTATGGCGAGGTCTCGCGGATTTCGCCCGAGGCGCCGACGCCTGTGATCGCCGCCCAGCGCAGCGAGATTCATATCGGCGGCGCGGGCAACGTCGCGCGCAATATCGCCTCGCTCGGCGCGCGCTGCGTCTTCGTCGGCCTCGTCGGCGAAGACGATGCCGGCGCGCGGCTCAAGGCCGCGCTGGCGGACTATGCCGGGATCGAGAGTGCGCTGGTGTGCGACCCGACGCGGCCGACCACGCGAAAGGTCCGCTTCGTCTCCGAGCATTTCTCCACCCATATGCTGCGCGCGGATTGGGAGCAGGCGGTCGCGGCCTCCGACGAAGTCGAGACGAAGCTGATCGAGGCGATCCTGCCGCAGATCGCGCGCGCCGATATCGTGCTGCTGTCAGACTATGCCAAGGGCGTGCTGACTGCGCGCGTGATCCGCCACACCATCGATGCGGCGCGAAAAGCAGGCAAGCGCGTGATCGTCGATCCCAAGAGCCTGAACTGGGCGATCTATCGCGGCGCCACCCTGCTCACACCCAACCGCAAGGAATTTTCCGAGGCGACCCGCAGCCGCGCCGATACGCCGCAAAGCATCGTCGATGCCAGCGAGGACGTGATGCGGCTCGCTGATTGCGAGGCGATCCTGGTCACGCAGGGCGAGCAGGGCATGACGCTGGTGCCGCGCAGCGGCGAGGCCGTTCACGTCCCGGCCTTCCCGGTGAAGGTGCGCGACGTGTCCGGCGCCGGCGACACCGTTGCCGCCGCGCTTGCGGCCTCGCTCGCGGCGGGCGCGGACTGGGACACGGCGCTGCGCATGGCGAGTGCGGCCGCCGCGGTCGCCGTCGGCAAGCAGGGCACGGCCAGCGTGAGCGTGGCGGAGCTGCGGCGAAAGATCCTGCCGCATGCCACGCTCGCGGCCGAGGAGAAGGTCATGAGCGCGCCCGATGCGCTCGAGGCCCGGCTCGCCGAATGGCGCGGGGAGGGCTTGCGCGTCGGCTTCACCAATGGCTGCTTCGATATCCTGCATCCCGGCCACGTCAAGGTGCTGACCGCAGCGCGTGCCGCCTGCGATCGGCTGATCGTCGGGCTGAACAGCGACGCCTCGGTGCGGCGGCTGAAAGGCGCGGATCGCCCGGTCCAGGACGAGCGGGCCCGTGCCGAAGTGCTGGCCGCGCTCGAAGCCGTCGATCTCGTCGTCATCTTCGAAGAGGATACGCCGATCGACCTGATCAGGCGGATCACGCCGAGCGTGCTGGTGAAGGGAGGCGACTACACCCGCGAGCAGGTGGTCGGCCACGAGGTCGTCGAGGCCGCGGGCGGAGTGGTCGTGCTGGTCGACATCCTCCAGGGCTTCAGCACGACGGCGCTGGTGCACCGCGCGCGCGGGGAGATCAAGTGACGGCACTTGCCCAGGAGACGACCGCCCAGATGCTGTGGCGGCGTTTTCGCAGCCCGGTGGCGTGGAGCGAGACCGTCGATTTGTTCGCGATCCTGACCGCGGCCTCGTTGCCATGGTCGACGTCGCTCACGGCCATCTTCAATGCCGCGTTCCTGGTCTGCATGGTGCCGTTTCTCGACGTCAGGGCATTCCTGCGATCGCTGACGCGCCCGATCTGCGCGGCACCGATCGCGCTGTTCGTGCTGGCGCTGGTGGGGACGCTATGGTCGGACGCGGCGTGGGGCGTGCGCCTTTACGCGGTCGGGCCGACCGTCAAGCTGCTCGTGCTGCCGGTGCTGCTCTATCATTTCGAGCGCTCCCCCCGCGGAAACTGGATCTTCGTCGCATTCCTGGTGTCCTGCGCGCTGTTGTCGGTGATGTCCTGGCTGGTTGCGTTCTATCCGGGACTGTCGCTGAGACCCTATGACCCCCTCGAGCGCGGCATCTTCGTCAAGAACTACATCGACCAGAGCCAGGAATTCGCGCTGTGCGCGGTCGCGCTCGCCTATCCCGTGATGATGCTGTTGCGCGAGAAGCGGTACGCGCCCGCGGTTCTGCTGACGGCGCTCGCGCTGAGCTTTCTTGTCAACATGGCCTTCGTGGTGGTGTCGCGCACCGCGCTGGTCACTGTGCCGATCATGCTCGGTGTGTTCGCGCTGCTTCATTTGAAGTGGCGGAGCGTCGCGATGATCTCTGCCGCATTGATCGCCTGCGCCGTCGTGGCCTGGCGAGCCTCACCGCAATTGCGCAAGACCGCCGACACTTTTGTCAGCGACTATCAACTCTACACCCAGCGGAATCTTCCGACATCCATGGGTGAACGCCTCGAATATTGGCGGCATGCCGTTCAGTTCTTCGTTCATGCTCCGCTCGTGGGGCACGGCACCGGTTCTACGCAGGGACTGTTCGAGAGAGCCGCGCAGGAGCCCTCATGGGTTCGGGGCGTCAGGGTTTTTCCGAACCCGCATAACCAGACGCTGCATGTCGCCATCCAGTGGGGTGTCATCGGCATCGGGGTTCTCTACGCGATCTGGATCTTTCATTTTCAGCTGTTTCGCGGCGAGGGGTTTGCCCAGTGGATCGGTCTTCTGGTCGTGGTGCAAAACGCCTTCACCTCGTTGTTCAACTCCCATTTGTTCGACTTCCACGAGGGCTGGATGTACGTCATCGGCGTCGGCGTTGCCGGTGGCATGGTGTTCCGGGCACGACAGGCCGAGGCGAAGGTGGGGGAAGCGGGTTCCTGAGCGGCCGCGAGGCTCGCAAGTCTTGAGCTGGCAAGTCTTGAGCTGGCAAGTCTTAAGCTGGCAAGTCCCGTCGAGATGGGCTATCAGCGCGGTGAGGTTGCACCCATTAGGATTTTCATTGGTCGGCGGATGACGCGTCTTTCGCATCTCACTTTGCGCAATTTCATGATCGCGCTCCACGACCTGCTGGCGACGACAGCGGCGCTGTTCGCGGCGTTCTATCTGCGTTTCGAGGGGGGCGAGGGCTTCTACGATCGTCTGCCACTGCTGTTGCAGATCCTGCCCTATTTCCTCGCCTTCAGCGTGGTGGTGTTCTTCATCTTCAACCTGACCACGACGAAATGGCGCTTCATCTCGCTGCCGGACGCGATGAACATCATCCGCGTCGCGAGCGTGCTGACGGTTGCGCTGCTGGCGCTCGACTACATCTTCGTCGCTCCCAATGTCCGCGGCGCCTTCTTCCTCGGCAAGGTGACGATCGTCCTCTACTGGTTCATCGAGATCTTCGCGCTCAGCGCCTTGCGGATGGCCTATCGCTACTTCCGCTACACACGGGTGCGGCGCCACGCCCGCACCGAGGATGCCGCGCCGACACTGCTGATCGGCCGCGCCGCGGACGCCGAGGTGCTTCTGCGCGGCATCGAGAGCGGTGCGATCAAGCGGATTTGGCCGGTCGGCGTGTTGTCGCCATCAAACGCGGATCGCGGCCAGTCGATCCGCAACGTGCCGGTGCTGGGCGGGCTCGACGACATCGAGGACGTCGTCGCCGACTTCGCCAAACGCAACAAGCCGATCACGCGCGTGGTGATGACGCCGTCGGTGTTCGAGCCGGAGGCCCATCCGGAATCGATTCTGATGCGGGCGCGCAAGCTCGGTGTGATCGTCAACCGCATGCCCTCGCTGGAGAGCGGCGACGCCCCGCGGCTGACGGCTGTCGCAGTCGAGGATCTGCTGCTGCGGCCGAGCGAGAAGATCGACTATGCGCGCCTCGAAGCCCTGATCCGGGGCAAGGCGGTGATCGTCACCGGCGGCGGCGGCTCGATCGGCTCCGAGATCTGCCTGCGCGTCGCCGCCTTCGGCGCGGCGCGGCTGCTGGTGATCGAGAATTCGGAGCCGGCGCTCTATGCCGTGACCGAGGCGCTCGCCGCGCGCGCCGGCGGCCCCGTCATCGAAGGCCGCATCGCCGACATCCGCGACCGCGAGCGCGTCATGCGCCTGATGGCCGAGTTCAAGCCTGACATCGTGTTCCACGCGGCTGCGCTCAAGCACGTGCCGATCCTCGAGCGCGACTGGAGCGAGGGCGTCAAGACCAATATCTTCGGCTCGATCAACGTGGCCGACGCTGCGCTTGCCGCCGGCGCCGAAGCCATGGTGATGATCTCGACCGACAAGGCGATCGAGCCGGTGTCGATGCTGGGCCTGACCAAGCGCTTCGCCGAGATGTACTGCCAGGCGCTCGACCATGATCTTGCCGCAGGTAGCGGCGCGAAGCGGCCGATGCGGCTGATCTCGGTCCGGTTCGGCAATGTGCTGGCTTCGAACGGCTCGGTGGTGCCGAAATTCAAGGCCCAGATCGAGGCCGGCGGCCCGGTGACGGTGACGCATCCCGACATGGTCCGTTATTTCATGACCATCCGCGAGGCCTGCGACCTCGTCATCACGGCGGCAACGCACGCGCTCGGCGCGGCGCGGGCCGACGTTTCGGTTTACGTCCTCAACATGGGTCAGCCGGTGAAGATCGTCGATCTCGCCGAGCGGATGATCCGTCTCTCCGGCCTGCAGCCCGGCTACGATATCGAGATCGTATTCACCGGCATGCGGCCGGGAGAGCGTCTGCACGAAATCCTGTTCGCATCGGAAGAGCCGACCCGCGAGATCGGAGTCGCCGGCATCATGGCCGCACAGCCGAACGAGCCGCCGATGCAGACGCTGCGCAAATGGATCACGGCGCTCGACCAGGCGATCGCACGCGACGACCGGGCGACCATCAGGACGATCCTGAAGGATGCGGTCCCCGAATTCGGGTCGACCGCGGCCTGACCATGCAGCCTCTAGACAAGATCGAAGGCAAGATCGCGGGCAAGATCGTCGTCGCGAGCCAGCATTATCCGCCGGATCCGAGCACGACCGCGGCGATCATGGCCGAGATCGCCTGTCGCCTCGCTAGGGAGCACGAGGTCGTCGTGCTGTCCGGCTCGCCGGGCGCGCTGCCGGAATCGCAGACCGGTCCGGGCAAGCCGCGCGTCGTCGCCGTCAAGAACCGGATGGCGGGAAAGGCGGCGCTGGTCCGTCGCGGCTTGTCGGAGCTGCTGTTTGCGCTGCGCATCTTCATCGCGCTGCTGCGGTGCTTGCGGCACGGCGACGTCGTGCTCACCGTCACCGCGCCATTCATGCTGCCCTACACTGTCGCGGCTGCCGCATGGCTCAAGGGCGCGCGCTCGGCGCTGATCCTGCACGACCTCTTTCCCGACGTGCTGGTGATGGCCGGCCTGTTGAAGCCGCGTTCGGTCGTGGCAGGCGTGATGCGCGCCGCCAACAGCCTGATGTTCCGTGCGCTCAATGCCGTCATCACCATCGGCCGCGATGCGGAAGCGCCGCTGCTCGCCTATGCCGGCATGACGCGGAACAAGATCCGCTTCATCCCGAACTGGGCGACGCTCGTGCCCGCGGCACGGCCGCTGACATCGGACAATCCATTCCGCAAGACAATGGAGGCCCGCTTCATCGTCGGGCTGTCAGGCAATCTCGGCTTCACCCATGATCCTGACATCGTGTTCGAGGCGGCGCGCCTGCTCAAGGACGAGCCGGACATTCGTTTCCTGCTCTCCGGCTGGGGCATCGGCTTCGAGCGGCTGAAGCAATTGCAGAACGAGGCCAACCTGCCCAACGTCCGCTTCGTGGCGCGGGTCCAGGATGCCGAGCTCGAGGCATTCCTGGCCGCGGCCGACCTCTGGGTCATCCCGTACCGGAAGGACGTGGCGGGGGTGTCGGTTCCAAGCCGCTTCTATAATCTGCTGGCCGTCGGCCGCCCCGTCGTGCTGGTCTCGGAGCCCGAGGCCGAGGCCGCCCTGACGGTGGTCGAGAACGGGCTCGGCTGGGTGGTGACGCCGGGCCGTGCCGATCAGCTCGCAGACGCGATCCGCACCGCATCGCATTCCCTTGACGGCGCCATGGCGGCGCGGGCGGTGAAGGCGGCCGCGAGATTCGATCGCAATGTTGCGATGAACGCCTATGCCGGTGTGATCGACGAGTTGTTGCGCAACCCTGTTCTTTCGGAGCAACGATGAGCACACGGAAACCGGTCGTGCTGGTGACGGGAGCGAGCGGCTTCGTCGGCCGCCACGTCGCGCCCGCGCTGGCGCGCGAAGGATGGTCGGTCCGCCGTGCGGTCCGCAGCCCGGAGGGCTTGGACGACGAGGTCGTGATCAAATCGATCGGCCCCGATACCGATTGGACAGCCGCGCTGGAGGGCGTCGACGCGGTCGTCCATCTCGCCGCGCGCGTGCATCACAAGCACGAGGAGCATGCGGTCCAGCTCTACCGCAACGTCAACATCACCGGGACGCTGCATCTGGCGCGCTCTGCGGCCAGGGCCGGCGTGCGCCGGTTCATCTTCGTCAGCACGGTTCTCGTCCATGGCCGGAGCAACCAGGGCCGGGCTCCGTTCAGCGAGGGCGATGTCCTGACGCCGCGCAGCCTTTACGGCATGTCCAAGGCCGCGGCCGAGGCAGGCTTGCGGACGCTGGCGCGCGACAGCGACATGAAGATCTCGGTGATCAGGCCGCCGCTGGTCTATGGCGCGGGCGCCAAGGGTAATTTCGCGCTGCTGACGCGCGCGGTGAATTTGGGATTGCCGCTGCCCTTTGCCGCGATCCGCAATCATCGCGCCTTCCTGGCGGTGCAGAACCTCTCGTCCTTCATCCGGTTCAGGCTTGCCGAGCCCGACCCCGCGAGCAATTTCGAGATATTTCTGGTGGCTGACAGGGAGCAGATCTCGACGCCGGAATTCATCGAGCGTCTGGCCAAGGCGTCCGGCAAGAGCCCGCGTCTGTTCGGGATGCCGCCGAAATTGTTGGGCTCACTGCTCGTCGTGCTGGGCCGGCAGGATACGCATGACAGCCTGATCGGCTCGCTCGAGCTCGACGTGTCCAAGGCGATCGCGACGGGATGGCAGCCGGAGGTGTCGCTCGACGAGGGACTTCGCCTGGCGCTGTCGGCTCAGGACGCCTGAGGGCGCGAGAACCGCAGCAGCACGAAAGCGACCGCCATCGCGGCCGCCAGCAGCGCGATCAGCGTGATCGTCACCGAGCCGGCGCGGACCGTGAGGAGCGCAAGTGCCGCCAGTGCGAGGTTGAGCGCAAACACGTCGCCGGTGACACGGGACACTGTGAAGCCGTTGTCGGTGGCACGCTGGTAGAAGTGCGAACGATGCGGCGACCAGAATTGCTCGCGGCGCGCGATGCGGCGGAACAGCGTGATGGTGGCATCCGCGAGGTAATAGGCCGGCAGCAGCAGCGCGGCGGCGGGTTGCCCGTGCCAGGCAAGCTCGAGCAGGCACCAGCCGACCAGAAGCCCGATCGGCAGGCTGCCGACATCGCCCAGGAAGACTTTTGCGACCGGCTTGTTGAAGGGCGCAAAGCCGAGCATGGCGCCGCACAGGGCGGTGGCGAGCAGCGCGGCGGACAGCGAGAGGTCGCCAGACCAGCCGAGCAGCCCGAGCGCGGCCGTCACAGGCACCACCTCCGCCACCGTCATCAGGTCGAGCCCGTCCATGAAATTGACGAGGTTCACGAACCAGACGGCGCCGAGGAGAATGAGGATTCGTTCAACGACAAGCGGCAGGACTGGAACGATCCGTAGCGTTTCCGGTGTCGTGAAGACGACGGCGGCAACAGCTCCCGCCTGCAACAGGAGCCGGAGCACGACAGGCAGAGGCCTGATGTCGTCGACGAGCCCGACCGCGGCCAGCAGCAGGGCCGAGCCGATCACGGGCAGCGGGATCCAGGCGAGAGCCCCAGCCACGAGCAGGGTGGCTGCGACAACCGCGATGCCCGCGCCCTGCGGTGTCGGGACTTTGTGCGACGAACGCGCGTTCGGACGAGCCAGCGCGTAACGCTGTAGCAGCGGCATGCTCAGCCAGGTGGTGCAGGCGGAGATCAGCGCAGCCAGCACAGCCGGCGCGAGCGCGAGCAGCACCAGTCCGGTCGTCCCTCCCTGCGGCGCGAAGAACGTCGTCACTCCGGAACCCCGAGCTGGGCCGAGCCCTGCGCGGCTTTCTCGGCGCTCAGGATCCAGACCAGGCCGCCGAACGCGCCGACGATGAAGGAGACTGCGCCGAACAGCAGCGAGACATTGACGCCTTCGTTGGCGGCAAGCCCCGCGAAGCCGAAGGCCAGACTCATGCTGGCCTCGCGGACGCCCCAGCCGGCGATCGAGATCGGCATCAAGGTGATCAGCATCACCGGCGGCACCAGCAGGAAGACCTGGGCGAAGCTGACCGGGGCAGCGATCGACTGCACCACGCACCAGGCGATGACGACCGCGAGCACGTGGACCAGCAGCGACAGGAGCGCGACGATCGGCCCGCGGGTGCGGTTGAAGACGACGCGGTTGGCGATGACGGCACAGGCGTGGATGTGGTGGGTGGCCCACCACGTCTTCAGCCAGCGCCATTTCAGCGCGCCGAAGATCAGAAAGCCGATGCCGCCCGCAAGCGCCGCGAAGTCGACGAAGAGCAGCGCCGAGCGGCCGTTCGGATCGGTGATGAGCCGGTAGCTCCAGGGCAGGCTCGCGACGATGAGGATTGCGAGGGCGACGAGGCCGATCGCGCGATCGACGAAGATCGAATAGGTCGCAGCGCGCCATCCGGCGCCGGCGCGCGCCACCAGCCACAGCCGGACCGCATCGCCGCCGATCGCGGACGGCAGGGTCTGGTTGAAGAAGGAGCCGATCACGTTGTAGCGCATGGCGCGGCCGAGCTCGAGCGGCGCGCCGCATGCGGCGCTGACCTCGCGCCAGCGCAGCACTCCGACGAATATCTGCAGGAATGTCGCTGAAATCGCCATGCCGATCCAGAACAGGCTTGACGCGGTGAAGCGCGACAACAGCTCGGTCAGGTCGACCTTGCGCAACGCCAGATACCTGTCTCTTATACACATCTAGATGTGTATAAGAGACAGTTGTAGCGCATGGCGCGGCCGAGCTCGAGCGGCGCGCCGCATGCGGCGCTGACCTCGCGCCAGCGCAGCACTCCGACGAATATCTGCAGGAATGTCGCTGAAATCGCCATGCCGATCCAGAACAGGCTTGACGCGGTGAAGCGCGACAACAGCTCGGTCAGGTCGACCTTGCGCAACGCCAGATACAGCAGCGCCGCGGAGATCAGGATTTTTGCCGTCGAAAGCAGGATTCGGCGCATCTCGCCCGCATGAACAGGGTTGGCGAAGGTTGAGGTCACCCGACGCCAGGCGCCGAATTTGGCCGCTTTGGTATGGTCTTGGCGCCGATCTTGCAATAGCCCTGATCAGAGCACTTATGCGAGCGCTTGCGAGAGACGTTATGTCGGTCTGAGGGCTGTTGCGCCCCCTCGATACCGGCTAAAGAGGCGCCGCGGGCAGGCCTCTGGGATCGCTTGGGAACACGATGACGGATCGGACGATTTTGGTGACGGGCGCCGCCGGTTTCATCGGCTTTCACGTGGCCCGGCAGCTGCTGGCCGAGGGGCGGGCCGTGGTCGGCCTCGACAGTCTCAACAGCTATTACGATCCGGCGCTGAAACAGGCGCGCCTCGCGCTGCTCGAGAAGGAGGAACGCTTCTCCTTCGTGCGGGCGGACCTCGCCGATCGCGAGACGATGGCGGCGCTGTTTGCGCGGCATCGCTTTGCCGAGGTCGTGCATCTCGCAGCCCAGGCCGGTGTGCGTTATTCGATCGACCACCCGCAGAGCTACGTCGAGTCCAACCTGCAAGGCTTCCTCAACGTGCTCGAGGGCTGCCGGAACAACGGTTGTCGTCATCTCGTCTACGCCTCGTCATCATCCGTTTATGGCGCCAACACCAAACTGCCATTTTCCGTGCAGGACCGGACCGATCATCCCGTGAGCTTCTATGCCGCGACCAAGAAGGCGAACGAGGTGATGGCGCAGTCCTACAGCCATCTGTACCGGCTGCCGGTCACGGGCTTGCGTTTCTTTACCATCTACGGCCCGTGGGGACGGCCCGATATGGCCATGTTTCTCTTCGTAAACGCCATCATGGCGGGCAAGCCGATCCGGCTCTTTAACCATGGCAGGATGCGCCGCGACTTCACCTATGTTGACGACGTCACACGTGTAGTATCCAAGCTGATCGATCTTGTGCCTGCGGATAATCCGGCTGCCGCAAATGCGCCGTCTCGGCTCTACAATGTCGGAAACCACCGCCCTGAAGAGCTGATGCATCTCGTTGGACTTCTGGAGCGGGAGCTGGGTCGGACGGCGGTCAAGGAATCGCTGCCGATGCAGCCCGGAGACGTGGTGGAAACGTTCGCGGATGTCGAGGATCTGATGCGCGACACCGGCTTTGCACCGTCAACGCCGATCGAGCACGGAGTCCACAATTTTGTCACCTGGTATCGGGACTACTACAAGGTTTGAAATGGCGATGGACAAACGCATTATCCCCCTGGTCATGTGTGGCGGTGCCGGCACGCGGCTGTGGCCGGCCTCGCGCGAGGTGCGCCCAAAACAGTTCCTGCCGCTGTTCGGCGCGCGCTCGACCTTC
>BFBZ01000206.1_pt1 | contig 73242 bp, 64 predicted proteins | sample 1888401 | NCBI WGS metagenome assembly BFBZ01 (sample SAMD00112614, study PRJDB3348) | symbiont metagenome | host: Chara braunii
ACAACGCCCTCGGTTGGACCGGACGGATATAGGATTATATACAGTAGGAATTCAGTCAAGGGGTATGGAGCGATTTATTTCGGAGGCCGCAACACCCTCCGCCGTCATGCCCGGCCTTGTGCCGGGCATCTCGCTTAGGGAGGCACAGCACCCGCCTAAGCGGGATCGCCGGGACATAGGCGAGCGAAGCGACGCCGTTCTTCGAACGGCTATGCCCGGCGATGACAGTGGAGTTTGGTGTGCGAGCGACGCGACGCCGTCCTTCGGACGGCTGTGCCCGGCCATGACGTGGAGAGAGTTCGTGCGGCTCGATAGGCCCCCCCGCTTTCGCGGGGGAGCTGTGCAAATGGGCTCGAATAGTTGGACTTCCGTGACGGAAAACGGGTAGATTCTTCACGTTGCTTGCCAGATTCAGTCTCCGGCGAGCTGAGCCCGTACCATTCGCCGTGGTGCGGGCTCACCTTTTTGTGGTATGTGTCGTTTTCTAGAAGCCCCCAAAGGAGAGTTTTGTGGCAACAGGCACTGTGAAGTGGTTCAACGCGACCAAGGGTTACGGATTTATTGCGCCCCAGGGCGGCGGCAAGGATGTGTTCGTTCATATCTCCGCAGTCGAGCGCGCCGGACTCAGCTCGTTGAACGAAGGTGCAACGATTGAATACGAGGTTGTTGCAAACCGCGGCAAAGAGTCTGCCGAGAACCTGAAGGTTCGCTAAGAATTAGGCCCCGCTTCGGCGGGGCTTTTTTGTGAGACAAAGCCCCTTCGGGGGCTTTTATTTTTGGGGCCGCGATGCCCTGGCCGCTCCCGCTTGCATCCCGCCGCCCCTTGTGGAAAGTGGCCCGCCTACCACAGGGGTTTTCGACATGGACGCGCCAAAGCAGGCGTTCAAGGAACTGGTGTTCTCGGGCGTGCAGCCGACCGGCAACCTGCACCTCGGCAACTACCTCGGCGCCATCGTGAAGTTCGTCGAGCTGCAGAAGACGCACGAGTGCATCTACTGCGTCGTCGACATGCACGCGATCACGGTGTGGCAGGACCCCAAGGAGCTGAACAAGGCGATCCGCGAGGTCACCGCGGCGTTCATCGCCTGCGGCATCGATCCGAAGAAGCACATCGTGTTCAACCAGAGCCAGGTCGCGGAACACGCGGAGCTGGCCTGGGTGTTCAACTGCGTTGCACGCATGGGCTGGCTCAACCGCATGACCCAGTTCAAGGAGAAGGCTGGCAAGGACCGCGAAAACGTGTCGGTCGGTCTGTTCAGCTATCCGAACCTGATGTCGGCCGACATTCTGGTTTATCGCGCAACGCACGTTCCGGTCGGCGAGGACCAGAAGCAGCACGTCGAGCTTGCGCGCGACACCGCACAGAAGTTCAACAACGACTATCGCGAGTCGATCGCGGAGCATGGCTTCGGCGACGTGTTCTTCCCGCTGCCCGAGCCGCTCATTCAGGGACCGGCGACGCGCGTGATGTCGCTGCGCGACGGCACCAAGAAGATGTCGAAGTCGGACGCCTCCGATCAGTCGCGCATCAATCTCACCGACGATCCGGACACGATCGCGCTGAAGATCCGCCGCGCAAAGACCGACCCCGATGCGCTGCCGAGCGAAGAGAAAGGACTCGAAGGACGTCCCGAAGCCGACAACCTCGTCGGCATCTACGCGGCCTGCGCAGGCATCACCAAGGCCGAGGTGCTCAAGGAGTTCGGCGGCGCGCAGTTCTCGACCTTCAAGCCCGCATTGTCCGATCTCCTGGTTGCGAAGCTTTCGCCGATCACCGCCGAAATGCGCCGCATCAAGGACGACAAGACCTACATCGACGGGGTGCTGGCGGACGGTTCCGAGCGCGCCTCCAAGCTCGCGCGCGAAACCATGAACGCCGTCAAGGACATCGTCGGGTTCGTCCGCCGGTAAGAACACCCAGCTTGTGCCACGGCTTTACGCCGTGGCAGCATCATCGCGGGGTGCGACGCTCTCAAGAGCGTCACGCGAGGAGGCCCATTGAGTCGCAGGCGCCGCAGCTACGAAGCCGGGCACAAGCCGAAATGGCTGGTCGTCATCGACGACACCCCGGAATGCGATCGCGCGATCTATTTCGCGGCCCGTCGCGCGGCGCGTGTCGGCGCGGGCGTCGTCATGCTGCGCGTGATCGAAACCGCTGACCGCAACCAGCAATGGCTCGGCGTCGCTGACATCATGAAGGCCGAAGCGCACGAGCAGGCCAATGCGGACCTCGACCGTGCCGCCGGACGGGTCAACGGCATCGCCGCCATCACCGCCGAGCGCGTCATCCGCGAAGGAGCCGTGGCGGACGAAATCCTCGGGCTGATCGAGGACGACGAGGACATCGCGATCCTGGTGCTCGCGGCGGCCCAGGGCGGCGAGCCCGGCCCGCTGGTCGCGAGCGTCGCCCAGAATGCCGGCGATTATCCGATCCCCGTGGCCATCGTGCCGGGGCATCTGACCGACGAAGAACTCGACGCGATGACTTGAGCGGGCCGTTTTAGGCCGGTTTTGCGGGTTGATCCGACGCGGCCGGGACGCCACTTATCTGGTATAGTGTCTGCGCCGCACGGGCCTTGAACCCGTTTGCCGGCCAAGGAGCCAAAAATGTTCATTCAGACTGAAGCGACGCCGAATCCGGCGACCCTCAAGTTCCTTCCGGGCCGCCCCGTGCTCGAAAGCGGCACACTCGATATCCGCGACACCACAGAGGCCGCGAAGTCCCCGCTGGCCCAGCGCCTGTTCGAGATCAACGGCGTGAACGGCGTGTTCTACGGTTCGGACTTCATCACCGTCAGCAAGGCCGACGGCGAGTGGCCGCAGCTCAAGCCCGCGATCCTCGGCGCGATCATGGAACACTTCATGTCCGGTGCGCCGCTGCTGGCGTCCGGCGAGACCGGTGCATCGGCAGGCACGGAAGAAGAGTTCTTCGAGCCGGGCGATGCCGAGACGGTTGCCACCATCAAGGATCTGATCGAGACCCGCGTCCGCCCGGCGGTGGCCAATGACGGCGGCGACATCACCTTCAAGGGTTTCAAGGACGGCATCGTGTTCCTGAACATGAAGGGCGCCTGTTCGGGCTGCCCGTCGTCCACGGCGACGCTGCGCCACGGCATCCAGAACCTCCTCAAGCACTATGTGCCCGAGGTGATCGAGGTGCGGCCGAGCTGATTGGCCTAAAATCTACTGGTTTCGGACGATGCCCGGCCTTGCGCCGGGCATTGCCGTTCTGGCACCTGATTGTGACGGCCGCCGCGAGGGCGGCTGGCCACTGGGGTGATAGAACGCATTATGCGTGTGCTGGCCATCGACACTGCACTGGGAGCCTGCTCGGCCGCCGTGCTCGACACCGAGCGCGGCGCACTGACGGAAGAATCCGTGCCGATGGAGCGCGGCCACGCCGAAGCGCTGATGCCGCTGATCGCGCGCGTGATGGAACGGGCGAAGATGCAGTTCGCCGATCTGGAGCGTATCGCTGTGACGACCGGCCCTGGCAGCTTCACCGGGTTGCGCGTCGGTATCTCGGCTGCGCGGGGCATCTCGCTCGCGGCGAAGAAGCCCGCGATCGGACTGACGACACTATCGGCCTACGCGGCACCGTACATCCACCAGGACAACACCATTCCCGTGACGGTCGCGATCGATGCGCGGCACGATCACGTCTATCTGCAAATCTTCGGACCGGGCGGACGCACGCTGGTTGCGCCGCGCATTTCGAGCTTGCGCGAAGCCGCGCGCATGTCCGCGAACGGCCCGGCGCGTCTCGTCGGCAACGGCGCTGCGATGGTGGCGTCCGCCTGGCCGCAGAACGAAGCACCGCCGAAGCTGGTCGAGGCGCAGGCCGCGCCCGACATCAAATGGGTCGCGCGTATCGGCGTCGCCTCCAGCGAAACGCAAGGGCCGCCGCGTCCGCTCTATCTGCGCCAGCCCGACGCGCAGCCGCAGGATGCCGCCAGGCTGCCGCGCCGATGATCGGCTGGCTGTCTCGCTTTTTTGCCCGCCTGTTCGCACGCGGCGAGCCCGCGCTGTCGAACGCAACGCCACGCGATGCGGCCGCGCTTTCGAAAATTCACGCTGCGTCGTTCCGGCACGGCTGGAGCGATGGCGAATTCGAGCGCTTCCTGATGGAGCGCAACGTGATCGCCCAGCGCGCGACGCTGGGCTCGTCCCCGGTCGGCTTCATCATCTCGCGGATCGGCGGCGGCGAGGCTGAGATTCTCTCAGTCGCCGTGGTGTCGTCCCAGCGCGGGCGGGGGCTGGCGCGGCGGCTTCTGAACCTCCACCTCGGGCGCCTGGCCGGCCTCGGCGTGCAGGCGGTTTTCCTGGAGGTCGAAGAGGGCAACCAGCCAGCCCGGCGACTTTATGCCCGGGCCGGATTCCGTGAGGTCGGGCGCCGGCCGGGCTATTATCCGCAAGGGCCGGGACAGACCGCGACGGCGCTGATTTTGCGCCGGGATTTGGTCTAAAACCCTCGCCAATAGACGGGCTGCGGCCCGGCTTTGTATGATGCGGTGGTGCGGAGAATGAGCGTGACGCAGACCAAGACCAATATCGAATCCCTTTGCGCCTCCAAGGGCATGCGGATGACCGAGCAGCGCCGGGTGATCGCCCGCGTGCTGGCCGATTCCGCAGACCATCCGGACGTCGAGGAGCTCTACAAGCGCTGCCACGAGGTCGACAAGAACATCTCGATCTCGACCGTGTACCGGACCGTGAAGCTGTTCGAGGACGCCGGCATCATCGAGCGTCACGACTTCCGCGAGGGCCGCGCGCGCTACGAGCAGATCCCGGATTCGCACCACGACCATCTGATCAACCTGCGCAACGGCCAAGTGATCGAGTTCCAGTCCGAGGAGATCGAAAAGCTCCAGGCCGAGGTCGCGCGCAAGCTCGGCTACAAGCTGGTCGATCACCGCCTCGAGCTCTACGCGGTTCCGCTCGACGACAAAGCGCGGGGATAATGCTGCGCCTCACCGCCGTCCTCGTGGTGTTCTTCACGATTACGCCGGTGTTCATCGTCGCAGTTTGGGTGACCGAGACGTTCCGCTTGGCGGGACGACAACCGCTCGCAAAACACTACAGCCGGATACTCTGCGCACTGTTGCGCGTGCGCGTTCGCGTGATCGGAACGCCGGTGCAAGGTCAGCCCGCGTTGATTCTCAGCAATCACGTCTCCTGGCTCGACATCCCTGTTCTGGCGTCGATCGGCCCGGTGGCCTTCGTCGCCAAACGCGAGGTCAGCGGGTATCCGATCGTGGGCCTGATTGCGAAACTGATGCGAACGGTGTTTGTAGACCGCACGCGGCGGCATCAAACCGCCGAGGTTAACGCGGAAATCGCCGAGAGACTGAACGAAGGCCATCCGGTCGTGCTGTTCGCGGAAGGCACCTCGAGCGACGGCAACCGCGTGCTGGAATTCCGTTCCGCGCTGATCGGCGCCGTGGCGCAGGTCGATCCGGAACACAGTGTGCTGTTGCAGCCGGCTTCGATCGGCTACACGCGCATTCAAGGTATACCGATGGGACGGCAGCACCGGCCCATCGTGGCATGGTATGGCGATCTGGACTTCACGCCGCATTTCAAGGCATTCGTCCGCCGCGGCGTGGTGGATGTGACGGTCACCTTCGGCACGGCGGTGCCTTACGACCGCAACACCGACCGCAAGTCGGTTGCACGTTCAATCGAAGTTAAGGTGCGAGATCTAACAGCGGGGGCGCTGCGCGATCGCAAAATTGAAATGAGAGTGGCTGCGTAACGTGAACGAACACATCAAGATCCCCGAAGGCACCCCGTTCAATGCGATCGGTCATCCGGTCCGGCGCAAGGAAGACGCGCGCCTCCTGACCGGCAAGGGCCACTTCAGCGACGACTTCAACATCGACGGCCAGGTTTATATGGCGGTGGTGCGCTCGCCGCGCCCGCATGCGCGCATCGTCAAGATCAACACGGACGCGGCGAAGGCGATGAAGGGCGTGCTCGCGGTGCTGACCGGCGCGGATGCCGCCGCCGACGGCCTCCATCCGCTGCCGCATTCGCCGGTGCCGTCCACGCGCTATGACATGAAGCTGACCGCGCCCGGCGGCGGCGAGGTGTTCGCAGGACCGAATGTGCTGCTGCCGCAGGACAAGGCGCGCTACGTCGGCGAGGCCATCGCGATCGTCGTCGGCGAGACGCGTGCGCAGGCGATGGACGGCGCGGAAGCGGTCGAGATCGAATACGAGGATTTGCCGTTCGTCTCGCAGTCGGACGATGCGCTCAAACCTGGCGCGCCAGCGATCTGGGACGAGGTGAAGGACAACGTCCTCGTCGACACCTATTTCGGCGACAAGCAGAAGACCGACGAGGCCTTCGCCAAGGCCGATCACATCGTCAAGCACGAGTTCAACATCGCCCGCGTTACCGCGGTGACGATGGAGCTGCGCGCGGCGCTCGGCCACTACGACAAGAACACCGACCGTTACACGCTCTACGCCGGCTCGGGCGGCGCGGTGAAGCAGAAGCAGGAGATTGCGGGCGCGCTCGGGATCGCGCCGCGTCAGCTTCGCATTCTTTCGTTTGACGTCGGCGGCAACTTCGGCGCGCGCAACCGGCCTTACGTCGAGTTCGGCCTGGTGCTGTGGGCCTCGCGCCGAGTCGGCCACGCAGTGAAATACACCGCGACGCGCTCGGAGGCCTTTCTCACCGATTATCAGGGCCGCGATCTCATTTCGAAGGTCGAGCTTGCGATCCGCAAGGACGGAAAATTCCTTGGGTTCCGTGCGGACAACATCAGCAACGTCGGCGCGCTCTGCGTGTCGCTGTCGCCGCTCTCCAAGGGCTCTGGGCTCATCACCGGCTCCTACGACATTCCCGTCGCGACGCTGCGCTCGCGCGCGGTGTTCACCAACACCATGCCGACGAACGCCTACCGCAGCTCGGGCCGCCCCGAGGTGACGTTCGCAATCGAGCGGCTGATCGACCTCGCCTGCATCGAGCTCGGCTTCGATCGCGTCAAGCTGCGCCGCAAGAACCTCGTCTCGCCGAAGAAGATGCCGTACCGCAACGCCGTCGGCATGCTCTACGACAGCGGCACCTACGAGGCGAACATGGACCTCGCCATGAAGATCGCCGACTGGGAGGGCTTCAAGGCGCGGAAAAAGGAAGCAAAGAAGCGCGGCAAGCTTCTCGGCCTCGGTTTCGCGAACTACGTCGAGTCCTCCATCGGCTCCCCGCGCGAGCGCGCCGAGATCACCGTGAAGCCGGAGGGCAAGGTCACCGTCGTCATCGGCACGCAGCCGTCCGGCCAGGGCCATGAGACCAGCTTCGCGCAGGTCGCGGCCGATCTCCTGGCACTGCCGGTCGAGATCGTTCAGATCGTGCTCGGCGACACCGATGTGGTGAGCGTCGGCGGCGGCTCGCACTCCGGCCGCTCGATGCGTCACGCCGGCACCGTCATCACCATGGCGTCGATGGACCTGATCGAGAAGGCGAAGAAGATCACCGCCGTCGTTCTCGGCACCGAACCGGACCAGGTTGAATGGAAAGACGGCCGCCTCAGCGCGCCGAACAGCAACCGCACGTTCGATCTGACCGAGCTTGCAAAAGAAATTGAGAAGCACGCGCTGCCGGACGATCTCAAGGACGGCCTCGCGGTCGGCCGCACCAACGAGATGCACGATCCGGTGTTCCCGAACGGCTGCGCGATCTGCGAGATCGAGATCGATCCCGACACCGGCCATCCGACGATCACGCGCTATTCGTGCGTGGACGACGTCGGCCGCTGCATCAACCCGCTGATCGTGCACGGCCAGACCCACGGCGGCATCGCGCAGGGCGTCGGCCAGGCGATGTGGGAGCTGTGCTACATTGATCCGGGAACGGGCCAGCCGCTGGCCGGCTCGTTCATGGACTACGGCATGCCGCACGGCCACACGTTGCCGTCGTTCAAGTGCGAGATCGTCGAGGTGCTCTCGCCGACCAATCCGCTTGGCGTGAAGGCCGGCGGCGAAGGCGGCACGACGCCCGCGCTCGCGGTCATCATCAGCGCCGTCGCCGACGCGCTGCGCGACCTCGGCATCCATGACCTCGCCATGCCGGCGACGCCATACGCCATCTGGCAGGCGATCCAGAACGCGAAGAATAAGGCAGACAAGGCCGCATAACCGAGATGGATGCCGGACCATCGAGCGGTGCCAGAACCCTGACGCATCGCGAGACGATGCTCGTCGTGCTTGGCGTGCTGCTGCCCGTGTTCATGGGCTCGCTAGACAACACGATCCTTGCGAGCGCGCTCCCGACCATCGGCCGCGATCTGGGCAACGTGCACGATCTGCCGTGGCTCATCACGGCGTATCTCATCGCAAACACCGCGATCACGGCGCTCTACGGCAAGATCAGCGACATCCACGGCCGCCGCGCGACGCTTCTCATCGCGCTGTCGCTCTACATGGCGGGCTCGATCGTCTGCGCGCTCGCGCCGAACATCTATGTTCTGATCGCAGGCCGCGTGCTGCACGGACTCGGCGGCGGCGGCCTCACCTCCACCGGCATGGTGATATTGGGCGACATCGCCGCGCCGCGCGACCGCGGCAAATATTACGGCTATTTCTCTGCGACCTACACGACAGCGGGCGCCTGCGGCCCTGCGCTCGGCGGCTTCATCGCGGAATATCTCCACTGGTCGGTGATCTTCTGGATGAACATCCCGTTGGGCCTGGTCGCAGTCTTCCTGACGCTGACGCTGCTCAAGAAACTTCCTCGTCACGAGCGCCCACACAAGCTCGACTTCCTTGGCGCCGGCCTCATCATGACCGCGAGCGTGGCGTTCATGCTGGCGCTCAGCATGGGCGGCGTTCGCTATCCGTGGACGTCGCCCGCAATCCTGACATTGTTCGGCATCGCATTCGTGGTCGGCGCGGGATTCGTCTGGCGGCTGCTCACCGCGCCCGAGCCGCTGATTCCGCTTGCGATCCTCTCGAACAAAGAAGCGCGGCTCGCGATCATCGCCAACACCTTCGGCTGGGGCCCTATCGTGGGCCTGCACATCTTCCTGCCGATGTATTTGCAGAACATCATGGGTTTGCCACCTGCGGTCGCGGGCCTGAGCGTTCTCCTGCTTGCCGTCATGCTCAACGTCAGCGCGGGCGTCACCGGAACGATCCTGCCCCGGCGCGTGCACTACAAGCGCATTCCAATGATGGGCCTCGGCCTCGCCATCGCAGCGGTGCTGCTGCTGGCGTGGCGCGCGGGAAATATGTCGCTCTGGGAATTCGAGGCCATCATCTTTCTGATCGGCTGCGGCTTCGGCACGATGCCTCCGCTGGCTTCGACCGCGCTTCAGAACAGCGTCTCGATTCACACCTTCGGATCGGCGGTCGCGACGATGCAATTCTCGCGCAACCTCTACGCCACCATGATCGTCGCGGTGTTCGGCGCGCTGGTGCTGGTCGGACTTGAAGGTGCACCTGCGGCGGCGAGCCAGTATTCGGTCGATGGCTTTGCCCGCATATTCCTGGCGGCCGCCGCGAGCTTCGCGATTGCCCTGATCGCCCTTGCCCTGCTGGAAGAGAAGCCGCTCCAGACCGGCCACGCCTGAGGCCCCAATCCAGAGTTTTTGCGGTATCCTCATCCGGCCGCAGCCGCGAAAAGACGGCGCCGGCAGGGAGAGACGCCATGAATTGGACGCGGGCACTGTTCGCCGTCCCGTTCGGCCTATTGCTCGCCGCAACGGACGGCCATGCGCAATCGAAATATCCCGACCGGCCAGTGAAGGTCGTCGTCGGCTTCACCGCAGGCGGCGGCACCGACGTCGCCGCGCGCGTGCTGGCGCAAAAGCTTTCCGAATCTTTCGGACAATCCTTCGTCGTCGAGAATCGCCCTGGCGCCAGTGGCCTCATCGGCTCGGAGGCCGTCGCAAAATCGCCGGCCGACGGCTACACGCTGATGGTCGGCAGCCAGACCACGCTCGCCGTCGCGCCTGCGCTCTACAAGAAGTTCACCGTGGATGCGGCAAAGGATTTTGTCGGCATCTCGATGATCGGCATTTCGCCGCTGATTGCGATCGTCAATCCAGCGTCGCCGGTGAAATCGATCCCCGAGCTGATCGCCTTCGCCAAATTGAAATCCGAGCCGATGATCTTCGGCTCCGGCGGAGTCGGCACCACGCCGCACATGGCGGGCGAGCTGTTCGCCTTCACCGCCGGCATCAAATTGTCCCACGTCGCGTATCGCGGCGAAGCGCCCGGCGTGAACGATCTGCTCGGCCAACAGATCCCGTTCATGTTCTCGAACGCATCGGTCGTGCTCAGCAACGTGAAGGCCGGCACGCTGCGCGGCCTCGCCGTCACCACCGCAAAGCGCACCAGCTTCGCGCCGGAGATTCCGACCATCGCCGAGACGCTGCCGGGCTTCGAAGCCGCCACCTGGTTCGCCCTCGTCGCGCCTGCGGGCACGCCGCGTGACATCGTGCAGAAGCTGAATGCGGAGATTCAGCGGATCGCGGTGCGGCCGGAGACGCAGCAGCGCTTCGCGGACCTCGGGATGACCAGTGAAGGTTCCACGCCCGAGGCGCTCGACGCGACTATCAGGGCCGAAATCGCCAAATGGGCGAAGGTGATCAAGGACGCCGACATCAAGCCGGCAGACTAGCTCACCAAAACGTCTTGCCCGGCCAAGCCATTCCATTTCCGGGCCAAATCCGGTAAGACGATCCCGCCCGGCGGCAGATGGCCGCTGGAACCAGGGACCGTCTGAACCGCTTGATTTATCGTGAGAATTGAGCCGGCAGGTACCTTGAAGCGACCTCGAACGGCATGACCAGACCCCGCAAGCTTTTCGTCAAGTCATACGGCTGTCAGATGAACGTCTACGATTCCCATCGTATGGCGGACACGCTGGCGCCCGAGGGCTTTGTCGAGACCAGCACGCCGGACGACGCGGACCTTGTCATCCTGAACACCTGCCACATCCGAGAGGGCGCGACCGAGAAGGTCTATTCCGAGCTTGGTCGCTTGCGCGAGTTGAAGGACGCCGCCGCGAATGACGGCCGCAAGATGACGCTCGCGGTTGCCGGCTGCGTCGCACAAGCCGAAGGCAAGGAAATCACGCGCCGCGCCCGTTACGTCGATCTCGTGGTCGGACCACAGAGCTATCACCATCTGCCGGCGATGCTTGCGCGCGCCGAACAGGGCAAGGTGATCGAGACCGAATTTCCGATCGAGACGAAATTCGATCAGCTCGCGCCACCGAGCCGGAGCGCGATCAAGAAGCGCGGCGTCGCTTCGTTCGTCACGGTGCAGGAGGGTTGCGACAAGTTCTGCACCTTCTGCGTCGTGCCCTATACGCGCGGCATGGAAACGTCGCGGCCGGTCGAGAAGATCGCGGACGAGGTGGCGCGGCTCGCGGACGCGGGCGTGCGCGAGATCACGCTGATCGGACAGAACGTCAACGCGTATCACGGAGAGGGCAAGGACGGCCGCGACTGGACGCTCGGGATGCTGCTGCATCGTCTCGCCGAGATACCGGGCGTGGCGCGGCTGCGCTACACCACGAGCCACCCGCGCGACATGGATGACAGCCTGATCGCAGCGCATCGCGATCTGCCGGCGCTGATGCCCCAACTGCATCTGCCGGTGCAGTCGGGCTCCGACAGGATTCTCGATGCGATGAACCGCAACCACACGCGGGCGGATTACCTGCGCCTGATCGAACGCCTGCGCACGGCGCAGCCGAAGCTCGCCTTCACGTCCGATTTCATCATCGGCTTCCCCGGCGAGACCGAAGAAGATTTCCAGGACACCCGGCGGCTCGTCGCCGATGTCGGCTTCTCCACCGCTTACACGTTCAAGTATTCGCCGCGCCCCGGCACACCCGCCGCCGATATGGAGAAGCAAGTCTCCGAGGACGAGAAGAACGCGCGGCTGCAGTGGCTCCAGTGCGACATCGACCGTTTGCAGGTGGAATTCCTGGCGAAAAGCCGCGGAACCACGATGGACGTGCTGTTCGAAAAGCCTGGCCAGCGTCCTGGCCAGATCGTCGGCCGCTCCCCATATCTCCAGTCGGTGCATGTCATGGCGCCGTCCACCCTAATCGGAGAGATTCACCCGGTGGCGATCACCGACGTCGGAACCAACACACTGTCCGGCACGCTGGTGCGGCCGCACGCGCCGTCCCAACCTGTGCTTGAAACGGCAGGAGCCTGATCGTTGCGCACGCCCGGACCTAGCACTGGTGTTGGCAACGGCATCGTCACCTCCACTGAAGGCGCTCCCACGCAAGTCGTCCTCGCCTTCGACGACAACAAGCTCGCCTCGATGCTGTTCGGCCAATACGGCCAGAACCTCGCGCTGATCGAGCGGCGGCTCGGCGTCGTCGCGGAGCAGCGCGGCAATCACGTGACGCTCGAAGGCTCGCGCGATGGCGTGGAGCAGGCGCGGCGCGTGCTGGAAGGACTCTACGAACAGATCAAGCGCGGCAACGATCTCGTCGCGGGCGATGTGGAAGGCGCAATTCGCTTGGCCATCGCACAAGGCTCGCTGTTCGATTTCGATGCGGCCACCGCTCGGCCCGCATTCGAGGAAATCAACCTGCGCAAGCGGCCAGTGCGCGCACGCACACCCGCGCAGGACGCCTATATCCGCGCGCTGCGCAAGAACGCACTGGTGTTCGGCACCGGCCCTGCCGGCACTGGCAAGACGTGGCTCGCGGTTGCCTATGCGGTTGCGCTGTTCGAGCGCAAGGAGGTCGATCGCATCATCGTCTCGCGTCCCGCAGTCGAAGCCGGCGAGCGGCTTGGCTTCCTGCCCGGCGACATGCGCGAGAAGGTCGATCCATATCTCCGTCCGATCTACGACGCGCTGTACGACCTGATGGACGCACGCATCGTCGAGCGTGCGCTGCAAACGAACGAGATCGAGATCGCGCCGCTCGCCTTCATGCGCGGGCGCACGCTCTCCAACGCCGTCGTCATTCTCGACGAAGCGCAGAACACCACGTCGATGCAAATGAAGATGTTCCTCACGCGTCTGGGCGAGAACAGCCGCATGATCGTCACCGGCGATCCGAGCCAGGTCGATCTGCCGCCAGGCCAGACGTCCGGGCTGAATGAAGCGACGCGGCTTCTCGCCAATGTCGAAGGCATCGGCATCGCCGAGTTCTCCGCTGCGGACGTCGTCCGCCACGAGCTCGTCGGGCGCATTGTCGCCGCCTACGACAAGGCGGCTGCGCGCAAACGCGAGGCGAAGGAATGACGCCCAAACGGGCGCGCAAGTCGAAAGCGGCATCGAAATCCGCGCGCAAATCCACGCGCAAGCCTGCGCCAAAATCCGCCAAGCTGATCGACGTCATGGTGCAATCGCCGCGCTGGAAGAAGCAGCCGCGCGCCGCCGCCACCGTGCGAAAAGCCATACAGGCCGCGGCCAAGGCCACCTCAACGCGACACCCCGAGCTTGCTATCGTGCTGACCGATGATTCGGCGATCCAAGCCCTCAACCGCGATTGGCGCGGCTTCGATAAGCCGACCAATGTGCTGTCGTTTCCGGCGACGAAGTCGAATGCCGACAACTCGCTCGGTGACGTCATCATCGCGTTCCAGACCGTGGCGCGCGAAGCAACCAGCGAAGGCAAGCCGTTCAAGAATCATCTCGCGCATCTCGCCGTGCATGGGTTTCTTCATCTCCTCGGCTACGACCACGAAACCGATCGCGACGCCCGCAGGATGGAACGGCTTGAGGTTAAAATTCTCGCTGGACTCGGCGTGCCTGACCCCTATGTCGAACACGACACGAAGCGTTAGGGCGGCCCATGCCTGACAGTGACTCATCCGGCAACCAGCCCGAGGTGCGGAATCTTCCCGCCACGATCGCGCACACGGCCGAGTCCGACAGCGACGGTTTCTTCAAACGTCTCGCGCGCGCGATCTTCGGATGGAAGGGCGGCACCACGCGCGCCGATATCGAGGTCGTGCTCGAAGCCGCCGTTCCCGGCGAGACCGGCGTCACGCCGGAAGAGCGCACCATGCTCAAGAACATCCTGGCGATGCGCGGTCGCCGGATCGACGACGTCATGGTGACGCGCGCAGATATCATTTCTGTGCAACAGGACATACCGATCGGCGAACTTCTGAAGGTGTTCAAGAGCGCGGCGCATTCGCGGCTCGTCGTCTACAACGACACGCTCGACGATCCGCTCGGCATGGTCCACATCCGCGACCTGATCGCGTTCATGATGGCGAGCGCCGAGGTGAGCCCCGACAAGCCGACGAAACGCAAGAAGCCGTTTCCTGCCGGGCTCGATCTGAAAGCGATCAATCTGGCGCAGCCATTGTCGGAAACCGGAATCACCCGCGAGCTGCTCTACGTGCCGCCATCGATGCCGGCGCTTGACCTGCTCGCGAAGATGCAGGCCACCCGCATCCACCTCGCATTGGTGGTGGATGAATACGGCGGCACCGACGGGCTGGTTTCGATGGAAGATATCGTCGAGCAGATCGTCGGCGACATTGCCGACGAACACGACGAAGCCGATTCGTCCACCGTGGTGCGTCAACCCGATGGCGCATTCATTGCCGATGCGCGCGCGACGCTCGAAGATGTCATCGCTGCGATCGGTCCCGAATTCGACGTGGGCGACGCCGCGAAGGAGGTCGACACCCTCGCCGGTTATCTGATGGCGCAGAGCGGCCGCCTGCCGCTGCGCGGCGAGCTGGTTCCCGGTCCACTGGGCTTCGAGATCGAAGTGCTCGACGCCGATCCGCGGCGGATCAAGAAGGTCCGCATCCACCGCCGGACCGACCGCCGGATCGAGCGCGACCGCGAGGGACGCCGCCGCTACAGCGCGCCGGACACCGCCAATCCCGCGCCCGCGGCTCTCGCCGAGATCGTGACCGATCAATCCGACCCATCGCCCAAACCGCCACCCACCGCCAACAAATCCACGCCCAACCCGTGATCCTCGCCGAAACCAGCGGTTCCCCTGCCCCGCTTCTGCGGCTCGTGCACGCGGTTGTGCTCTCGTGGGGCTGGCGACGTGCGCTCCTGGCCTGGTCCGCGGGCGCGCTGTCGGTGCTGGCGATGGCGCCGTTCGACGCCTGGCCCGTCTTGTTCCTGACCTTCCCTGTCACGATCTGGCTGATCGACGGCGCGTCAGCCGGACGCCTCGGCGGCATGGTGAGCGCTGCGGTCGCGGGCTGGTGGTTCGGCTTCGGATACTTCGTCGTAGGACTTTATTGGATCGGCCACGCTTTCCTGGTCGACGCCCAACAGTTCGCCTGGCTGCTGCCGATCGCGATCACCGCGCTGCCGGCCTATCTTGCGCTCTTCACCGCACTTGGCTTCGCACTCGCACGCATGATGTGGACGCGCGGGCCGACCCGGCTGCTCGCCCTCGCCGTCGCGCTCACGCTGAGTGAATGGCTACGCGGGCAGTTGCTGACCGGGTTTCCGTGGAACGCGTTCGGCTATTCGCTCACCGGCCCGCTGGTGCTGGCACAAAGCGCGGCACTGATCGGAATTTGGGGACTGACGTTTCTCGCCGTTGCGATCTTCGCCTCGCCCGCACTGCTCGCCGACGATCGCACAGAAACGCGGCGGCCCTGGCTGCCGCTCGCGATCGGCTTGTTCGTTCTCGCGTGTCTCGCGCTCTACGGCACTCTGCGTCTTGCGCGCAACACGACGGAATTCGTACCGGATGTCCGGCTGCGCATCATGCAACCCAATTTGCAGCAGGATGAGAAATTCAACTACTCCGCCAAACAGCGGGTAATGAATCATTACCTTCAATTGTCCGATCGCGCGTCAGGTCCACAGTCGACCGGCGTGCGTGACGCGACTCATCTCATTTGGCCCGAGTCCGCATTTCCGTTTCTGCTCGCGCGCGAACCTGACGCACTCGCGCAGATCGCCGAGCTATTGCCTCCTGGAACGGTTCTAATCACCGGCGCTGTGCGCGCGCCCGAATTGCCGCCGGGCGCCAAGCTCACACGCGCGCTCAATTCGGTTTACGTGATTGATCACGATGGGTCGATTTTATCTGTCTATGACAAGGTCCACCTGGTGCCGTTCGGCGAGTACCTGCCGTTTCAGGAAACCCTTGAAAAACTGGGATTAATGCAGCTCACCAAGGTGCCGGGCGGCTTCATTCCGGGCGACCGCCGGCGTTCGATGGACGTGCCGCGCGCGCCGCGTTTTCTTCCGCTGATCTGCTACGAGATCGTTTTCCCGGGCGACGCCGTGCCGCGCGGCGAACGGCCCGGCTGGCTTCTCAATCTGACCAATGACGGCTGGTTCGGGAATAGCACGGGGCCCTATCAGCATCTTCAGCAGGCGCGCGTGCGTGCGATCGAACAAGGCTTGCCGCTGGTGCGCGCAGCGAACACTGGCGTGTCCGCGGTGATCGACCCGCTTGGGCGCGTCATCAAGTCGCTGCCACTCGGCAGCGAAGGCGTTCTGGATGCGTCGCTGCCGCGCGAAATCGATCCGACGCTCTATGTGCGGACAGGCGACGGGCTCGTTGGACTGATTTTGGGCATCGCGGCTGTCATCGTCGTGCGCCGCCGCGTCCGTCGCATCTAATTTTTGAAGCAACTGGAATAACGAATTAAGGCAGCATGCACCAAGCGCAGGGCGCTATGCCGCGTCGTTTTTTCATTGGCATCGCAACTATTGTCATTCATCACCTAACCCGTCGCGACACTGACGGAATTCAAGTTCCTACAGATTGAAGCTATTATCTGCGATACGCCTCGAAACGATTGACTGCGGGGCGAAGCGCGAGCAAACCACACGTTGCACGCGGTGATAATTTGGCGCATGACCAAAGTAAGAGGAGCTGAGGAAAAGATATGATGGCGAAGAAGGCGCCCAATCCGACTGACAAGCATGTGGGCGCTCGCGTGCGTATGCGCCGCATGATGTTGGGCATGAGTCAGGAAAAGCTCGGCGACGCTCTCGGCCTCACGTTTCAGCAGGTGCAGAAGTACGAGAAGGGTGCGAACCGCATCGGCGCTTCTCGCTTGCAGCAGATCGCGCATATCCTTCAGGTGCCGGTGTCGTTCTTCTTTGACGGCGCGCCGAATGTTCCGGGTCAGCCGACGGAAGGCATGGCCGAGGCGCCCTCGCCGGCCTACGTGTCCGACTTCCTGGCAACCTCCGACGGCCTGGCCCTGACCAAGGCTTTCATGCGGATCAAGGACGCAAAGCTGCGCCGCCGCATTGTCGACCTGGTGGAACAGATGGTGGCCGACAGCGAGCGCTGATCGGCCCATCCGGAGAGGTTGGCTTCTTCAAATCGCGGTTTTTGGGGCATTCATTGATCGTTCCGGACGTCACGACCGGAACGATTGCCCACTTGCGCCCACGTCTTGACCGCGCTCCGGGACGCTGCAACAAACACCCCCGATAATTGACCGGCGCGGCCGCAAGCCCGCCATTCTTTCGCAGGAGTGTGCAACGGTGTCTCGCGCCAATTTCCTCTTCACCAGCGAATCCGTATCTGAGGGTCATCCGGACAAGGTTTCGGATCAGATTTCCGACGCCATTCTCGACGCTTTCATCGAGGAAGACGTCAAGCTCGGCATCGCCGACGACAGCCAGATCAACACCCGGCTGGGCTGTGAGACGCTCTGCACGACGAACAAGATCGTCATCGCGGGCGAAGGCCGCGGCCAGCTCTTCAAGACGATCCACGGCGTGTCGGTGGTCGACCGCGAGCGGCTAACCCAGATCGCTCGCGATGTCGTCAAGGACATCGGCTACGACCAGAACGGCTTCTCCTATCACGGCGCCGACGTCGAGGTGCTGCTGCACGGCCAGTCGCCCGACATCGCGATGGGCGTCAATGCCAAGAAGAAGAAGGGCAAGGAAGAAGAAGGCGCCGGCGACCAGGGCATGATGTTCGGTTACGCCTGCACCGAGAGCGAAGTGTACGAGAAGGGCTCGTATATGCCCGCTCCGATCTTCTTCGCGCACAAGATCCTGCGCACGCTGTCCGAGCAGCGTCGCTCCGGCAAGCTCGCCGACCTCCAGCCCGACGCCAAGAGCCAGGTCACCGTCCAGTACGTCGACGGCAAGGCGGTCGGCTGCACCAAGGTCGTCGTCTCGACGCAGCACAACGCCGAGAACCGCAATAAGAAGAAATACTCGCCGGGCATGATCAAGGACCTGATCTCGACGGCGGTCGAATCCTCGCTGCCGAAAGGCTGGATGCCGAAGAAGCCGTCCGACTTCCTCGTCAACCCGACCGGCAACTTCGTGGTCGGCGGTCCGGACGGCGACTGCGGCCTCACCGGCCGTAAGATCATCGTCGACACCTACGGCGGTTATGCCCCGCACGGCGGCGGCGCGTTCTCCGGCAAGGACCCGACCAAGGTCGATCGCTCGGCCGCTTATGCGTCGCGCTATCTCGCCAAGAACGTCGTCGCGGCTGGCCTCGCCGAGCGCTGCACCATTCAAGTCGCCTACGCGATCGGCGTTGCTGATCCGATGTCGGTCTATGTGGACCTCCACGGCACCGGCAAGGTTGATGAGCGCAAGCTCGAGAAGGTGCTGCCGGAGATCTTCCGCCTCACCCCGACCAATATCCGCCGCTCGCTGAAGCTCAACCGCCCGATCTACTACCGCACGGCGGCCTACGGTCACTTCGGCCGCGCGCCGGAGAAAGACGGCGGCTTCTCCTGGGAGCAGACGAATCTGGTCAGCCAGCTCAAGAGCGCGTTCAAGTAAGACGCGGCTTTTCTGATGTTTCTGAGGCCCGGTCTTGTGCCGGGCCTCTTCGTTTTATAGTCCCTCTCACATGAACGACGAACCGCGCAAGCAGACCGGCGCTTTCTTCGGCCGGCGCAAGGGCCACGCGCTGAAGCCGCGCCAGGCCACGCTGTTCGAGACATTGCTGCCGAAGCTCGCGACCGATCTGAGCAAGCCCGCCCCCGCCGATCTGCGCGCGCTGTTCGATGGCGTCACCGACGTCCGCGTCGAAAGCGGCTTCGGCGGCGGCGAGCATTTGATGGCGGAAGCCGCCGCGCATCCGAACACCGGATTCATCGGCATCGAGCCGTTTCTCAACGGCATGGCCAAGGCGCTCGTGGCCATCGACGAACGCAAGCTTTCCAACGTCCGCCTGTATCACGGCGACGCCACCGAGATGCTGGCGTGGCTGCCAAAAGCGAGCGTTGCACGATTCGACCTGCTCTATCCCGATCCATGGCCGAAGAAGCGGCACTGGAAGCGCCGCTTCGTGCAGGACAAGAGCGTCGCCGAGATTGCGAACGCGGTGCGGCCGGGCGGCGAATTCCGCTTCGCCAGCGACATTCCGAGCTACATCGAATGGACGCTCATGCGTTTGCTGCGCTCGCCGGATTTTGTCTGGACCGCGGAGCAAGCCGACGATTGGCGCAAGCCGTGGCCGGGCTTCACCCGCACGCGCTACGAAACCAAGGCCGTGCGCGAAGGCCGCACGCCCTGCTATCTGATCTTCCGCAGGAAGTAGAAGGGATCAGGCCGCGTCCGGATCGCGGACCTGCCAGAAGCGCACCACGCGCTGCGCGGTGGCGGGCGTCAGCTTCTCGAAATTGGCGTAGGCGGCGTCGAGCGATTGGCTCGACGTGCCCTTGGCGCTCGGCCGCGACATGATGATCGCGCGCACGGTCATCCAGTTGTAGCCGGCGGCCTTGCAGAGGATGAGGATCGGATCGGGACGATCGCCGTTCATCAGGCGATCCGCCGCTTCGATCGGCACGCCACAGAGCATCGCGAGCGACGTCACGGTCTCTTCGTACTTTTTATCGTTGGCGAATTCCGCAAGCTTCGCTTCGTTGAGCTTGCCGGCCTGATGCAACCCCATGACCAAGGCTTGCGCCGCAGTGTAGTCACGAATCGCAGCCGACTTGCCGAACTCCTTCGAAACCTTGTCGAGGACACGCTGAATTTCAGCCTTGGTCTCGGGTTTCGCCGACTGGAGCAGGCGTTGCTGCACCACCGCGGTGGCGCGCACGAGCAGGTCACGGAACAGATGCGGCGGAATATCAGGTCGTGCGCCGACCTTCTCGGCGAGGGCCCCGTCATCTTCGGCGCGCTTGACCAGCGCCGAGAAGCCGCCTTCCGACAGCTTCGCGGATTGATTCCCGGCGACGCTGTGCATCACCTCAGTATCACCGCGGCGCACCAGCACGTCGGTGACCGCTTCGCCGATTCCATCGCGTTCGGAGATCGCGATCAGATGGGCCTGGCCTTTGGTCTTGGCGATGCTGACGAGGTCGGATTCCGCCAGACGCGCCGATTGAGAAATGATCGGACCCGCGACGGAGATATCGTCGTCGTTCGCGAGCTTGCGCATCAGCTCGCTCGGCGCATTATCGATCGGAGCGAGCCGTTCGGCGAGTTCCGCCCGCGCCTTGATCTCGATCTCGATGACGAGACGGCAAAGCACGTCGTCGAACAGACCGACATGATCTTCGTTGAAGGCGGCCGCGCCGTCAGAAAACAGATTCGCGATGCGCTTGAGCATCAAGGCCCGCTTTTCCTGCGAGCCATTCTGGATGACGTCTTCGAGCTCGGGGATCAGCGACGCCGACGCGGACATTCTACAAACCTTACGCACCGCGCACGCACTTGCGGCTGCCACGGCACGTTAGATCGGCTTGGTGAATGAACCGTTAGTCCGCCGACGCCCTTCGAAAGCGGGATCGAACCCTTGCACGGGCCTCGCAAATGGCTATATTCCGCCTGTCTGTACGGACGTGCTGTATAGACCCCTCATAACCAATCGGGTTTTGAGAGTGGGCCCCCCGGGACCCGCTCTTTTTTGTTACCTGAAAGTCCCCGGACATGGGCATTGAGGCCGGGACTAAAAAGGCACGTTGAATCAATAGTTTACGGCGAATGAGCGAAATCGAGACCTCCGGAGGCGCCGAGCCGCGCCTTATTGTCGAGCCGGGTTTGGCGGCGCGCGTTGCTGCGCTCGTCGAGCCCGTGATCGAAGGACTCGGCTATCGCCTCGTGCGTGTCCGCGTCTCGGGAACCGACGGCTGCACCGTGCAGATCATGGCGGAACGGCCCGACGGCACGATGATGATCGACGACTGCGAAGCCTGCTCGCGCGCGCTGTCGCCGGTGCTCGAAGAGTTCGATCCGATCGACCGCGCGTATCGTCTCGAAATTTCTTCGCCCGGCATCGACCGCCCGCTGGTGCGCAAGTCGGACTTCGACCGCTACGCCAACAACGTCGTGAAGATCGAGATGGCGGTCGCGGCGCACGGGCGCAAACGCTTCCGCGGGATGCTGCTCGGCACCCAAGGCGATCAGGCACGCGTGCATCGCGACGACGCCAAGCCGGACGAAGAGACCGATATCCTGCTTCGCATCGAGGACATGGCTGAAGCGAAACTCGTTCTGACCGATGCGCTGATCGCGGAGTCGCTCCGGCGCGGCAAGCAAGCCGAGCGCGGATTGGCCAACGACAACGAACCGCAAGTTTCGACGCAGGACGCCTCGAATAAAAATTCGTCGCCGAACAAGCCTTCGTTCAAGAATCGGCAACGATCCAACCGTCACAACGACAACCAAGACCGGCGCGATCATCGCGCCCAGCATGAAGGAGAGTGAGCGATGGCTGTCAGCGCCAATAGGCTCGAGCTGTTGCAGATCGCGGATGCGGTCGCCCGCGAGAAATCGATCGATCGCACGATCGTCATCACGGCGATGGAAGACGCGATCGCCAAGGCAGCGCGGTCGCGCTACGGCGCCGAGACCGACGTTCATGCCGAGATCAATCCGAAGTCCGGCGAGCTCCGTCTCGCGCGCCACCTGCTGGTGGTCGAGACGGTCGAGAACCCCTCGAACCAGATCAGCCTCGAAGAGGCCCGCCGCCGTCACAACCCTGCGGCCCAGGTCGGCGACAGCATCGCCGAGCCGCTGCCGCCGCTGGAATACGGCCGCATCGCCGCGCAGTCGGCGAAGCAGGTGATCGTGCAGAAGGTCCGCGAGGCCGAGCGCGACCGTCAGTACCAGGAATACAAGGATCGCATCGGCGACATCGTCAACGGCATCGTCAAGCGCGTGGAATACGGCAACGTCGTCGTCGACCTCGGCCGCGGCGAAGCGATCGTACGCCGCGACGAGATGCTGCCGCGCGAGACGATGCGCAACGGCGACCGCGTTCGCGCGTATATCTACGACGTGCGCCGCGAGCCGCGCGGGCCGCAGATTTTCCTCTCGCGCACCCATCCGCAGTTCATGGCGAAGCTGTTCGCCCAGGAGGTGCCGGAGATTTACGACGGCATCGTCGAGGTCAAGGCGGTCGCCCGCGACCCCGGTTCGCGTGCGAAAATCGCTGTAATTTCGCGAGATTCCTCGGTCGATCCGGTCGGCGCCTGCGTCGGCATGCGCGGCTCGCGCGTGCAGGCCGTGGTGAACGAGCTGCAAGGCGAGAAGATCGACATCATCCCGTGGTCGCAGGACATCGCGACCTTCGTCGTCAACGCGCTGGCGCCCGCCGAAGTCGCCAAGGTCGTGCTCGACGAGGATCGTGAGCGCATCGAAGTCGTGGTTCCGGACGCGCAACTCTCGCTCGCGATCGGCCGCCGCGGCCAGAACGTGCGCCTCGCGTCGCAGCTCACCGGCTGGGACATCGACATCCTCACCGAGCAGGAAGAGTCGGAGCGCCGTCAGGCCGAGTTCCAGAGCCGCACCAAGATCTTCATGGAAGCGCTCGACGTCGACGAAGTCGTCGGTCAGCTCCTGGCGTCGGAAGGCTTCGCCTCGATCGAGGAGCTTGCCGTCATCGACGAGAAGGAGATCGCGGGCATCGAAGGCTTCGACGAGGACACCGCGCACGAACTGCAAACCCGCGCACGCGATTATCTCGCCAAGCTCGAAGACGAGCTTGATGCAAAACGGAAGGAACTTGGTGTGGAAGATGCCCTGAAGGACGTCCCAGGCGTGACGACCGAGATGCTGGTCAAATTCGGAGAGAACGACATCAAGTCCGTCGAAGATCTCGCCGGCTGCGCGACGGACGATCTTGCCGGCTGGACCGAACGCAAGGACGGCGAGAGCAAGCGCTTCCCGGGCATCCTCGACGGCTTCGATCTGTCGCGCGAAGAGTGCGAGGCGATGATCATGCAGGCCCGTCTCAAGGCCGGTTGGATCACCGAAGCCGATCTGACGCCCGCTCCGGCGGACGCCGAAGCGGAACCCGCGAACACTCCGGCATAACGGATCGCACCATCGATGCTGGCGGCGCAGGACAGCGTGCAAGACAACGAGCTCGATGCCGGCCCCCGTAGCGGCGGTTCCGGCACCGAGCGGTTTTGCGTGGTGACCCGCACCGTGAAACCAATCGATGAACTGATCCGGTTTGTCGTCGGACCGGACGGCGTCGTACCCGACTTGAAGCGCAAGTTGCCGGGCCGCGGCCTCTGGATCACCGCTGACAGAAAAATTCTCGCCGATGCGATCACGCGCAAGGCTTTTGCGCGTGGTTTCAAACGCGAGGTGAAGGTTCCATCCGATCTCGGCGCGCTGACCGAACAGCTCCTGGTGCAATTCGTACTCGATGCGCTGGCGATCGCAGGCAAGGCCGGGCTTGTTCCGGCCGGCTTTGCCAAAACCGAGGCGGCTTTGATGCGGGATCGGATTGTCGGCCTGCTCCACGCCTCGGAAGCTGCACCCGACGGCGTGAAAAAGCTGACCGGAGTGCTTAAATCACGGCCGGATGCCGACCGGATCGCGGTCATCAGGGCATTCAGCTCCGCCCAATTGGATTTGGCACTGGGGCGGGCAAATGTGGTACATGCAGCCCTGCTAGCCGGGCCTCCGAGTGATACGTTTCTGGCGCGTTTTCAGCGTCTTGAGCGCTTTCGGACCGGTGACTCGGGCGAAAGCGGCACAAGCCGCACACCGAACTGACACGGAATAGGACGTAATGGCCGATACCAAGACCCCTGACGGCAAGACGCTGAGCGTCGGAAAATCGACGCTGTCGCTGAAGCCGCGCACCGAAACTGGCGTGGTGCGCCAGAGCTTCAGCCATGGCCGCAGCAAGCAGGTGGTCGTCGAGGTCAAGAAGCGCCGCCCTGGCACTGATGGCAAGCCCGAGGCCGCAGCACCCGCTGCTGCCCCGGCCGCTGCCCCCGCTGCTCCGGCTCCGAAACGCGCGGCACCCGCCGCCGGCGCTCCTGCGAAATCCGCAGCGGCAGCGCCTGCTCCCGCGGCCCCCGCAACGAAACCGTCCGGCGTCGTTCTCCGCACGCTCACCGATGAGGAGCGCAACCGCCGGGCCCACGCACTCGGCGACGCGCGCCTGCGCGAAGCCGAAGAGCGCAAGATTGCCGAGGAAGAGGCGAAGATCCGCGCTCAACGCGACGCAATCGAGAAAGCGGAGCGCGACGCGGCCGAAGCTCGCAAACGCGAGGAAGACGACCGCCGCAAGCACGACGACGAAACCAAGCGCAAAGCCGACGAAGTCGCCAAGAAGCGCTTCGGCGAAGGTGAAGCCGCGCCGGCCACAACGACGACGACGGCGGCTCCTCGCACGCCGACCGGCCGTCCGAAACTCGAGGCCGAAGAAGAAGAAGCTCCGCGCACGTTCCGCCGCAGCCCTGGTGGTGGCCCCGCCCGTCCTGCGGCCCCGCCGCAGCGCCCGACGCGCGCCGCCAAGACCGCGACCGAACGGCCGCGTGGCCGTCTCACGCTCGTCACCGCGCTGACCGCCGACGAGGTGCGTGAGCGCTCCGATGCCTCGTTCCGCCGCCGCAATCGCCGCGCGCACAAGGAAATGAGCAACGAGCCGAAGGAAAAGATCGTCCGCGAAGTGACGATCCCCGAGGCGATCACCATTCAAGAGCTCGCCAACCGCATGGCCGAGCGCGCCGTCGACGTCATCAAGCTGCTGATGAAGCAGGGCCAGATGGCGACGATCAACGACGTCATCGACGCCGACACCGCCCAGCTCATCGCGGAAGAGCTCGGCCACGCCGTCAAGCGCGTGTCCGAATCCGACGTCGAGCAAGGCATGACCGGCCGCGCCGAGGAGGACGATCCGTCCCACCTCGAGCCGCGCGCGCCTGTGGTCACCGTCATGGGCCACGTCGACCACGGCAAGACCTCGCTGCTCGACGCGATCCGTCAGACCGACGTGGTCAGCGGCGAAGCCGGCGGCATCACCCAGCACATCGGCGCCTATCAGGTGTCGTCGCCGTCGCACGGCAAGATCACCTTCATCGACACGCCGGGCCACGCCGCATTCACCGCGATGCGCGCCCGCGGCGCGAAAGTCACCGACATCGTCATCCTGGTGGTGGCCGCCGACGACGGCGTCATGCCGCAGACGGTCGAAGCTCTCAATCACGCCAAGGCGGCGAAGGTTCCGATGATCGTCGCCATCAACAAGATCGACAAGCCGGACTCCAAACCGGACCGCGTGCGCACCGAACTGTTGCAGCACGAGGTGCAGGTCGAGTCGCTCGGTGGCGAAGTCGTCGACGTCGAAGTGTCGGCGACCAAGAAGATGAATCTCGACAAGCTGCTCGAAATGATCGGGCTGCAAGCCGAAATTCTCGAGCTCAAGGCCAACCCGGATCGTCCGGCCGAAGGCACCGTGATCGAAGCCAAGCTCGATCGCGGTCGTGGCCCGGTCGCGACTGTGCTCGTGCAGCGCGGCACCTTGCGTGTCGGCGATATCATCGTGGCCGGCGCCGAATGGGGTCGCGTCCGCGCACTCGTCAACGACAACGGGCAGACCGTGCACGATGCGGGCCCGTCGGTCCCCGTCGAGGTTCTCGGCTTCTCTGGCACACCGGAAGCCGGCGATACCTTTGCGGTGGTCGAAAACGAAGGCCGCGCGCGCGAAGTCACCGACTATCGCATCCGTCAGAAGCGCGACAAGTCCGCCGCGCGTTCCACCGGCATGCGCGGTTCGCTCGAACAGATGATGTCGCAGCTCAAGACGGCGGGCCGCAAGGAATTCCCGCTGATCGTGAAGGGCGACGTGCAGGGCTCGGTCGAGGCGATCCTCGGCTCGCTCGAAAAGATCGGCAACGACGAGGTCGGCGCGCGCGTCATCCACTCCGGCGTCGGCGGCATCAACGAGTCCGACGTCACGCTTGCGGAATCGTCGGGCGCTTCGATCATTGCGTTCAACGTTCGCGCCAACAAGGAAGCGCGCGAGCACGCCGAGCGCGATGGCGTCGAGATCCGCTACTACAACATCATCTACGACCTCGTGGATGACGTGAAGAAGGCGATGTCGGGACTCCTCACGCCGGAACGGCGCGAGACCATGCTCGGCAACGCGCAGATTCTCGAAGTGTTCAACGTGTCGAAGGTCGGCAAGGTTGCCGGCTGCCGCGTGACCGACGGCAAGGTGGAGCGCGGCGCAAACGTGCGTCTGATCCGCGACAACGTCGTCATCCACGAAGGCAAGCTGTCGCAGCTCAAGCGTTTCAAGGACGACGCCAAGGAGGTTACCGCCGGACAGGAGTGCGGCATGGCCTTCGAGAACTACCAGGATATGCGCCAAGGCGACGTCATCGAGTGTTATCGCGTGGAGACGGTGCAACGCTCGCTCTGAGTCCGAATCTCAGACGCGCGGCCGATCCCAGAACTCGTTGCCGGATTTGATCCGGCAACTCATCTGCAAGACGCAGGTTATTGCAAAGAGATTGGATGCCGGGTCTTGGCCCGGCATCCCAAGCAACGAATATGGCACGCAAGCATCATCACGATCGCGATTCCAACGCCGGGCCGTCGCAACGCGCGCTCCGCGTCGGCGAATTGATCCGCCACGCTCTCGCGGAGATGCTGACGCGCGGCGACGTGCACGATCCGGTACTCGAAGGCCATCTCATCACCATCCCCGAGGTGCGCATGTCGCCGGACCTTCGTCTTGCGACGATCTACGTGATGCCGCTCGGCGGCAAGGACGTGAACGAGGTGATCGAGGCGCTCGACCGCAACAAGCGCTATCTGCGCGGCGAGATCGCGCATCGCGTGAATCTGAAATTTGCCCCCGACATCCGCTTCCGCGCCGATGAGCGTTTCGACGAGGCCGAGCGGATCGACAGACTTTTGAGAGCGCCTGCGGTCGCGCGCGACCTCAAGAGCGAATCGGACGAAGACGAATCGAAATGAGCGACGACGAATCGCGTGCACCGTCCGCGGCCCCCGCCACGGACACGACCGGCCACAAGCGTGCGGGTCAGTTCCGCCGGGAGAAGCGCGACGTCCACGGCTGGGTCGTGCTCGACAAGCCGGTCGGCATGACCTCGACGCAGGCCGTCGGCGCGATCAAACGGCTGTTCAAATGCAAGAGCGCGGGCCACGCCGGCACGCTCGATCCGCTGGCCTCAGGCTGCCTCCCGATCGCGCTCGGCGAGGCGACCAAGACCGTTCCCTTCGTGATGGAGAGCCGGAAGATCTACCGCTTCACCGTCCGCTGGGGCGAGGAGCGCGACACCGACGACGCCGACGGCCGCCCGGTCCGGACCAGTGACCAGCGGCCGACCCGCGAGCAGATCGAGGCTTTGCTTCCCTCCTACACCGGCACCATCACCCAGGTGCCGCCCCAGTTCTCGGCCATCAAGGTCGGCGGCGAGCGGGCCTATGACCTCGCCCGCGACGGCGAGGTGGTGGAACTTCAGGCCCGTCAGGTCGAGATTCACTCTCTACGCATCGTTAACAGCCCCGACCCCGATCACACCGAATTCGAGACGGAATGCGGGAAAGGCACCTATGTCCGGTCCCTGGCCCGCGATATGGGCCGGATTTTGGGCTGTTTCGGCCATATTACCGCCCTCCGGCGCGAGGCGGTCGGCCCGCTGGGCCGAAACGCCATGATTACGCTGGAACATCTGACTGCCATGTGCGATAGAGCGGCCGTTGGCGAGGGTAGCCTCGCTGACGCGCTCATGCCCGTAGAGACCGCGCTGGACGACATCCCGGCACTGGCCATCGATCGGGCTGATGCGGCAAGGCTTCAAAGAGGCCAAGCCGTTTTGTTGCGCGGACGGGACGCTCCCATCTTCCGCGGTTCGGTCTATGTCACGGTAGCGGGCAAGTTGCTTGCCCTTGCCGAAGTGGACCGCGGCGAGATCGTCCCCAAGCGCGTGTTCAACCTGACCGGTCTGGTGGGAAACCGCGGTCTACAAAAAGGTCATTGACGATGTCGCTAACCACCGGCCGCAAGGCCGAAGTCATCAAGTCGTATGCGACGAAGGCCGGCGACACTGGATCGCCTGAAGTCCAAGTCGCGATCCTCACCGAGCGGATCACCACCCTGACCGAGCACTTCAAAGCTCACGTCAAGGACAACCATTCGCGACGCGGGCTGCTCAAGATGGTGTCTCAGCGTCGGCAATTGCTCGATTATCTCCGGCGCACCGACGAGGCCCGCTACAAGGCCTTGATCGAAAAGGCCGGCATTCGCCGCTAAAGCAATTTCGCGCGCGGAGTGTTTGTTTCCGCGCGCGCCGTGGACGGACGCTTATCGTCCGTCGACTCCTCGGCAGCGAGGCCGTTGCCGATATTGAGCCGGCGCACCGTGTGCCGGCTCGCCTCAACGGAGGCACGAGAGCCATGGCAGGATCGCCGGATGCTTTTCACGCTTGCGGTTTCACCGCGCGGGAAAGCGTCTCGCCATCTTGCTCATGGCGCTCGGCCGTTTCCGAAAACCATGAAAGACAATCGAGATGTTCGATATCCATCGTGTTGAACTGGATTGGGGTGGCCGCAAGCTAACCCTGGAAACCGGTAAAGTCGCCCGTCAGGCTGACGGCGCGGTCATCGCCACGTACGGCGAAACCACCGTCCTCGCCACCGTCGTTGCAGCCAAGGCGCCGAAGCCGGGCATCGACTTCATGCCGCTGACGGTCAACTACACCGAAAAGTACTACGCGGCCGGCCGCATTCCAGGCGGCTATTTCAAGCGCGAGCGCGGTCCGACCGAGAAGGACACGCTGACCTCGCGCCTGATCGACCGTCCGATCCGCCCGCTGTTCCCGGATGGCTGGCGCTGCGACACCCAGGTGACCGTCACCGTGATGTCGCACGATCAGGAGAACGACCCCGACATCGTCGCGCTGGTCGCGACCTCGGCTGCGCTGACGCTTTCGGGCATCCCGTTCATGGGCCCGATCGGCGCGGCGCGCGTCGGCTTCAGCAACAACGAATACGTGCTGAACCCGACCATCGATGAAATGAAGGAGACGCAACTCGATCTCGTCGTCGCCGGCACCGCTGACGCGGTTCTGATGGTCGAGTCCGAAGCGCAGGAGCTTTCCGAAGAAATCATGCTCGGCGCGGTGATGTTCGGTCACCGTCACTTCCAGCCGGTGATCAACGCGATCATCCAGCTCGCCGAGAAGGCCGCCAAGGAGCCGCGCGAGTTCGCCGTGCCGGACAACGCGGCGCTCGAAAAGGAGATGCTCGGCATTGTCGAAGCCGATCTCCGCAAGGCTTACGCGATCCCGAAGAAGGCCGAGCGTTACGAGGCGGTCGGCGCCGTCAAGAAGAAGGCGATGGCGCACTACTTCCCGGACGGCAAGGACAACCCCGAGCGCCCGATGACGCTGATCGGCGCCGTGTTCAAGGAGCTCGAAGCCAAGATCGTTCGCTGGAATATTCTCGACACCAGCAAGCGCATCGACGGCCGCGATCTCGTGACGGTTCGCCCGATCGTCGTGGAAGCACCGCTCCTGCCGCGCACCCACGGCTCGGCGCTGTTCACCCGCGGCGAGACGCAGGCGATCGTCGTCGCCACGCTCGGCACCGGCGAAGACGAGCAGTGGATCGACGCGCTGTCGGGAACGTACAAAGAAGCGTTCATGCTGCACTACAACTTCCCGCCGTATTCGGTCGGTGAAACGGGCCGCATGGGCGCCCCGGGCCGCCGTGAAATCGGCCACGGCAAGCTCGCCTGGCGCGCGATCCGCCCGATGCTGCCGAAGAAGGAAGACTTCCCCTACACCATCCGCGTGGTGTCGGAGATCACCGAGTCGAACGGCTCGTCCTCGATGGCGACCGTCTGCGGCACCTCGCTCGCGCTGATGGATGCGGGCGTTCCGCTGAAGCGGCCGACCGCGGGCATCGCGATGGGCCTCATCCTTGAAGACAAGCGCTACGCCGTGCTGTCCGACATCCTCGGCGACGAGGACCATCTCGGCGACATGGACTTCAAGGTGGCAGGCACCGAGCAGGGCGTCACCGCGCTCCAGATGGACATCAAGATCGCGGGCATCACCGAAGAGATCATGAAGGTCGCGCTTTCGCAGGCGAAGGGCGGCCGCATGCACATCCTCGGCGAGATGGGCAAGGCGCTCAACTCGGCGCGCGCCGAGCTCGGCGAGTACGCGCCGCGCATCGAGACGTTCAAGATCCCAACCGACAAGATCCGCGAAGTGATCGGCACCGGCGGCAAGGTGATCCGCGAGATCGTCGAAAAGACCGGCGCCAAGGTCAACGTCGAGGACGACGGCACCGTGAAGGTGGCCTCGGCCGACGGCGAGTCGATCAAGGCCGCCGTCAACTGGATCAAGTCGATCGCCTCCGATCCGGAGATCGGCATGATCTACGAAGGCACCGTTGTGAAGACGATGGACTTCGGCGCGTTCGTGAACTTCTTCGGCGCGCGCGACGGCCTGGTCCACATCAGCCAGCTCGCGGCAAACCGCGTGCAGAAGACCACCGACGTCGTCAAGGAAGGCGACAAGGTGAAGGTCAAGCTGCTCGGCTTCGACGAGCGCGGCAAGGTCCGCCTCTCGATGAAGGTCGTCGATCAGGCGACCGGCGAGGACCTCGAAGCCAAGCAGAAGGCCGAACGCGATCAGCAGGCGGCCAGCGGCGGCGCTGCGGAGTAGTCCTTCACACCATCGGAATGCAAAAGGGCGGTCTTCGGACCGCCCTTTTTATTTTGCCGTAACCGCTTTCGCTCGCTGACGCTGCGGTGGGCCGAGCGTCTCGGTAATGAGCCGGCCGAGCGCGACGAAGTCTGCCTTGCGCGGCGAGGTGCGGCGCCAAGCGAGACCCACGCTGCGGCCCGGCACCGGATCGGAGAAGCGCAACAGCTTCACACGGTCGTCGCGCACCTCGACATCCACCGCGACACTCGGAAGCAGTGTGACGCCGTAGCCGTTTGCCACCATCTGCATCACGGTCGCGAGGCTGGTCGCGCCGAGACAAACGTCACCCCGCGCGTTGCCGCACAACGCCAGCGCCTGATCGCGCAGGCAGTGGCCTTCCTCAAGCAGGATGAGTTTCTTCGGATCGATATCGTGCTGACTCACCGGGGCGCGCTCGGAGCGCTCATCGGTCGCGGGCACGGCCAGCAGGAACGGGTCGTCGAACAGCGTGATGGTTTCGATTTCGGCATCCCCCGCTGGAAGCGCCAGCATCACCACGTCGAGCGATCCTGCCGCCAGCTCCTCCATCAAACCCTTCGTCTGGGTTTCGCGCAGCTCGATGCGAAGCTCGGGATAGCAGCGCTGCAACACCGGCAAAACTCGCGGCAACATATAAGGCGCCAGCGAGGGAATGATGCCGAGCTGCAAACGGCCGGTCAGCACCCGGCCGCGATGCCGCGCGAAATCCACCAGGTCGCGCGTGGCGGCCAGCACATGCTCCGCACGACGCACCACCTCGGCACCGACCTCGGTGAGGGACACCTCTCCCGAACGCCGCTCGATCAGCTCGACCCCGAGCTCCTGCTCCAGCTCCCGAATCTGCATGGAGAGTGCAGGCTGGGTCACGGCGCAGGCCTCCGCGGCCCGTCCGAAATGGCGGTGGGAAGCCAGCGCGCCGAGATATCTCAACTGCCTCAGTGTGATCATCTCGATAAGATAGTCTTATCGAGATGACCAAACAACACGGATAAACCTTATATCGACGCGGCGCCGGTCTTACGTCACCGCGCTCAACGCCTCGCGAGCGTCCCATGGTTTCCACCACGGCTTCAGCCCGAGATCGCGGGCGATGATCCCCGCCGAGATGTAGCCCGAGCCGCCGGAGATCGCGCCGCCCGGATGCGCGGCGGAGCCAGCCATGTAGAGCCCATCGATCGGCGTGCGGTAGCCGAAGTGGTTGTACATCACCTGCTCGGCGTTGAACGCACCCATGAAGATGTCGCCGCCGCGCATCTGCGGGAACTGCGCGACATATTCGCGGCCTGTGTAGACGTACTGCGCGATGATGTTCTTGCGCGTCATGTTCGGCGCGTAGCGCGCGAAGGTCTCGACGATCTTCTCTGCGAACTCTTCCTTGAAGGTCTCGTAGTCCTTGTCGCCGATGTCGGGATCGAGCGGCATGACGTGCCACGCATATTGCGTGTGCTTGCCGGGCGGCGCCTGAGTGGGATCGAGCACGCTGAGCGGCCCCGCCCCGAACTGCACGATGTTGGGAACGCGGCCTGCGACCACATCCTTGTGCGCGGCCATCAGGTCTTCCATCGTTTCGGCGCCGAGACTCCACTTCATCGTGCGATGGATGTTCGGATCGAACGCCTCGGCGGTGAGCCGCGCCGGCTCGTGCATCGCGAGATGCAGGCCGAACAGCGACCACGTCGTGTACTGGAACTTGTCGAGCTTTTGCAGGAACGCCGCCGGCATCTGCGAACGGCCGATCAAATTCTCGAAAGTCTGATGCACGTCGAGCGTGGATGCGACGAACTGCTTGGCCCGCACCGTGCGCCCATCGGTGAGCACAATGCCGCTCGCCTTGCCCCCCTCGATCAGAATCTTGTCGATGTGAACCTGTGGCTGATAGCGCCCGCCCGCAGCGATGAAGGTTTCCATCAGCCCGCGCGCGAGATTGAACGAACCGCCCTGACAGAGCTGGTAACCGCTCTCCAGATCGAAGGCGCGGATCACCGAGCCCATCGGGCTGGTGCCGGACATGGTGTCGACCAGCCAGGTGCCGAACAGCGAGACCTTGAACAGGAAGAGAAGCTGGACGTGCTCGTTCTCAAACAGCTCCTTCACCACCTCGAACGGCTGCCGCTTGGTGACCGCGAGGAACTCCCGGCCAACGGCGCTGCGTGAGAGAAGCGCGTCGCGCTCGGCCTGCGAAAGCGGCTCGGAATAACGCTCCGGCAGGAAGATGCGGCGGGTGATCTCTTCGGCCTTCTTGTTCCACTCGCGGAAGGTCTCGGCGTCCTTCTTCGAGAAGCGCGCGACATTCGCCAGCGTCTCCTCGAGATCGCGGCCGAACACCAGCGCGGTGCCGTCGAGATGCGGCTGACCGAGTTCGTAGCGCGGCGTGATGTAAGTCACGCGCTCACCGAGGTTCAGATCCTTGAACCAGGGCGTCTCGGTGATGTGGAAATGATTGATCGAGTGGAGGTTGTGATAGAAGCCCGGGACCGTGGCTTCCTGCGTCGACAGCCCGCCGCCGTATTGCAGGCGGCGGTCGACGACCAGAATGTCGAGGCCTAATTTGGCGAGATAGGAACCGAGCACCAGTCCGTGGTGGCCCGCGCCGATGATGATGCCGTCGTAGGTTTTCTCGAGCGCCGCGGCCATCGGGTTCCTCGCCTTTGCTTCGCAACGCCACCTTCACGGTGATCTCTCCGCTCACTCGATCATCACCGTTCGCGACACGCAAGGCATGCAAGATATGACGCAAAGCATGGCGAAGGCCGGGAGTGATCCCGGCCTTCGGACTTGCGACAAAGTTCGAGCTGTTATTGCAGCGGGAGCCCGCTGATCTTCACCTGATCCGCCCAGGTCTTCATTTCCGACGCGGTGAAGTCGCGCTGATAGGCCGGCGACCGCCGGCCCGCTGCGACCGGCTCGATGCCGGCCCGGCGCAGCTGCTCCACCGTCGCAGGACGGTTAAGCGCCTGGTTGCTGGCATCGGCGAGCTTCTGGACGACGGCGTCCGGTGTGTCCTTGGGGAACAGGAAGGCCGACCAGAAGTAGGAGTCGACCCCGGCCACACCCTGCTCCTTTGAGGTTGTGAGTTGCGGAAAGAGCGCCGACCTGTCCGCGGTCAGCAATGCGATGGCCCTGGCCTTGCCGCTCTCGATCGGCTGGCGTGCGGTGGCGCCGAAGGCGCAAAGATAGTCGAGACGACCGCCGATCAGATCCTGCGCGGCAAGGCCGGAGCTGCGATAGGGCACATGGACCGTGTCGATCCCGAGCGCCGCGTTCAGCTTGGCACAGGCGAAATGCGACCCAGAGCCGACACCGGCGGAGCCGAACTGCATCTTCGCCTGGTTGGCTTTCGCATAGGCCGCAAACTCGGCCATCGTCTTGACTGGAATGTCCTCGCGCACGATCAGCACGACCGGCTGCTCGACCACGAGGCCAGCGGGCACGAAGTCCTTGATGGTGTCGTAGGGCGGCTGCTTTTGCAGGGCTGGAGCAATGGCCAGCGTGTCCACCGATCCGAACAGGATTTGATAGCCGTCAGGCGACGACCGCGCCACGCGCAACGAGCCTGTCATGCCGGCGGCGCCGCCGACGTTCTCGATCACCAGTTGCTGCCCGAGCACCTCCGACATGCCGACCGCGAGGATGCGCGCCGCCGTATCGGTCGAACTGCCGGCCGCAAATGGCACGACGACGGTGATAGGCCGTGTGGGCCAGCTCTGCGCCGACACCGGAGTGGCGGCAGCCGCACAGGCAAACGCACCCAAGGCCAGAAGCGCAAGACGAAACGGAAACGACATATTCGTTCTCCTCAACAGCAGCGCTTTACTGTGAGGGAGCATTGCCCACTCCGGGAACAATTTCCAGACCGGAAGACAGGCAACCTGTGCGCACGGTGGCATCACATCGATGCCGCCAAGCCACGCCGATACAACTATTGCGCGGCGTCCTTGCTTTCGTCTGCTTCGCCGCGCAGGGCATCCGGCTGCGGCATGGCGATGATATTGTAGCCGGAATCCACGAAGTGGATTTCGCCGGTCACGCCGGCGGAGAGATCGGACAGGAGATAGAGGCCCGAGCCGCCGAGGTCTTCCAACGACACGCCGCGGCCGAGCGGCGAATGGCGCTGCTGGAACGCAAACATGTAGCGCGCGTCGTTGATCCCGGCGCCGGCCAGCGTGCGGATCGGACCTGCGGAGATCGCATTGACGCGGATATTCTGCGGACCGTAGTCGACCGCGAGATAGCGCACCGACGACTCAAGCGCGGCCTTGGCGAGTCCCATCACGTTGTAGTTCGGCATCGCGCGATCGCCGCCGTTGTAGGTCAGCGTGATCATGCTGCCGCCGTTCGGCATCATGGCCGCGGCGCGCTTCGCGGCTTCCGTGAACGAGAAGCACGAAATGACCATCGTGCGCTCAAAATTTTTGCGCGTCGTGTCGGCGTAACGGCCCTTCAACTCGTTTTTGTCCGAAAAGCCGATGGCATGGACGAGGAAGTCCATCGTGCCCCATTGCTTCTTCAGCGCCTCGAAGGTCGTATCGACCGACGCAATATCCTCGACATCACAAGGCAGAACGATCTTCGCACCGAGCGATTCCGCCAGCGGCTTCACGCGGCGCCCGAGCGCATCGCCTTGGTAAGTAAAGGCGAGCTCCGCACCATGCTCCGACAGCGCCTTCGCAATCCCCCAAGCAATGGAGTGATCATTGGCGACGCCCATGATCAGGCCACGCTTGCCCTGCATCAATTTTGTCATTGTTTTTGATCTACACGTCGAGACGTTTGAACACGAGCGAGGCGTTGGTGCCGCCGAAACCAAATGAGTTCGACAACACGGCGCCCAATTTCACATTATCCTGGCGCTCCCGGACGATCGGCATATCGGCCATCGCGGGATCGAGATTTTCGATGTTGGCGCTTTCGCAGACGAATCCGTTCTGCATCATCAGGAGCGAATAGATCGCCTCCTGCACACCAGCCGCGCCGAGCGAGTGGCCGCTGAGTGACTTGGTCGCGGAGATCGGCGGGCACTTCGCACCGAACACCTCGCGGATCGCCTCGATCTCCTTGATGTCGCCGATCGGCGTCGAGGTCGCGTGCGGATTGATGTAGTCGATCGGCGCACCAACGGTCTGGAGCGCCATCTTCATGCAGCGCATTGCGCCCTCGCCCGACGGCGCGACCATGTCGTGACCGTCGGAGGTCGCGCCATAGCCCGCGAGCTCCGCATAAATCTTCGCGCCGCGCGCTTTCGCGTGCTCCAGCTCTTCAAGCACCAGCACACCCGCGCCGCCCGCGATCACGAAGCCGTCGCGGTCCGCGTCGTAAGCGCGCGACGCCTTGTCCGGTGTCTGATTGTACTTCGTGGACATCGCGCCCATCGCGTCGAACAGGTTCGACAGCGTCCAGTGCAGCTCTTCGGAGCCGCCGGCGAACATCATGTCCTGCTTGCCCCACTGAATCATTTCGGCGGCGTTGCCGATGCAGTGGTTGGACGTCGCGCAGGCCGACGAAATCGAATAGTTCACGCCGCGGATCTTGAACCAGGTGGCGAGCGTCGCGGACGACGTCGACGACATAGCTTTGGGAACAGCAAAGGGACCGACGCGCTTCGGCGAACCGTTCTTGCGCGTGATATCGGCCGCTTCGACAAGAACGCTGGTCGAAGGACCGCCGGAGCCCATGATGATTCCGGTGCGCTCGTTGGAAATGTCGCTCGTCTCGACGCCGGAATCCCGGATCGCCTGCTCCATCGCGACATGGTTCCAGGCCGAGCCCGGCCCGAGGAAGCGCATTGCACGGCGATCCACCGACTCGGACGGATCGAGCGTCGGCATACCCTGCACTTGGCACTTGAACCCGTGGGTGGCGAAATCTTCCGCGCGCGAAATGCCCGACTTGGCCTCACGCAAACTCGCCAGCACTTCCTGGGTGTTGTTTCCGATGGACGAGACGATGCCCATCCCGGTGACGACGACCCGTCTCATACTTGCCTCGTCCGCATCTGCGGCCAGCGCGGCCGCACCAATTTACTGCCGTATCTTTAGGCCCAAATCCGCGCCCTTCGCAATCAGGCCGGCTTCATCGCGTCTTCGTCGCGGAACAAGCCGACCTTGAGATCGAACGCCTTGTAGATCACCGAGCCGTCTGCCGAAAGCCAGCCGTCGGCGATGCCGAGCACGAGCTTGGAGCGCATCACCCGCTTGATCTCGAGGCCGTAGACGATGTTCTTCATCGTCGGCAGGACTTGGCCCGAGAACTTCAGTTCTCCGAGGCCGAGCGCACGGCCCTTGCCCGAGGAACCGCCCCATCCGAGGAAGAACCCGAGCAACTGCCACAACGCGTCGAGACCGAGGCAGCCGGGCATCACCGGATCGCCCTTGAAGTGGCACGGGAAAAACCACAGATCCGGCTTCACATCGAGCACGGCGCGAACAATGCCCTTGCCATATTCGCCGCCCGCTTCCGCGATCTCGGAAATGCGGTCGAACATCAGCATTGGCGGCAATGGCAGTTGCGGGCCCTCCGCGAACATTTCGCCGCGGCCGCAGGCCAGCAGGTCTTCGTATTCAAAGCTGTTGCGCCGATTTTGCATTGCCGTCCCGAGAAAAGCTGTCATCCGAGCTAAGTTCCTAACATACCGACCGAACCCGGCACAAAATAGGGTTTCCGTCACACCGACGCCACTTGTGGACCGCCGGACGCCTGTTGCGACAGAGTTGCATCAGGTATCCAAAGCCGATATTATTGGAATAGCAACAGTTTAGAGCCGTTCTCAGGTAGTTTGAAGCGTAGGCAAAATGACTCAGACGCGGACCATGGTTCTCTCGAGCACGGTTGAGCCCACGACGGCGAACCAGCTTGATCTCACTCGCGCCGAGCTGAACGGCTGCCCGTGGCACGACGTGAAGTCGATGCTGCGCGACGTCGGCCTGCGTCCGACCCGCCAGCGCATGTCGCTCGGCTGGATCCTGTTCGCCAAGGGCGACCGCCATCTGACCGCGGAAATGCTCTACGAGGAAGCGACCAAGGCCAAGGTTCCGGTGTCGCTCGCCACCGTTTACAACACGCTGCATCAGTTCACCGAAGCGGGCCTGCTCCGTCAGGTCGCGGTGGACGGTTCCAAGACCTATTTCGACACCAATACGACCACGCATCACCACTTCTTCGTGGAAGGCGAGAACGCGCTGGTCGATATTCCGGGTGCGGAAGAGATCGTCGGCAAGACGCCGCGCGCGCCGGAAGGCTACGAGATCGCCCGCGTCGACGTGGTGGTTCGTCTCCGCCGTAAAGGCAAGTAATTCAGCGACAAATTGCTGCAGGCAATGCCCGGCTCAAAGCCGGGCATTTTCGTTTGTGGCTGGCTTGCGTCGGTCATGGGGCTGTCATCAACTGACGCTCAACGTCTCAAAGACCCGTCGCGGAGAGGAATGCCATGCGTCCGAATATCGTCCGAATGCTGCTGATCTGCGCATTCCTCGGCGCGAACAGCGCCCTTGCTCAGCAGATCGAGGACAAGCTCACGATCGTCACGTCGTTCTCCAAGGACGTCACCTCGCCGTTCCAGCAAGCCTTCGAAAAGAAGTACCCCGGCACCAAGGTCGAGGTGCAGAACCGCAACAGCGCGGCCGCGATCGCCTTCATCCGCGAAACCAAGTCGAGCCCGCCGGACATCTTCTGGGCGTCGGCGCCGGACGCGTTCGAGGTGCTGAAGAAGAATTCGCTGCTTCAGAAGTACCAGCCGAAGGCGCAGGGCCTCGCGAGCAAGGTCGGCGTCTATCCGGTCAACGATCCGCAGGGCTTCTACACGGGCTTCGCCGCGTCGGGCTACGGCATCATGTTCAACACGCGCTACATGCGCGCCAACGGCCTGCCTGCGCCGAAGGAATGGGACGATCTGAAGAAGCCGGTCTATTTCGGCCACGTCGGCATCTCGGCGCCGTCGCGTTCCGGCACCACGCACCTCACCGTCGAGACGATCCTGCAGGGCGAGGGCTGGGACAAGGGCTGGGCGTCGCTGCTCGAGATCGGCGGCAACCTCACGCAGGTCTCCGACCGTTCGTTCGGCGTGCCGGACGCGGTGAACTCAGGCCAGTACGGCGTCGGCATCGTGATCGACTTCTTCGGTCTGTCGGCGAAGGCCTCCGGCTTCCCGGTCGAGTTCGTCTATCCGACCGTGACGACCATCGTGCCGGCGAACGTCGGCATCATCGCGAACGCGAAGAACCAGAAGGCCGCGGAAGCCTTCGTCGAATATCTGCTCTCCGATGAGGGCCAGCAGATCCTGCTCGATCCGAAGATCCAGCGCCTGCCGCTGAAGCCCGCGACTTACGACAAGGCGCCGGCGGGCTATCCGAACCCGTTCAAGGACGCGAAGCTCGGCTCCGGCGTGAACTTCAACGCCGATCTTTCGGAGGGCCGTTACGAGCTGCTCAACTCGCTCTACGACCGGCTCATCACCTTCCGCCTGAAGGAACTGAACGCGGCATGGAAGGCCATTCAAGACACCGAGAAGAAGCTTGGTCCAAATGTTGGCGCGGAAGCAAGAAAGCTGCTGACAGAAGCGCGCAAGCTCGCGACCTCCGTGCCGATCACCGCGAAGGAGGCGAGCGATCCCGCGATCGCCGCGTCGTTCCAGGAGCTGAAGGCGGGGCAGAAAGCCGCAGGCCGTCAGGCCGAGTTCGAGGAGAAGTGGGACTCGTTCGCGGTGAAGAATTACGCCGAGGCGAAGGCGCTGGCGGAGAAGGCGGCAAGCGCGAAGTAAGACCTTTTGCTAACCCAATCTCCGCTGTCATGCCCCGTGAAGGCGGGGCATCCAGCACTGTCCGCCGGTATTTAAATGGATACTATTGAAGTGCTGGATCGCCCGCTTTCGCGGGCGATGACACCGAATGTTGGGCGACTGCACCGAATGCGTGGCTGGGGATGGCTGACATAACAATAAGCGGCGGTCGGACGCGCGCGCCCTTCCTCGCCCGCTATAACGCGAGCCCCATCCAGGCCGCGGCGCTGATCGTCATCGCGCTGTTCCTGCTGGCCTTCATGGTGGTGCCGCTGCTGCGCGTCATCGTCGTCGCGTTCACCGATCCGAACGGCGGCTTTGGCCTCGTCCACTTCGGCGACTTCTTCCGCACCGGGCTCCTGCGCGAAGCATTCTGGAATTCGATCTACGTCGGCGCGATGACCGTGATCGTCGCGAGCCTGATCGCCGTGCCGCTCGCCACCATCATCAGCCGCTTCAGTTTCCGCGGCGCTGCGCTCATCCACACGCTCGGCGTCGTGCCGCTGGTGATGCCGCCGTTCGTCGGCGCGGTGGCGATGCAACTCATCTACGGGCGCAACGGCTCGATCAACCTGCTGCTGATGGATTGGTTCGGCTTCCGCATCCCGTTCATGGAAGGCTTGAACGGCGTCATCTTCGTCGAGGCGTTGCACTATTTCCCGTTCATCCTGCTCAACCTCTCGGCGTCGCTCTCCAACATCGATTCCGCGATGGAGGAATCGGCACAGAACCTCGGTGCGCGCGGCTTCACGCTATTCCGCCGCATCGTGTTCCCGCTCGCGTTGCCCGGCTATCTCGCGGGCGCGGCGCTCGTGTTCGTGAAGGTGTTCGACGATCTCGCGACGCCGCTCCTGCTCAACGTCACCAACATGCTGGCGCCGCAGGCCTATCTGAAGATCACCACCGTCGGCGTCACCGACCCGATGGGCTACGTGATCTCCGTCATCATGATCATCTGCTCGCTCGGCGCGATGGTGCTGTCCGCGCTGGCGCTGCGCGGCCGCGACTACGCCACGCAGCAGCGCGGCGGCGGCGGGCTGTCGCGGCGGCAGCTCGGCAAGACAGGCACGGCGCTCGCCGCCGGCTTCGTGATCCTCGCGCTCGCGGTGTCGCTCTCGCCGCACATCGGCATCTTCCTGCTGTCGATCGCCACCGTCTGGTCGTACGACGTGCTGCCCGACGCCTACACGCTCGCGCACTACGGCACCGTGTTCCGCGAAGCCGGCCCGCTGATCGGCAACACGATCCTCTATTGCGGCCTCGCAGGCTTGATCGACGTCGTGCTCGGCGCGACGCTCGCTTACATCGTGCTGCGCACGAAGCTGCCCGGCCGCCGCCTCGTCGAGCAGATGGCGATGGCCGCGGTCGCGGTGCCCGGCCTCGTGCTCGGCATCGGCCTCCTTCGCACCTACTACGACGTGAAGCTGCCGTGGTCCGGCGAATCCTTCGCGACGTTCTGGTTCATGCTGGTGATCGCCTATTCGATCCGCCGCCTGCCCTACGCGCTAACGGCCGCGAGCGCGGCGTTGCAGCAGCTTCATGTGAGTCTCGAAGAGGCCGCGGAAAATCTCGGCGCCGGGAAAGCGAGCGTTCTGTCGCGCATCGTGGTGCCGCTGATGACCGGCGGATTGCTCGCGGGCTTCGTCACGAGCTTCGCCACCGCCGCGGTCGAATTGTCGGCGACGCTGCTCCTCGTCGCGCGCGCGCCCGATGCGCCGCTCGCCTACGGCATCTACGTCTATATGCAATCGGCCGCGGGACGCGGCCCCGGCGCGGCGCTCGGCGTGATCGCCGTCGTCGTGGTCGCCATCGCAACCTATCTGGCCTTCAAGATCGCCGAGCGCGAACGCGGGCTGAAATCGCGGGAGCTTTTCTGATGGTCTCTCAACACGTGTCCCGGATGCGATGCAGCGCGGAGCGGTGCATCGCTGATCCGGGACCCCGGTTGGCTCGCAAAGGAACCGGGGTCCCGGGTCTGCACCGCATCACTTCGCTGCGCTCGTGCTGCGATGCGCCCGGGACACAAGAGCGGAGTTTGTGATGTCGCGCGGCGTTTCCATCGAGCACGTGAATTTCGGCTACGGCGCGAGCGCCGTGCTCGACGACGTGAGCCTCGACGTTCAGAAGGGCGAGTTCTTCGCCTTCCTCGGCCCATCGGGCTCCGGCAAGACCACGCTCCTTCGTCTCGTCGCGGGCTTTGGCACGCCGAACGTTGGGCGCATCCTGATCGGCGAGCGCGACGTGACGCGTCTGCCACCGTGGAGCCGCAACGTCGGCATGGTGTTCCAGAGCTATGCGCTGTGGCCGCACATGACGGTGGCGAAGAACGTCGCGTTCGGCCTGGAACGACGCAATGTGCCGCGCGCCGACATCGCGCGGCGGGTTCAGGCTGCGCTCGACCTGGTCGGCCTCACGGCCTATGCCGATCGGCGACCGTCACAGCTCTCAGGCGGACAGCAGCAGCGTGTGGCGCTGGCCCGCACGGTCGTGATCGAACCCGAGGTGCTGCTGTTCGACGAGCCGTTGTCCAACCTCGATGCGAAACTGCGCGTCGAGATGCGCTCGGAGCTTCGCGCACTGCAACGCAAGCTCGGCATCACCGCGATCTACGTCACGCACGATCAGGAGGAGGCGAACGCCATCGCCGACCGGATCGCGGTGCTCGACGGCGGCCGCATCCAGCAGATCGGAACGCCGGTCGAACTCTACGACCACCCCGCGAACCGTTTCGTCGCGACCTTCCTCGGCACCGCGAATCTGATTGAAGGCCGCACTGAGAGCGGGCGGTTTGTCGCGGAGAATTTCTCATTGGCCGGCATCGGCGGACCGGACGGCGCGGCCTGTGTCTCGATCCGCCCGCAGGACATCGCCTTGGGCGCGGCCAGCACAGGCGCGAGCGCCACCGTGGAAGAACGCGAATTTCTCGGAAGCGTGATCCGCTACCGGCTCAAGTTGGGCCAGCAATCCCTGGTGGTCGATGTGCCGCACCGGCGCGAGGCGGCGCCCCACGCCGTGGGCGCGGCGGTGGGCCTGATCGTCGATCCCAAGCAGGTGACGGTGCTGCGCTGACGCGGCTATCATCCGCCCCGTTCAAACGGGGAATTCCAAAGTGTCCGGTTCTGACTATTACGTCCATCGCCTTCAGGTCTCGATGCCGCTCGCGACCGCCGAGACAATCGTCGAGGGCGCGCTGAAAGCCGGCGGCGAAGCGAAGTTGCTGCCACTCACCGTCGCGGTGCTCGATGCGGGCGGCAACATCGTGCTGCTGAAGCGGCAGGACGGCTCCGGCGTGCTGCGCGCCGACGTCGCCATCGGCAAGGCCTGGGGCGCGCTCGGCATGGGCATTTCGAGCCGGACCATTCGCGACCGGCTCAAGGACCGCCCTGCGTTTCAGGGTGCGCTCGCGGCGGCGGCCGAAGGCCGCTTCATTCCAGTACCGGGCGGCGTGCTTGCGTTGAAGAACGGCGAGGTGATCGGCGCGGTCGGCATCAGCGGTGACGCGTCGGACAAGGACGAGTATGCCGCGGTGATGGGCGTGCGCGCGGCGGGGCTGCAATCGCATCCGGAGAAGCCAGCCGACAATTGGCGCGACGCAGGCCTATAGAAAATCGGCTCTAGACAATTCGGGGAGAGCGATGGACCGGGCCGCCGTCGAGGAAGTCGCAAAGATTTTCATTCGCGCGCGTGAGACCGGCGAGCGAATCGATCCGCTCCCCGCGCGGATTGCGCCGAAGAATTTTTTAGAGTCGCAGGCGGTGATGGATGCGGTCGACCGCATCGTCGGCGACACCACGGTCGGAACGAAGATCGCGGCGAAGCCTGGGCAAGAGGTGGTGTACGCCCCGCTGCCGAAGGGCCGCGTGTTCACCAGCCCCGCGCGCATTCCGCGCGCGTTGGTGCCGAGCCAATACATGGAATGCGAAATCTCGTTTCGCCTGACGCGCGATCTGCTGCCCCGCGCAACGGACTATTCGCAAGCCGAGGTGTTCGACGCGCTCGAAGGCTGCTGCGCCTTCGAGGCGGTGGACAGCCGCTTCCGCGATCTTGCGGGCGCGATGGCGAAGACGCCGTACGAGTTCTACGCCGACCACATCGCCAATGGCGCGATGGTGTTCGGCGAATGGCGCAAGGACTGGCAGAACACCGATTTCACCAAGACGCGCGTGTCGTTGAAGCAAGGCTCACGCACGATCATCGAGAAGGTCGGCGGCCATCCGACCGGCAACCCGGCGCTGCCCGCTGTTGTGCTCGCGAACATCGCGCGCAAGACCACGGGGTTGAAAGCGGGCACTCTGATCGTGACCGGCTCGTTCACGGGATTTCATCCGGTCGAGCTGAACGTGCCGGTGACGGGTGAGTTCGAAGGTTTTGGGACGATGGAAGCGACGATCGTCGGTTGAGCCACAGGCGGTGTCATCGCCGGGCTTGACCCGGCGATCCAGCTCTTTGCGAAGAAGGATGGATGCGCGGGTCAAGCCCGCGCATGACAGTGTGCTGGTGGCGAGTCCCAGACCATCGATGGATTTGTGGTTATGGGTCCCCGCGTTCGCGGGGACGACAGAACACAATCAGTCGAACTTCTCGTCGGGGTACACGCCCCACAGCCGGTCCTGCTGAATCCAGCCGTCGAAGCCCTGACCCGTAATTTTGCACCAGCCGGCGTTGCAGCGTTTCACCGCGCCTTGGACGCCACGCTCGAGCTGCGCGACCACGCGGCCCTTCGGATCTGCGCTGTCGTAGACCGGAACCACTTCGTCCTTCACCTTGGAGATCACGACCCCGGTGCGGCGGCCGGACAGAAGCGAGTGATAGACCCAGCCCTCGGTACCGTCGGAATCGCGGATGCGGCGCCAGGTCTCGAATTCGGCGGTGATCTCCACCGGCAGGCCGGCGCGCTGATAGAGCCACTTCACGTCGTGGTTCTTGTTCGGGCCGCCGCGGACCACGACCTTGTCCGTCTTCAGGCTCACGAAACGCGGAACCGGCAGGCCGCTGGCGGTGCCGACGGCGGGCTGGGCCAAAGCTCCGATTTGCGGGGTGGCGGCGCAGAGAGCCAAAACCATGACGGAAAGAACGCGACTGGCGTGTTTCATACGCGGTACAGGCGGCTATTCCGGGCGCTTTGTCTTGATACGCCCATCTGATAGAGAGGAATTGGGTTCCCCGCCGCAGGACGGCGGACGGTCAGTGTCGCCCAGGCTGGTTAACGAGGCTTGAATAAGCCGCCGGACCGCCGGAATGCGGGCGGTGTCGAAGGCAGAAACTTCAAAGGCAAGGATATGCCGAAGGCCAAACGACCGCTGGTGGTCGTCACGCGCAAGCTCCCGGACAGCGTGGAAACGCGCATGCGCGAGCTGTTCGACGCGCAGCTCAACATCGACGACAAGCCGATGACGCCGGATCAGCTCGCCGCGGCGATGCGCTCGGCGGATGTGCTGGTTCCGACCGTCACCGACCGGATCGACGCTTCGGTGCTGAAGGAGGCCGGCGACCGGCTGAAGCTGATCGCGAATTTCGGCAACGGCGTCGACAACATCGACGTCGCCGCAGCGGCGGCGCGCGGCATCACCATAACGAACACGCCGGGCGTGCTGACCGAAGACACCGCCGACATGACGATGGCGCTGATCCTCGCGGTGCCGCGGCGGCTGGCCGAGGGCGCACAGGCGCTGACGAGCGACAAGGAGTGGACCGGCTGGTCACCGACCTGGATGCTCGGCAAGCGCATCTGGGGCAAACGGCTCGGCATCGTCGGCATGGGGCGGATCGGCCAGGCGGTGGCGCGGCGCGCCAAGGCCTTCGGCCTGCAGATCCACTATCACAACCGGCGGCGGCTCCCGTCGGAGATCGAGGACGAGTTGCAGGCGACCTACTGGGAAAGCCTCGACCAGATGCTCGCCCGCATGGACATCATCTCGATCAACTGCCCGCACACCCCTGCGACATATCATCTCCTCTCGGCGCGGCGGCTGAAGCAGTTGCGGCCGCAAGCGTATGTCGTGAACACCGCGCGCGGCGAGGTGATCGACGAGAATGCGCTCATTCGCATGATCGGCGCGGGCGAGCTTGCAGGCGCGGGTTTGGACGTTTTCGAGCATGAACCCGCGGTGAATCCGAAGCTGGCGCGTCTCGCACGCGAAGGGAAAGTGGTGCTGCTGCCGCACATGGGATCGGCCACGATCGAGGGCCGCATCGACATGGGCGAGAAGGTCATCGTCAACATCAAGACCTTCATGGACGGCCACAAGCCGCCGGACCGGGTGTTGCCGTCGATGTTGTAAGACTTCAATCTGTGTTCACTGGGAGGGGGACGCCCAATGCGCATCGTGATTGGAAGCTTTATCGGTTTGATCAGCGTAACAGCGGCGAGCGCGGCACCCGCGCCCGCGCGGCTTGCGCCGGCCGACATCCAGAAGACATTCTTCAACGGTCAGACATTCACGTCGGCCACGCCGTCGAACATCCAGTTCAAGATGACGTTCTCGGAGAACGGCAAGGTTGTTCGCGAGCCGGTCGGAAAATCCGGCGTCAAGGGCGAAGGCACCTGGAAGCTCGACAAGGACGGCTTCTGCACCACGTGGAAGAATTCGAAACCGAACTGCTTCATCGTGATGGCGACCGGCGACAACAAGTGGTCGGTGATGAAGGGCCCCGCCGTGGTCGGCGTGTGGAGCAAGTAGTCACCACTCTCGTGTCCCGCACGCGGTGCAGCGCGTAAGCGGTGCGCCGCAGATGCGGGACCCCGGTTTCTTCCGCTGGGAGCGAACCGGGGTCCCGGGTCTGCATCGCATCACTGCGCTTCGCTTGTGCTGCGTTGCGCCCGGGACACAAGATCAGCAATACGCCGATAGATCCTTGATCGTCGGCGTCTCGCCGTTCAGCGGATTTGACGGGTCCCACGCGTAGGACAGCGTTTCGAAGCGCATCGCGCGCGCATCGACCATCAAGAGACGCCCGACCAGACCCTCGCCGAAGCCGACGATCTCGCGGATCACTTCCAGCGCGCTCATCGAGCCGAGCACGCCGGTGAGCGCACCGAGAATTCCCGCTTCCGCGCAGGCGGGCACGGTGCCGGGCGGCGGCGGTTCAGGAAACAGACAGCGGTAGGACGGGTTCGGCTTGCCATCCTTGCCCTTCTCGTGCGCGCGGATGGTCGTCAGCGTGCCGTCGAAGATGCCGACCGCCGCCGTCACCAAAGGTTTCTTCGCGAGATAGCAGGCGTCGGAGACGAGATAGCGCGTCGCGAAATTGTCCGAGCCGTCGCAAACGATGTCGTAATCGCCAATGCGTGCAATCGCGTTGGCGGCGGTCAGCCGCTCGCGGTGCATGACAAAGTTCACATGCGGATTGATGCGCGCGATCGCAGCCTTCGCGCTCTCGACCTTGGGAACGCCCAAATCCGGCGTGCCATGAATGACCTGACGCTGGAGGTTCGACAGCGACACCTCGTCGTCGTCGATCACGCCGAGCGTGCCGACGCCCGCGGCGCCGAGATACATCAGCGACGGCGCGCCGAGCCCGCCCGCCCCGATCACCAGCACCTTGGCGCGCTTGAGCGCCTGCTGGCCGGGGCCGCCGACCTCGCGCAGCACGATATGGCGGGCATAGCGTTCAAGCTCGTCGGCGCTGAGCATCGATGGTCCGGCCCCTTCTGGACGCCTTACATGGCGTATCCGGCCGGTTTCGGCTAGTGTCGCAATTCGGAAGTTCGCCTGAATTCTCAGCGCGTTCCGAAGCGAACTTCCGAATTAAAGCGACACTAGCAACGCTATGATTCTAGTGTCCCTTTGAACCCGAAGTTCGCAAAAGCGCCTGCAGCACATTCTTGCGAACTTCGGGTTCGGGACACTAGGGTATGGGCCGGGGTCGCGAGCGTCGTGATTGGGTTCGGCATGCGCGTCATCGCTGCGTTTTCCGCGTTGATCTTGGCGTCCGGGGCCGCCCTGGCTCAGGAAGCCGCGACGCCCCCGGCATCCCCCGCCAGTCCTGCTGCCAAGCCTGCCGCTGCGGCCAAGCCAGCGCCAAAGCCTGCTGCAAAGCCGAAGGTGGCCGCACCCGCCAACGGCCCCGGCCGCGCGGCGACTCCAGCCACCACCGGCAACGCGCCGGACGACAATATGCCCGCCTCCAAGCAGAGCATCCGCGATTCCTACAACGCGATCCCGGTTGCCGAGCGGATGTCGCTGCAATCCGATCTGGTCTGGACCGGCGATTACAACGGCCTCGTCAACGGCGAATACTCGGAGCGCCTCGTCGCCGCTGTGAAAGCGTTCCAGAAGCGCAACAAGACGAAAGAGACCGGCGTTCTCAATTTGCAGGAGCGTGCGACGCTCACGGCGACCGCGAAGCCGTTGCAGGACGAAGTCGGCTGGAGGCTGCTCGAGGATTCCGCGACCGGCGCGCGACTCGGCCTGCCCGGCAAGCTGGTGCCGCAGACGTCGCAAGGCAAGTCGGGCACCCGCTGGGCCTCGGCACAGGGCCAGTTGCAGGTCGAGACGTTCCGCATCCCGAACACCACGCTTGAAGCGGCCTACGAGCAGCAGCGCCGCGAGCCGGCCGGGCGCAAGCCCGCGTACAACGTGATCCGGCCGAACGAGTTCTTCGTCGTGTCGGGCATGCAGGGCCTGAAGAAGTTTTACGTGCGCGGCGCTGCGCGCGACGGCGAGGTGCGCGGCATCACCATCCTCTACGATCAGGCCGAGGAAGGCACGATGGACCCGATCGTGGTCGCGATGTCGAGCGCGTTCGTTCCATTCGGCAACGGCATCGGGATCGACGGACAGCCGGTGCGCCGCAAGGTCGAATACGCGACGGGGCTGATCGTCAGCAGCAGCGGCCACATCGTCACCGACAAGCAGGCGGTCGAGGGCTGCGGCGTGATCGCGATCCCCGGTCACGGCAATGCGGAGCGTGTCGCGGAGGACAAGTCCGGCGATCTCGCGCTGCTTCGTCTTTACGGCGCGCGCAACCTGACGCCGGTCGGACTGCTCGGCGCTTCGGCACCGAATGGCAGCGTCACTTTGGTCGGCATCGCCGATCCGCAAGCGCAGGCAGGCGGCGACGCGATCAGCACAGCGGCGAGCCGCGCCAACGGCACGGCGCTGGACACCGCGCCGGCGCTCGGCTTCTCCGGCGCGGCGGCCGTCGATGCACAAGGCAAGTTCGCCGGCATGGTGGTGCTGAAGACAGCGGCGGTTGCGGGCGCAGTGAGCGCGCCGCAGGCGACGCTCGTTACACCGGACAAGCTGATGGGTTTCCTCGATGCGAACTACGTCGCGGTCGCTTCGGGCAAGCCTGGCGTCGAGGACGCCAAGGCATCTGTTGTGCGCGTGATCTGCGTGCGGAAGTAAACTACGCAATCGCAAACGAACTCTGCTGTCGTCCCCGCGAACGCGGGGACCCATAACCCCTGCTCTATCGATAGCGCTGTGGTTATGGGTCCCGGCTCGCGCGCCGCCACGCGGCGCTTGGCCGGGACGACAAGAACCTACTTGTTCTTAAACTTCGCCGGCCGCTTCTCGACGAACGCCGCCATGCCTTCCTTCTGGTCTTCGGTCGCGAACAGCGCGTGGAACACACGGCGCTCGAAGCGGATGCCTTCCGCGAGCGAGCTTTCGAACGCGCGGTTGACGCTCTCCTTCGCGGCATAGACCGCGGGCAGCGACATCGAGGCGATGAACTCCGCGACCTTCATGGTTTCCGTCATCAGGTCCGCGAGCGGCACGACGCGCGCGACGAGGCCCGAACGCTCGGCTTCATTCGCATCCATCATGCGGCCGGTGAGAACGAGATCCATCGCCTTGGCCTTGCCGATGGCGCGGGTGAGGCGCTGCGTGCCGCCGATGCCCGGAATGACGCCGAGCTTGATTTCCGGCTGGCCGAACTTCGCATTGTCCGCAGCAATCAGGATGTCGCACTGCATCGCCATCTCGCAGCCGCCGCCGAGCGCGAAGCCTGCGACCGCGCCGACCACCGGTTTGCGCGCTTTCGCGATGCCGTCCTGGTTGCCGGCGAAATCCTCGGTGACCACGTCCATGTAGGACTTGCTCGCCATCTCCTTGATGTCGGCGCCGGCGGCGAATGCCTTTTCGGAACCCGTCACGACGATGCAGCCGATGTTCGCATCGGCGTCGAAGGCGGCGATCGCCTCGTTCAGCTCTTTCACGAGCCCGGCGTTCAGCGCGTTCAGCGCCTGCGGCCGGTTGAAGCGGACGATGCCGACGCGGCCCTTGGTTTCGACGAGGATGTTTTCATAGCTCATGGCTTTGCTCTTGGCTGCGATCCCGGATGCTTAACCAATGTTAACCGTATCAGGTCCATCAAGAGGGAACCGAACAATTTGTATCGCGTTGTAACGAGCCGAACGATCCAGAGGGAGTGGGAAATGCGGAAGATTCTGTTCTGCGCCGTCGCCGTCATCGCTCTTGGCACAGCCTCGGCCGCGAATGCGGCAAGCGAGCGGACGCTGTCGGGCGCAGCCATCGGCGCCGGCACCGGCGCGTTGGTCGCGGGCCCGATCGGCGCGGTTGCCGGCGGCGTTGTTGGCGCCGTGGTCGGCGGGCCGCGGCTGTCGCGCGGCAGCAAGCGCTGCTGGTACGACCGGCGCGGCTATCGTCACTGCCGCTGATCCTCGTTTTGAAAGAGCGAAGCCCGGCCTCGCGCCGGGCTTTTGCTATTTCTGGCAGACCGGACAGAAGAACGTCGAGCGGCCGGTCTGCACGATGCGCTTGATGGTGCCGCCGCAACCCTTGGTCGGACACTTCTCCCCTTCACGATCGTAGACGCGAAAGTGATGCTGGAAGTAGCCAAGGTCGCCGTCGGTCTGGCGATGATCGCGCAGCGACGAGCCGCCGGCCTTGATCGCATCCTGAAGCACAGCCTTGATCGAATCGACGAGCAGCCCGGTGCGCTCGCTCGGCTCGCCCTTCCTGCTCGACACGACCGACGCCATCCGCTTCGGAGAAATATGCGAGCGGTGCAGCGCTTCGCAGACATAGATGTTGCCCAGCCCCGCAACGATCTGCTGATCGAGCAGCGCGGCCTTGATGCTGGTCTTCTTTCCCTGACAGGCTTGCGCCAGCATCGCCGCGTCGAACGCATTGCCGAGCGGCTCCGGGCCGAGCGACGCGATCATCGGCTCGTCGTCGAGCTTGCCGCGCTCGATGAGTTTCATAAAGCCGAAGCGGCGCGGATCGTTGAAGGTCACAGTCGCGCCGGACGACATCCGGAAAACGATGTGATCGTGATTGCCGATCTTGCCGCGCTCGTGATGGAATTTTCCGGGCGTGTCGGCGTCCGCACCATGCAGCACATGGAACGAGCCCGACATGCCGAGATGCATGACCAGCACCTCGCCGGACGACAGATCCGCCATCAGATATTTCGCGCGGCGGCCCAGGCCGGTCACGGTCTGCCCCTCGAGCCGTTTGACGAAATTTGCCGGCAGCGGAAAACGCAGGTCGGGACGCCGCATCTCCACCTGGGTGAAGCGCGCGCCCTCCATCGCAGGCTGGAGGCCCCGGCGAACGGTCTCAACCTCGGGAAGTTCGGGCATGCAAACCGGCTCGTTCTATCGACGCTTGAATTGTGAGCTCTCGAATTACGAGCCCTTGGATTTCGACTCGCTGAAATGGATACGATTGCCGAACGGGTCAATGACGTTGAATTCCAGCGTACCCCATTCGGTCGTTTCCAGCCCCGGACGATTGAATCCGTAGTTCTTGGCCTTCAGCTCGGCGTGCAATTCCGCGACGCCGTCGGTCTCAACATAGAAATGCGAGCCCGGCGTCGCATCGCCGTGGTGCTCCGACAGGAAGAAAACGAGGTTGCCGCGCGAGACCTGCATGAACAGCGGCGCCTCGTCGTCGAACCGGTGGTCCCAATCGATCTTGAAGCCGAGCCAATCGCAATAGAACTCCTTGGCCTTCTCGACCGAAAAGATGCGGAAAATGGGTTTGGTCCTGCCAAAGACGACCGTCATGTGCCCTCCGTTAACGGCCTGGAAATTAACAGCTTTTGAGCCGGACGCTGTCGTAGCGCCGAAGCTTACGTCGCGCTATGGTCCGGATTATGAGCAACGAAAACCACTTCGGTTTCCGCGCGGTCGACCCGCGCGAGAAGCAGGGCCTTGTGAACGAGGTCTTTTCCTCGGTCGCCAACCGCTACGACCTGATGAACGACCTGATGTCCGGGGGGCTGCATCGGGTCTGGAAGGACATTCTGGTCGCGACGGTGAACCCGCCGAAGGGCGGCCGGCCGTTCGCCCATCTGGACCTGGCCGGCGGCACCGGCGACGTGGCGTTCCGTGTCGCCAAGGCCGGCGGGCCGGACACGAAAATCACGGTCGCGGACATCAACGCTGAGATGCTCGCCGTCGGCCGCGAGCGCGCGGAGAAGCTCGGGCACGACGACAACATCGAGTTTGTCGAAGGCAACGCCGAGAAACTGCCATTTGCCGACAAGAGCTATGACTGCGCGACGATCGCGTTCGGCATCCGCAACGTACCGCAGATCGATCTCGCGTTGAAGGAAGCCTATCGCGTGCTGAAGTTCGGCGGGCGCTTCCTGTGTCTCGAATTCTCCTCGGTTGATGTGCCGGGCCTCGACCGGCTCTACGATCTCTACTCGTTCAACGTGATCCCGCAGGTCGGCCGCGCGGTAACCGGCGACGCGGAGTCCTATCGTTATCTCGTCGAATCGATCCGCAAATTCCCGAAGCCGACCGTGTTCGCGGAGATGATCCGCAAGGCGGGCTTCGGCCGCGTGTCCTATGAGAAGCTGACCGGCGGCGTGGTCGCGCTGCACTCCGGCTGGAAGTTGTGATCACCGCTATCTCCCATTTCGCCCGTCTTGCTCGCGCCGGCTTCGTGTTCGCGCGCGAGGGCGTGTTTTCTTTGATGGACCCGACGCAGGTGCCGGTGCCCGCGCGCACGGGCCTCCGCATCGCGCGGCTGTTCGAGCGGCGCAGCGTCGCGGGCAAGGCACAGCGGCTTCCGGCTGCGCTCACACAGCTCGGGCCGACCTATGTGAAGCTTGGGCAATTCCTGGCGACGCGGCCGGACATCGTCGGCGTCGAGGTCGCGCGCGATCTCGAAACGCTGCAAGACAAGATGCCGCCGTTTCCCCAGGCGCAAGCGGAGAGCATCGTCGCGAATTCGCTTGGGCGGCCGCTATCGCAGGTGTTTTCAAGCTTCGGCCCCGCCGTCGCAGCGGCCTCGATCGCACAGGTCCACAAGTGCGAAATCCCCACGGAAAACGGACCTAATCCGGTTGCCGTGAAGGTGCTGCGGCCCGACGTAGAGAGGCGCTTCAAACTCGATCTCGACGCGTTCATCTACGCGGCCGCGCGCGCAGAGGCGATGTCGCCGGAGGCGCGGCGACTGCGCTTCATCGAGACGGTCGCGACGCTGCGCCGCTCGGTCGCGATCGAAATGGATTTGCGGCTCGAAGCCGCCGCGCTCTCTGAAATGGCGGAGAACACGAAGAAGGACCCGGACTTCCGCGTGCCCACGGTGGACTGGGATCGCACCGCGAAGGACGTGCTGACGCTGGAGTGGATCGACGGCACGCCGCTGAACGATATTGCCAAGCTGCAAGCGAAGGGATTCGATTTAAGACATCTCGGCGCGGCAGTGATCCAGACCTTCCTGCGCCACGCGCTGCGCGACGGCTTCTTTCATGCCGACATGCATCCGGGAAATCTGTTCGTCGACGACGAGGGCCGTCTCGTCGCGGTCGACTTCGGCATCATGGGCCGGCTCGGACCGAAGGAGCGGCGCTTCCTCGCGGAAATCCTGCTCGGCTTCATCACGCGCAACTACCGCCGCACCGCCGAAGTGCATTTCGAGGCGGGCTATGTGCCGCCGCATCATTCGGTTGAGAGCTTCGCGCAGGCGATCCGCGCCATCGGCGAGCCGATCCACAATCGCGCCGCCGACGAAATCTCAATGGCGAAGCTTCTGATGCTGCTGTTCGAGGTGACCGGCCTGTTCGACATGCAGACGCGGCCCGAGCTGCTGATGCTTCAGAAGACGATGGTCGTGGTCGAAGGCGTGGCGCGCTCGCTCGATCCCAAGCTCGATATGTGGACCGTGTCGGAGCCGGTGGTGCGCGAATGGATGGAGCGCAATCTGGGGCCAGCCGGACGGCTGGAAGACGCCGCCGAAGGCGCGGCCGAGATGGGCCGCTTCCTATCGGGCGTGCCGTCGCTGATGTCGCGCGGCGCGGCCATGATGGAGCACATCGACAGCATCACCCGCGATGGGCTGGTGCTGGCGCCGGAGACGGTCGCCGCCATCGGCCAGGCCGAGGCCAAGCGCGGACGCGGCATGACCGCCGCGCTGTGGGTGATCGCGGGGCTGCTGTTGGTGCTGGCGATTCAGGTGTTTCGATAGCATTGATTTCATTGCAATCATTGCTATTCTAAAGGCTTCATTTTCCTTAGGAAAATAGGCCATGGCGAGTCTCACGGTACGCCAGCTCGACGACAAGCTGAAGAGGCTGCTGCGGCTTCGCGCGGCAAGGAACGGCCGCTCCGTCGAAGAGGAAATCCGGATCATCCTGCGCGGTGCCGCGGAAGAGACCGGACTTGAGGCGCTCGACATGATCGAGCCGCCGAATCAGGGCTCGGCGAAGCAGACCACACGTCCCGAACCGCGGTCCGATGCCAAGCGCGTCCTTCTCATCATCGGCGGCGGCATCGCGGCCTACAAATCGCTCGACCTGATCCGGCGATTCAAAGAGCGTGGTGTCGCCGTGCGCGCGATCATGACGAAAGCGGCGCGCGAATTCATCACACCCTTGTCGGTCGGCGCGCTCGTCGGCGAAAGCGCCTTCACCGACCTGTTCGATCCGGAGAGCGAATTCGACGTCGGCCACATCCGGCTGGCGCGTGAATGCGATCTCGTCGTCGTCGCGCCCGCCACCGCCGACCTGATGGCGAAAATGGCGAACGGACACGCCGACGATCTCGCAAGCGCGGTGCTGCTCGCAACCGACAAGAAAATCCTGCTCGCTCCGGCGATGAACCCGCGCATGTGGGAGAACCACGCGACGAAAAGGAATCTCGCGCAACTCATCGCCGATGGCGTCACGACGGTCGGGCCGAACGCGGGCGAGATGGCGGAACGCAACGAAGCCGGCACCGGACGAATGGCGGAGCCGCTCGAGATTATCGCGGCGGCGGAGGCCTTGCTTGCAAACGCGAACGGCGCGCTGGCGGGCCAACGCGTGCTCATCACCTCCGGCCCGACGCATGAGCCGATCGACCCGGTGCGCTATATCGCGAACCGCTCCTCCGGCAAGCAGGGCCACGCGATTGCCGCGGCCGCTGCCGCCGCGGGTGCAGATGTGACGCTGATTTCCGGGCCGGTGAACGTGCCCGATCCAAAGGGCGTGACGATCATCAAGGTCGAAAGCGCGCGCGACATGCTCGACGCCGTTGAATCCGCGCTGCCCGCGGACATCGCAATCTTCGCCGCCGCCGTCGCCGACTGGCGCGTCGCCAACGCCGGGGAGCAGAAGATCAAGAAGACCGGCGCCGGCGCGCCGCAAATGTCGCTGGTCGAGAACCCCGACATCCTCTCGACCATCGCGCATCTGAAATCGAAACGGCCGAAGCTCGTGATCGGTTTCGCCGCCGAGACCGAGAAGGTCGTCGAAAATGCCAAAGCAAAACTCGCGCGCAAGGGCTGCGACTGGATTCTCGCGAATGACGTTTCGCCAGCATCCGGCGTGATGGGCGGCGACATCAACACCATCCATCTCGTCAGCAAGGACGGTGTCGAGGACTGGCCGCCACAGTCGAAAGACGAAGTGGCGTCCATGCTCATCAAGCGCATCACTGCAACGATCGGAGAATAGAAGTGACCACGGAAGTCGATGTGAAAGTGATGCGTCTGCCGCACGCGGCCGATCTGCCGCTGCCCGAATATCAGAGCGCGCTAGCCGCCGGTCTCGATCTTGTCGCGGCGGTCCCGGCCGACAAACCCGTAACGCTTGCACCTGGCCAGCGCGCGATGATTCCGACGGGCATCGCCATCGCATTGCCCGAGGGCACCGAGGGACAGGTGCGTCCGCGCTCGGGGCTTGCGGCCCGCAACGGCATCAGCGTGCTGAACACGCCCGGAACCGTCGATGCGGACTATCGCGGAGAAATACAAGTTATACTTGTTAATTTCGGGACCGAACCATTTCAGGTTGCGCGGGGAGTGCGAATTGCTCAACTTGTCATTGCGCCCGTGCTGCGCGCCAAGCTCTTGGAAGTCGGAAGCTTGAACGAAACCGCGCGTGGCGGGGGAGGATTTGGTTCGACGGGCAATAGTACGATTGACAACAAGAGGTATTATCGTCCGTAATATTTTTTCGTTATGCGGTATAATCGATACCGGGGCAATCATGGCACTTCTTTCCCGTAAGGGCCTTTTGGCAATCGCCGCGGTTATCGACGTCGCGCTTCACGGCAAGGGCAGGCCGGTGTCGGCCAAATCGCTCGCTGTTCGGCATGCGCTGCCCGCCAGGCATCTTGAACCCGTCCTGCAAGCGCTGGTGCGCGAAGGCATCCTCAAAGGAATCCGCGGCCCGCGCGGCGGTTACGAACTGGCGCGCGAGCGCAAGCGAATCACCGCCGATGAAATCCTGCGCGCCGCCGGCACCATCGAGGACGACGGCGAACCCGCGCTGACCGGCCAGGGCCTGGTTAACGATGTGGTGCGGCCCGCGGTCGTGCAAGCCGAGAAGGCGTTCTCGATGGCGCTCGGCAAGATCAACATCGAAGAGCTCGCTCGCAAAGCCGAGCCGTTCAAAGACAGCTCCAGCGCGGCTGTCTGATTCGCACTTCTACGTGCGGCCACTCAAAATCGAATCAGATTCGCTCTGAGCCAAGCGGCAAACGGTTCAAACTGATGCTCGCGGGTGACGCAGCGGTAAAACCATCCGCAGAGTCGGCCCTCGCTTCATTGTTCTTGATCTGGACTCTTTCAGCCTGAATCCCCTTGGGGGTAAAGTCTCAATGATTCGTAGGCGGTAAGGCGGATTCCGCCTACAGGGGCAATCGGGCATGCCGGAGACGAACCGGGCGACGGGCAGCACGCTGCGCGCACGCTCGCTGCGAGATGGATTCACGGCAGGCTCAGCGGCGGTTTTGGCCACCCTGATCGGCCTCGCGCCCGCGCGCGCCGACGGTCCAAGTCTGCAAAACGTCGACGTGTATGTGGCGGCCTTCGCCGCCCTCGATCGCCAGGAAATCGTGACGCTCGTCCTCACGCTCGGCATCCTTTTCTTCGCGGTGACGTCGGCGGTGATGCTGGTGCGCACCCGAGTCCGCAACGCAGCGGCGCAAGCGGCCTATCGAGATGAAATCGTCCGGCTGAAGGGCGCCGGCGACCGGCTCAGCGCCCTCCTCTTCTCGGAACGGCAAATCCTGGTGTCCTGGGCCGCCGCGGACAACGCGCCTGTCATCATGGGCGACACCACGCTCGTGACGGACACGACAATGCCACAGCGCGTGCTGGCGTTCGGAAGCTGGCTCGATGCCGACAAGGCACAGGCGATGGACCGCGCCGTCGACGAACTGCGCGCCGAGGGCACCAGTTTCTCCATGCAGATGATGACGCTCGCAGGCCAAGCGATCGAGGCCGAGGGCCGCGCGGTTGGCGGCCGGGCGGTCCTGCGGCTGCGCGGCGTGACCGGCATCAAGGCCGAACTGGCGGAGCTGAACGCCCGCCACGAGAAGCTTGCGGCGGAATCCGAATCGCTGCGCGCGCTGATCGACGCGATCCCGTCGCCGGTCTGGATGCGCGATGTCGGCGGCGCTTTGATGTTCGCCAACGCCGCCTACGCCCGCGCGGTGGAAGCCAAGGACGCAACCGACGCGGTTGCCCGTGGCGTCGAGCTGCTCGACCGCAACGCCCGCGAAGAGGCGAGCCGCGCCCGCGCCGCTGGCAAGCCTTATGGCGCGCGCGTGCCCGCGATTGTCGCAGGCAGCCGCCGCACCTTCGATGTGCTCGACGTGCCGACACGCGACGGCAGTGTTGGCGTCGGCATCGACGCGACCGAAGCGGAGGCCGCACACGCCGAAGTGAGCCGCCTGGGCGAAGCCCACCGCCGTACGCTCGATCAGCTCGCGACCGGCGTCGTGTCCTTCGGCGCCGACGGCAAGCTCGAGTTCTACAACACGGCATACCGCTCGCTGTGGGACCTCGACCCGGCGCTCCTCGACCAGACCCCGACCGATTCGGCCGTGCTCGACCAGCTCCGCGCCGCACGCAAGCTGCCCGAGGAGAAGGACTTCCGCGAATGGAAGGCCGCGCTGCACGAGGCCTATCGCGCCACCGAAGCGAAGGAGCATTGGTGGCATCTGCCGGACGGCCGCACGCTGCGCGTCGTCACCACGCCGAACCCGCGGGGCGGCGTGACGTATCTCTTCGAGGACACCACCGAGCGGCTCGATCTTGCGCGCCGCTACGACTCACTGATCCGCGTGCAAGGCGAGACGCTCGACAATCTGGCGCAGGCGATCGCCGTGTTCGGCAGCGACGGCCGCATCCGCTTGCACAATCCGGCTTTCGCGAAAATGTGGAAGCTCGAACCGGGCGTGCTCAACGAACGCCCGCACATCGAGGCCGTCATCGGCTGGTGCCGCGCGCTCTACGGCGACGACAAGCTCTGGCGCAAGCTGCGCGCCACCGCGACCGCGATCGAAGACCGCGAGCATGTCGCCGACCGACTGGAGCGCCGCGACGGTAGCGTTGTCGATCTCGCCACCGTGCCGCTGCCCGACGGCGCCACGCTGGTCACGTTCCTCGACGTCACCGACACGATCAACGTCGAGCGCGCCCTGCGCGAGAAGAACGAAGCGCTGGAAACCGCCGACCTGCTCAAGGTCGATTTCGTGCAGCACGTCTCCTACGAGCTGCGCTCACCGCTCACCAACATCATCGGCTTTGCGCATTTCCTCGCCGAGCCGGCCATCGGGCCACTGACCGAGAAGCAGCGCGAATACCTCGGCTACATCAACACCTCGACCAGCGCGCTGCTCGCAATCATCAACGACATTCTCGATCTTGCGACCATCGACGCCGGCGCGATGAAGCTGAGCCTCGGAACGGTCGATATCCGCAGGACGATGGAAGCGGCCGCCGAAGGGGTGAAGGATCGCTTGGTGAAGGACGGTCTCACGCTCGACATCACCGCCGCCGCCAACATCGGCAGCTTCGTCGCCGACGAACGGCGCATCCGACAGGTGCTGTTCAATCTGCTTGCCAACGCCGTCGGCTTCGCGCCGGCCGGCTCCACGGTTTCGCTCAACGCCGAGCGCCGCCCGGATGCGCTGGTGTTCTCGGTAACGGATACAGGCCCCGGCATTCCGCCGGAAATGAAGGATCGGGTGTTTGACTGGTTCGAGACCCACTCGAACGGCTCGCGCCACCGCGGCGCCGGGCTCGGCCTCTCGATCGTCCGCTCCTTCGTCGAATTGCACGGTGGTAAGGTCACGCTCGACTCCACGGTCGGACAGGGCACCACCGTGGAATGCACATTCCCGCTCGAGCAGCATGTCGAGCGTTCGGCGGCCTGATCCGGCCCCATACGCGGAGTAAGGATGCTCCCGGCCACGTCTGGAGGTTCAAGCCATGCGGTGTCGCTTGCCAACGAGCAGGCGACCTATCGCTTGATGCGGGATATCGCCGTGGCGCTGGAGCCGGGCGATCTGGTGACGCTTTCGGGCGATCTCGGAGCGGGCAAGACGACCTTCGCGCGCGCGCTGATCCGGCATCTGGCGGGCGATCCGGAGCTGCCGGTGCCGAGCCCGACCTTCACGCTGATGCAGGCCTACGATCTGCCGCAGGGGCCGCTGGTGCACGCGGACCTCTATCGGCTCGACAGCTCCAGCGAACTCGCGGAGCTCGGCTTCGACGATCTGCCCAAGAACGCCATCGTGCTGCTGGAATGGCCCGATCGCGCGCAGGGGTTTTTGCCGGCGGACCGGCTCGATATCGCGTTCACGCTTGCCCCACATCTCGGCCCCGAGCATCGCAACGTGCGGATCACCGGCTACGGCGCTTTTGCGGCCCGCGCCGAACGGATCAACCGCATCCGCCGCTTCCTCGATTCGACGGGCTATGCGGAAGCGGCACGAAAGAAAATCCAGGGCGACGCCTCGACCCGCTCCTACGAACGGCTGACGCTCGGCGACCAACAGGCGATCCTGATGAACTCGCCGAAGCGCCCCGATGGCCCGCCGGTGCGCGACGGCAAGCCCTACAGCCAGATCGCGCATCTGGCGGAAGACATCAAACCGTTCGTCGCGATGGCGAACGGTTTGCGCGGACTCGGCCTCTCCGCGCCGCGCATCTTCGAAGCGGAGCTGGAAGACGGATTGCTGATCCTCGAAGATCTCGGCACCGAAGTGGTGGTGCAAGGTCAGCCGCCGGCACCGATCGAGGATCGTTATGCCGCGGCGGTCGATGTGTTGGTGGCAATGCATCGGCACAAGCTTGCGGACACCGTGCCGATCGCGCCGCATGTGGTGCACAAGCTGCCGCGCTACGACATGGACGCACTGCTGATCGAGGTCGAGCTGCTGATCGACTGGTACCTGCCGAAGCTCGGCGTCGCGGCATCGGACACAACGCGCGGCGCTTATGTGGCGCTGTGGCGAGAAGCGCTGCTGCCGATCATCGACAGCTATCCGACCTGGGTGATGCGCGACTATCACTCGCCCAACATCATCTGGCTGCCGGAGCGCGAGGGAATCGCGAAGGTCGGCCTGCTCGACTTCCAGGACGCAATGATGGGACCGGCCCCTTACGATCTCGCCTCGCTCTTGCAGGACGCGCGCATCGACGTGCCGGAGAAGCTCGAAGTAACCCTGCTCGGCCGCTACGCGAAGGCGCGGCGCGATCTCGATCCGGACTTCAATCCGGCGGATTTCATCAAGGCCTATTCAACGCTCGCGGCGCAGCGCGCCTCGAAGATCCTCGGCATCTTCGCCCGCCTGGAGAAACGCGACGGTAAGCCGCAATATCTTCGACACATCCCACGGGTATGGAACTATTTGCAGCGCTCGCTGGCGCATCCATCGCTGGCGCCGCTGAACGCCTGGTACGGCGTTCACGTTCCGGCGCTGAAGGTTTGACGGAGAAACAGATGGCGGATGAACGCCGCGTGGTTGTTCCCAAAACGGCGATGGTTCTTGCGGCAGGCTTCGGCGAGCGGATGAAACCGCTCACCGAAACGATGCCGAAGCCGCTGGTGGCGGTGGACGGCAAGCCGTTGCTCGATCACGTGCTGGATCGCTTGGCGGCAGCGGGCGTCGAGCGCGCCGTGGTCAACGTGCACTATCTGGCGGATCAGATCGAAAAACACGTGGCCGGGCGCAAGGCGCCGAAAGTCACGGTCTCCGACGAGCGCGAAAAGCTGCTCGACACCGGCGGCGGCGTGGTGAAGGCGCTGAAACTTCTGGGCAGCGAGCCATTCTTCCATATCAATTCGGACACGATCTGGATCGACGGCCCGCGGCCAAATCTGTCGCGGCTTGCGGAGGCGTTCGATCCCGCCACCATGGACGCGCTGCTGCTGCTTGCACCGACCGCTGAGAGCATCGGCTATGCGGGCCGCGGCGACTATTCGATGGCCGGCGACGGGCGGCTGGTCCGCCGCGCCGAGCGGGAGATCGCGCCGTTCGTCTATGCGGGGACGGCGATTCTTTCGCCCAAACTGTTCGAGGGCGCGCCCGCGGGGGCGTTCTCGCTGACCAAGCTGTTCGACCGCGCGGTCGAGGCCGGGCGGCTGCACGGCCTGCGGCTTGAGGGCGTCTGGATGCACGTCGGCACCCCCGACGCCATCGGGCTCGCCGAGGCCGCGATCAAGGCGAGCACGGGTTAATCCCAACCTATTCCCAACCTGGCGTGGGTCGGGCTTGCCGGAACCGTTGACCGTCACGATCTCTGTCCCGAACATGCGGTCGCTCTGACGGCTGTTTGCACGTCCCTCACTGCGATCGGGCATTTTTCAACCAAGTATGGCCACCAAACCGCGCATCTTCACGATTCCAGCTTCAGCGCCGTTTCTGCGGACGCTGATCGCTGCGCTGATGGACGGGCGGCTGGTGCCGGGATTTCCCGCAAAAGGCGATCCGCTGGCGCTCGCCTCCGCCACGCTCTATCTGCCGACGCGTCGCGCGTGCCGTCTCGCGCGCGATCTGTTTCTGGAGGTGACCGGCAGTGACGCCGCGATCCTGCCGCGCATCGTGCCGATCGGCGATGTCGACGAGGACGAGATCGCATTCGCGGAAGCGGCGACCGGCGCTGCTGCGCTGGAGTTGCCAGAGGCGATCGGCGGGTTTCAGCGCCGGACGCTGCTCGCCGAGCTGATCCTCAAATGGGCCGAAGCGATCAAGCCCACCGTGAAGGGGCAGGCGCCGCTCGTCGCCAGCAGCCCGGCGGCGGCGCTCGCGCTCGCCGACGATCTGGCGCGGCTGATGGACGACATCACGACGCGGCAGGTGAAGTGGGACCGGCTCGACGATCTGGTGCCGACGGAACTCGACAAGTACTGGGAGGTCACGCTCGACTTCCTCAAGATCGCACGCCAGGTGTGGCCCGCGATCCTTGAAGAACGCGGCAAGATCGATCCCGCCGAACGGCGCGACAAGCTGATCGAAGCGGAGCGCGCGCGGCTTGCAACAAGCGCGGGACCGGTGATTGCGGCGGGTTCGACCGGCTCGATCCCGGCGACCGCGATGCTGCTCGATACGATCGCGAAGCTGCCGCAGGGCGCCGTGGTTCTGCCCGGGCTCGATACGGATCTCGATGATGACGCTTGGACACTCATCGGCAGCACGGAAGAGGCGTCTCCCGGCCATCCGCAATTCGCGTTGCAGGGGTTGTTGCGGCGGATCGGCATTGTGCGTGAAAGCGTGGGCGTGCTCGCACCGCCCGAGCCGCATGGCCGCGAGCGGATCATCTCCGAGGCTTTGCGGCCTGCGGCCGCGACCGAACATTGGCAGGAGCGCTTGGCGGCGGATGGATTCGCCGCGCATGCCGACGCGGCGCTCTCGACCGTCACCGCCATCGAAGCCGCCAACGCCGAGGAAGAAGCGCTCGCCATCGCAATCGTACTGCGCGAAGCCTTGAAGACGCCGGGCAAGACAGCCGCTCTCGTCACGCCGGATCGTGCGCTGGCGCGGCGGGTGCTGGCTGCGCTGGCGCGCTGGAAGGTTCCGGTCGACGACTCGGGCGGCGATTCGCTCCCCGACACGTCGGCGGGCGTGTTCGCGCGGCTGGTGGCGGAGGTCGCACTCAACGACGTCGAACCGGTGCCGCTGCTGGCGCTGCTCAAACATGCTCTGAGCCCGTTCGACCAACGGGCCGCCGCCGTGCTGGAGCTGGCATTGCTGCGCGGACCGCGGCCGCAAAAGGGCACAGCCGGCCTCGCGAATGCGCTCAAGGGCTTCCGGATCGAACTTGAGAAATTCCGCCGGAAGGAAGAATCCGAGCTTTATCGGCTCGACCCGCGCGTGAAGCTGACGGATTCCGAGTTGGATTCCGCCGCAAGATCGATTGAGAAACTCGCGGCCGCGCTCAAGCCGCTTGAAGAGCTCAAGGGCAAGCACCCCTTTGCCGCCATCGCGAAGCTGCATCGCGCCGCGGTCGAAGCGCTGATCGGCGAGACGAAGGAGCTCGTCGCAGCCTTCGACGAGATCGAGACCGCAGAGCGACTCGTCATCCAATCGGGCGAGTACACCGAACTGTTCCACACCGCCATCGCCGACCGCACGGTGCGGCGCCCGGAGCAAAGCGTGCGCATCCGCATCTTCGGCCCGCTCGAAGCGCGCTTGCAGCATGTGGACCGGCTCGTGCTCGGCGGACTCGTCGAAGGCGTCTGGCCGCCGGAAACCCGCGCCGACCCCTGGCTCAGCCGCCCGATGCGGCACGCGCTGGGCCTCGATCTGCCGGAGCGGCGCATCGGCCTTTCGGCGCACGATTTTGCTCAGGCGCTCGGTGCGAAGGAGGTGTTCCTTGCCCGTGCGGCGAAACTCGGCGGCGCGCCGACCGTGCCGTCACGCTTTGTGCAGCGGCTCGCTGCTGTTGCAGGCGATGAGCGCTGGAAGACTGTGCTGAAGAAGGGCGAGGACTATCTTTCATGGGCGCGTGCGCTCGACGAACCGGCAAAACCGCCGAAAGCCGCCGCACGCCCCTCGCCGCGCCCGCCGCTCGCGGCGCGCCCGCGCCAGCTCAGCGTGACCGAGATCGAGCACTGGTTGCGCGACCCTTACACGATCTACGCCAAGCATATTCTCAAGCTGCAACCGCTCGACGACGTCGACACCCCGCCCGGCGCGGCGGACCGCGGCACCATCATCCACAACGCCATCGGCGACTTCGCGAAGAAATACGCGAAGGCTCTCCCGTCCGATGCCGTGAAAGAGCTTGTCGCCATCGGCGCGAAGCATTTCGAGCCGTACACCGCCTATGAAGAAGCGCGGGCTTTCTGGTGGCCGCGTTTCGAACGGATCGCGCATTGGTTCGCGACCTTCGAAATCGAGCGGCGGAACATACTACAAGAGCTTCACGCCGAGATCGGCGGGCGGCTGGAAATCCCCTTCGGCAGCGAGACATTCACGCTCACGACACGCGCCGACCGCATCGAGCATCTGAAGGATGGCCGCTTCGTCATCCTCGATTACAAGACCGGCGCGCCGCCGACCGAGCCGCAAGTACGGACGGGGCTTGCACCCCAACTCACGCTGGAGGCCGCGATCCTGCGCAAGGGCGGCTTCGACACGATCCCAGCGGGCGGCACGGTCGCAAAGCTGCTCTACATCCGCCTGCGCGGCGGCGATCCCGCGGGCGAGGAGAAGCCGATCGACTTCAAGGAGGGCACACCCGACGAACGCGCCGACCACGCGCTCGCGAAGCTCGCGGATCTGGTCGCAAAGTTTGCCGATCCGAACGTGCCCTATCACTCGCTCGTGCACCCGATGTGGAGCACGCATTACGGCACCTACGACCATCTCGCGCGCGTGAAGGAATGGTCGCTGACCGGCGGCGCCGGCGACGACGGGGGCGGCGCATGAGCGCGCGCAAAATACCGGACGTCGTCATCAACACGCAGATCGCCGCCAGCGATCCTGCGACGTCGGCCTGGGTTGCCGCCAACGCGGGCTCCGGCAAGACACACGTGCTGGCGCAGCGCGTGATCCGACTTCTGCTCGCGGGATGCGACCCGAGCACCATCCTCTGCATCACCTTCACCAAGGCCGCGGCGGCAAACATGTCGAACCGCGTGTTCGGCATCCTGCGTGAATGGACTGCGCTCACCGACGCCGAACTCGACCATCGCATGACGGCAATGGGCGTTCGCCGCATCGACGCACGGCAGCGCGAGCGGGCGCGGCGGCTGTTCGCACTCGCTTTGGAGACGCCGGGCGGTCTGAAGGTGCAGACGGTGCATGCCTTCTGCACCAGCCTTCTTCATCTCTTCCCCTTCGAGGCCAATGTCGCGGCGCGCTTCGAGGTGCTCGACGAGACCACCGAGAATACGATGCTGGAGCGCATCAGCCTCGCGGTCATGCTGGAAGCGGCATCGAATCCGGATAGCGCGCTCGGCAAGGCTCTATCCGTCGCGATCCTCGCTGCCGCCGACATCACGTTCCGTGACATGGTGCGCGAAGTCATTCGCTCACGTGACAAGCTCGTGCGCTGGGTCGAAGCCGCGGGCGGCGTGCCGGAGGCGATGGCGCAGCTTTCGCGGGCGCTCGGTGTCGAGCCCGACGAGACGGCCGCATCGGTCAACGCCGCATTCTTCGAATCGGGCGTATTGGCCCGTTCGGAATGGGCCTCGATTGCGGCGGCACTCGGCCAGGGCTCGAAGACCGATATCGAGCAAGGCGGACGCTTTGCGTTGCTGGCGAAGCTCGAAGGCGGCGAGCCAATCGAGACTTATCTCGATATCTTCTGCACCAAGGACCGCTCCAAGACGAAGGAACGCCTAGCCACCAAGGCGATCCAGACTGAACACCCCGCGTTGTGCGAAAGGCTTACGCAGGAGCAGTCGCGCGTATGGGGCCTTCTCCAGCGCCAGCGCGCGATCGCAGCGCGCGACCGCAGCGCCGCCTTGTTCACCATCGCCTACGCCGTCATCAAACGCTTTGAGACCGAGAAGAACCGGCGCGGGCTGCTCGACTACGACGACCTGATCGACAAGACGCTCGACCTGCTGCAAGAGCCCGGCGCTGCCTGGGTGCATTACAAGCTCGACCGCGGCATTCATCACGTGCTGGTGGACGAAGCGCAGGACACGAGCCCGAAGCAGTGGGCCATCGTGAAAGCGCTGGTCAGCGAATTCTTCGCCGGCAAAGGCGCTCACGAGCGGCCACGCACGATCTTCGCGGTCGGCGACGAGAAGCAGTCGATCTTCTCGTTCCAGGGCGCGGTGCCGCAGGAGTTCTCGGAGATGCGAAAGCATTTCGAGGGCCTGCACCAGAAATCCGAACTCGAATTCGTCGCGACCGAATTCAAGCATTCGTTCCGTTCGGGGCCGAACGTCCTCGGGGCCGTCGATACCGTGTTCGCACGGGTCGAGGCGTACCGGGGCCTCACCGCCGATCTCGCGCCGCCGGTGCATGAATCGTTGCCGGATGCGGCACCGGGCCTTGTCGAAATATGGGACACCGAAAAGCCCGACGCGATGCCTGCCATCGAAGGCTGGGATGCTCCCTTCGACACGCAGACCACGACGAGCCCTGTGGTGCGGCTTGCGAACCGGATCGCATCACATGTGAAGCAATGGCGCGGTCAAGACACCAGGCCCGGCGACGTTCTGGTTCTGGTGCGCCGCCGCGGTCCGCTGTTCGAGGCGATCATCCGCGCGCTGAAGAACGCCGGCATTCCGGTCGCAGGCGCCGACCGGCTGGTGCTCACCGGGCACATCGCGGTGATGGACCTGATGGTGCTCGCCGACGCGCTGCTCCTGCCGAACGACGATCTTGCGCTTGCGACGATTTTAAAGAGTCCGTTGATCGGCATGGACGACGAGCAATTGTTCGAGATTGCTTGGAACCGCAAGGGCTCGCTGCGGCAGGCGGTGCGCGAAAAGGGGCCTGCGCTGGCTGCACGGCTCGACGAATGGACGATGCTGGCGCGTGAGCAGACACCGTTCGCCTTTTATGCCGAGTTGCTTGGCGCGGGTCAGGGCCGCAAAAAATTCCTTGCACGACTCGGCCACGAAGCGACCGACGCGCTCGACGAGTTCCTCAATCTCGCACTCGACTATGAGCGGCAGGAGACGCCGTCGCTGCAAGGCTTCATCGCGTGGTTGCGCGCAGCGCAAAGCGAAGTGAAGCGCGACATGGAAATAGCGCGCGACGAGGTGCGCGTGATGACCGTGCACGGTGCGAAGGGTCTCGAAGCGAAGGTCGTGATCCTCGCCGACACCACAACGCCGCCGGCGGGCTGGCATCCGCCGCGCTTGCTCAAGCTGCCGGCGCAGAACGCCGCGCCAGACACACCGGATCGTCTGGTGTGGGCAGGGTCGAAGGCCGCCGATGCGGGCGCGATGAGCGCGGCGCGTGACGCCGCCGCGCTGGAGGCGCAGAACGAGTATCGGCGGCTGCTCTATGTGGCGATGACACGCGCGATCGAACGGCTGGTGGTTTGCGGCATCGATGGCGAGCGCAAACGGCCGGAGGGCTGCTGGTACGATCTCGCGCGCGACGCACTCGAAGGCATCGCCGTGTTCGAAACAGCGGACGACGGCGCGGGACAGGTTTTGCGCTTCCGCAAGGAACCGGAGCGCGACAGCACGCAAAAAGCGCACGAAGAGAAAGCGCCACAAGCGGTCGCACTGCCCTCCTGGCTTGAAGGCCACGTGGCGGCAGAGCCTTCGCCGCCGCAGCCACTCACGCCGTCCACAGCGCTCGACGAAACGCTCACTCCATCGGCGGCGGGCAACGCCGCAGAGCGCAAGCGCGCGATGGCGCGCGGCACCGCAGCCCATCGCCTGATGCAATCGCTACCGGACATTCCGCGCGAGCAGCGCGCGGCAAGCGCGCAAAAATATCTCGCGCGGCAAGAAAATCTCGACGGTACGGATCGCGCCACCATTCAGAAACAGGTCCTCGCCATCCTCGACGACGCGCGCTTTGCGCCGCTGTTCGCATCCGGAAGCCGCGCCGAGGTTCCCATCGTGGGCACCGTCGCGGGCCGTCCCGTTCCGGGGCTGGTTGACCGGCTGGTGGTGACGCCGGAGGCGGTGCTGATCGCCGACTACAAGACCAACCGCGCGCCACCCCGGAGCCTCGCGGAAACGCTGAGCCGCTATGCGGGCTATGTGGCCCAACTCGCGCTCTACCGCGAGGTGCTCGGCAAGCTCTATCCGGGCCGCCCTGTGCGCGCCGCGCTGGTGTGGACGGAGACGCCGGAATTGCTGGAAATTCCAGCAAAGGAGCTCGATTCCGCGCTCAAAAAGCTCACCTCCGCGTGATGCGCCTTGACGCCCCTACCCTGCATTCTTAGGTTCGCCGCTCCACGGGTTGACTTTTCGGCGCCCGATTCGAACGAGGTGTTTCATGGCCGTTAGCAAGGTTTCCGACGCGAATTTCGAGACCGAAGTGCTCAAGGCGAACGGCCCGGTTGTGGTCGATTTCTGGGCTGAGTGGTGCGGCCCGTGCAAGATGATCGCGCCCGCCCTGGAGGAGATTTCCGGCTCGGTCGGCGAGAAGGTGAAGATCGTCAAGCTGAACGTCGACGAGAATCCGGAGACGGCGCAGAAGTACGGCATCATGTCGATCCCGACGCTGCTGATGTTCAAGAACGGCGAGATCGCAAAGCGTCAGGTCGGCGCGCAACCGAAGCAGAAGCTCGAGCAGTGGATTATCACCTGATCGCTCGCTTCATCTGAAAATAAAAACGGCCGGCGCTTCGCCGGCCGTTTTCGTTTGAAAAGATCGCTCGCTCAGGCCCGCTTCGCGGACGCCGATTGGCGGCGCGACAGGATGAGGTAAGTCAGCGCGGCGAGCACAACGACGACGATCTGAGCCGACACTGCCTCCCACGTCGGATTGAGTCCGATCGCCTCCATCCAGCCGTTGTTCTTGATCTCCGTATAAGAGATGAACTGCTGCTCCTGGAACTCGCGCATCCCTTGACCGAGGAATTTCAGCGCCATCACGAACAGGAACGCCGACGTGATGAGGAACAGCGGGCGCAACGGAATCTTTCGTGCGATCACGTTGATGAAGACAAAGATGACGGCGAGCCCAGCGGACGCCGCAACAAGACCGGCGATGAGCTGGAAGCCGTAGCCGCCCGCAGTGCCGGCCAGCGCGTGAATAAACAGCACGGTCTCGGCGCCTTCGCGGAACACCGCCAGGAATGCCAGCAGCGCCACCGCAATACCCGTGCTTTGCGACAACGCGGCGTCGGCTTGCGCCTTGAGCATGCGCTGATAAGCCACCTGATCCTGCCGCACGAGCAGCCAGCCGCTGACATAGAGCATCAGCGCGGCGGCGATGAGCATGGTGATGCCTTCGACGAGATCGTTATGCTCGCCGCCGTTGTACATCGCGAACAGAAACGCAGCGACGATGCTTGCAACGATGGCAAGCAGCGCGCCGCCATAGAGCGCAGGAAGCCGCGAGCGAGCGCCCGCCTTGTCGAGATAGGCCGCAAGCGCCGCGATCACCAGCATCGCTTCGAGGCCCTCGCGAAGCAGAATCGCCGCCGACTGAACGAAAGTCCCACCCATGTCACGCCTCGCGCTCACGCCGCCCGAAGCTGGAATGTGCCTTCGATGAGAGGTTGTAAAGCAGAATAGCTCTAAACTGAGAGCCCTCTAACGCACTGATCCCACGGAGTAATTCACTCCGGCAGCGTGCCGTTGAGAGCCAGCACCTCGCCTGCAAGATAGAGCGAGCCGGCAATCAGGATACGCGGCGCGGGCATGAGTTGCAGCGCATGGGCCGCGGCGAGCGCATCGTGAAGCGTGGCCTGGCTTTCCGCGGGGATGCCCGCGGCACGTGCGGCTTCGGCGACGGTTTCCCCCGACAGTGTTTTCTCCTGGTTCGGGATCGGCACTGCAATGATCCGGCGCGCGATGCCGGAGAAATTGCGAAGGAATCCTGCGCTGTCTTTCGTCGCCAGCATGCCGACGATCAGCACCAGCGGACGTGGCACACGCTCTTCAAGATCTCCAAGCGCGGCGGCCAGCGCACGGCCACCGTCGGCGTTGTGACCGCCGTCGAGCCAGAGCTCGCTGTCGGGTGGCGCAAGCGCCTTCAATGCGCCGCTGGTCAGATGCTGAAGCCTCGCGGGCCATTCGGCTTTCTGCATACCGGTCTCGAATGCGCTCGTCGGTATGGAAAGCCCCGATGCGCGGAGCGCCGCAATCGCCGCGCCCGCATTGTCGAGTTGATGCCGCCCATTGAGTCTCGGCGCGGGCAGATCGAGCAGGCCGTCGTCGTCCTGATAGACCAGCCGTCCACGCTCCAGATGCACGTTCCAATGTTCGCCCGCGACCTTCAGCGGCGCGCGCACCTTGTGCGCCTGCCGTTCGATCACGGCGAGTGCGGCTGGATTCTGCGGCGCGATCACTGCCGGAACGCCGCGTTTAATGATGCCAGCCTTCTCCGCTGCGATCTTCTCGATGGTGTCGCCTAAGAATTCGAGATGATCCATCGACACAGGCGTGATGATGCTGGCCAGCGGTTTGTCGATCACGTTGGTTGCGTCGAGCCGCCCGCCGAGGCCGACTTCGAGCAGCAGAACGTCTGCCGGATTGCGCGAGAACAGCAGAAAGCCCGCGGCTGTCTCCATCTCGAACACGGTGATCGGCGTGTTTCCGTTGGCGCGCTCGCATTCCTCAAGCGCGGTGCGCAACGCTTCGTCGGACACCAGCTTGCCTGCGATGCGGAAGCGCTCATTGAAGCGCACCAGATGCGGCGACGTGTAGACGTGAACGCGGCAACCGGAGGCTTCGAGGATCGCACGCATGAAGGCAACGGTCGAACCCTTGCCGTTGGTGCCCGCGACATGAATCACCGGCGGCAACTTGCGCTCGGGATTTCCGAGCGCGGCAAGCAGCCGCTCGATCCGATCCAGCGAAAGATCAATCCGCTTGGGATGCAGCGCGAGCAGCCGCGCCAGAATGGCGTCGATCTGCGTCATTGCGGCACGGGATCAGACTTGAGCTGGAGCCCCCGCAGCCACGGCGGGGGCAGGAAGCGGCATGGTCGCCTCTTGGCGCGGCATGGCCGGCGCCTTGGTCAGCACGCGGCAGAGGTTGGCAAGCACGCCGCGCAACTGGTGGCGATGCACGACCATATCGACCATGCCGTGGTCGCGCAGATACTCCGACTTCTGAAAGCCTTCCGGCAGCTTCTCACGGATGGTCTGCTCGATGACGCGCGGGCCGGCGAAGCCGACAAGCGCGCCGGGCTCGGCGATATGAACGTCGCCCAGCATCGCGTAGGACGCAGTGACGCCGCCGGTCGTCGGGTTGGTGAGCACGACGATGTAGGGCTTCTTCGCCTCACGCAGCATCTGCACCGCGACGGTCGTACGCGGGAGCTGCATCAGCGAAAGGATACCCTCCTGCATGCGCGCGCCGCCCGATGCCGCGAACATGATGAAAGGCGTGCCGCGCTCCGCCGCGGTTTGCAGACCCTTCACCACCGCTTCGCCTGCCGCCATGCCGAGCGAACCGCCCATGAAATCGAAATCCTGCACGCCGATCGTCACCGGCAAGCCGTCGAGCTTGCCGAGCCCGAGCTTGATAGCGTCAGAGAGACCGGTCTTGGTGCGCGCATCCTTCAAGCGATCGGCATAACGGCGCTCGTCACGGAACTTGAGCGGATCGACCGCAACCTCCGGCACCGCGATGTCGAGCCAGGTCTGACCGTCGAACATCAGCTTGAGGCGCGCGGCCGCGCCCATGCGCATGTGATAGTTCGAACTGGGGATGACGAACTGGTTGGCCTCCACGTCCTTGAAGAACACGAGCTGGCCGGTCTCCGGACACTTGATCCAGAGATTTTCCGGCGACTCGCGCCGGTTCAGGAAGTTGCGGATTTTCGGCCGAACGACGTTGGTGATCCAGTTCATAGCCTGCTCTCAACTTTTTTCGCCGTCATGCCCGAATTCGACGCGGGCACCCATCACGCATTGCGATCATAGCACCTTCGTAGATGGATTGCCGGACCGCGCCCGGCAATGACAGTCGTGGTTATTTTTCGGCTCTGCCGTTGCCGCGCTTCGCGCCGCTTTTGGCGCCGCGCACGCCCTTGGCCAGTTCTCCCACCAGCGAAGCGACGGCCTTCACCGTGCGGCTGGTCGCCTTGCCCTTCTTGTCGAGGCTGTCCTTGACGGCGCTCACCAGCGCGGAACCGACCACCACAGCTTCCGCGCCTTCCGCGATAGCCTTTGCCTGCTTTGCGGTGCGGACGCCGAAGCCGACAGCGATCGGCAGCTTGGTGTGACGCTTGATACGAGAAACAGCAGCAGCAACTTTCGCGGCATCCGGCGCAGCGGAACCGGTAATGCCCGCGATCGAGACGTAATAGACAAAGCCCGAGGTGTTCGCGAGCACGGCAGGCAACCGCTTGTCGTCGGTCGTCGGCGTCGCGAGACGGATGAAGTTAAGGCCGGCCTTCAGCGCCGGGATGCACAGCTCGTCATCTTCCTCTGGCGGAAGATCGACGACGATCAGCCCGTCGACACCCGCCGCCTTCGCATCCTTCAGGAACTTCGCGACGCCATAGATGTAGATCGGATTGTAGTAACCCATCAGCACGATCGGCGTTGCGTCATCGCCCTTGCGGAAGTCGCGCACCAGCGCGAGCGTCTTGACCATATTCTGGCCAGCGTTGAGCGCGCGCAGACCCGCCGCCTGAATCGCAGGTCCGTCCGCCATCGGATCGGTGAACGGCATGCCGAGCTCGACCACGTCGGCGCCGGCCTTCGGCAGCGCCTTCAGGATCGCAAGCGAAGTCTTGGGATCGGGATCGCCCGCCGTGAGGAACGTCACGAGCCCCGCGCGGCCTTCGCGCTTGAGGTCTTCAAACCGGGTGTCGATGCGAGTGGTCATGTCGAATTCTATTTCTTCTTGCGAGCCGGACGGCCGTCATCGCCGACGTCGCCGAGCGGCAGGAATTTCTGATTGCGCTCGCGCATTTCGGCCATGCGGATGTTGATGGTGCCAAGAAAAATGCCGATGAACGAAAGAATGAAGAACACCCATTCCTTGCGCTCGACCGGCGGACCGGCCGCGAACAGCCGCGTTTTGAAGAAATAGAGCAGCCAGATCGTGGACGCGCCGACGAGCAGCCAGCCCACCCGCTTCTGGCGGCTCAACCCGTTCCACCATGCGAACGGCGCAAACATCAGAGCTTGCCACCGAGATGCTGCGCGACGCTGGCGAGATCCTTGTCGCCGCGGCCGGAGAGATTGACCACCATGATGTGGTCCTTCGGCTTCTTCGGCGCGATGTCGGCGACCTTCGCGAGCGCGTGCGCCGGCTCCAGCGCCGGGATGATGCCTTCCATCCGCGAGCAGAGCTGGAACGCGGCGAGCGCTTCCTTGTCGGTCGCGGAGAGGAACTTGATGCGGCCCACGTCATTCAGCCACGCGTGCTCGGG
>BFBZ01000005.1_pt768 | contig 72825 bp, 68 predicted proteins | sample 1888401 | NCBI WGS metagenome assembly BFBZ01 (sample SAMD00112614, study PRJDB3348) | symbiont metagenome | host: Chara braunii
AGATCGGTGCTGCCCCTTTCCAAAGCAGATATCGATTGGTACATACCGCTCGCACCGCGGGCGTTTGCCCCGGCCGCCTTCTCTGGAACCCCGGACAAGCTCGATCGGCGCCTTGATCTCAAGGCTGCTGTTTTCGACCTTCTCCGGATCACGGTCCAGGCAGGGTGGAGCACAGGTTTATCGCGGGGTGGAGCAGCCCGGTAGCTCGTCAGGCTCATAACCTGAAGGTCATAGGTTCAAATCCTATCCCCGCAACCACCGATACCGACACTCCCGTAGCGAAAGCTGCGGGAGTGTCGCGTTTCCGAGTCTTTCCAATGGCTTGCGCTGCGATCCATCCGAGGATCGTGCCCAATTCGCCGTGTAAGGTGGCGTCGATTTCGCCGCGGTTCGGACCGGGGCGCAGCGTAATCTTCTCAACCAGTGCCCGGATCGCTTCTGCCGCCTCATTCCGATCCTCGGGGGTGTTGAGCGCTTCCGTCAGCCGCTCGACCTTCTTCCGATAGATGCCGGACACGTTCGGATGGATGTCCGGAATATCCGCTGGTTCCTCGGCTAGAAGTGCCTTGAGCACGTCCTCGCGGGCCTCCAATTCGCGCATGCGTTCGGTCATGCCGCGGGTGTGTCCGCCTTCTTCAATCGCACTCAGCATTTGCTTCAAGGTGCGGTGGATCTTCGCCAACTCTGAGCGGTGGCCTTCGCCGCTGGCGCGGCGTTCACGGTTGAGCCGGTTCGTTTCCTCGGCGTAAGCGCGCATCGCCTCGGCGGCCATCTCCGGCGCCATCATCCGATCCTTGAGCCCGGCAAGCACACGCTGCTCAAGGTCACTCCGTGTGATCGTGCGGGTGTTTGCGCAGGAGCCATTGGTAACACGGGCCGAACAGGCATAACGGTCCTGGCCGCGCAGCGAGCAGGGACCACCGCAAACGCCACAACGGATCAACCCCGAAAACAGCGCCTTCGGCCGGCGCAAGCCGTTCAGTCGGTTCGATTGCGCCTCTCGTATAGCCTCGGTGACATTGACATACTTGTCGGCAATTTCGCCCTGACGCGTTTTTACCGCCTGCCAGAGTTCATCGTCGATAATCCTCAGTTCCGGAACCTCGGCGACGATCCACTCCGATTCCGTGTTCATGCGCGACACCCGCCGTCCAGTGCTCGGGTCTTTGACGTAACGCTGCCGGTTCCAGACCAGCCGGCCGACATACAACTCGTTGTTGATGAGGCCGGTGCCGCGCTTTACGTGTCCGCGGATCGTCGAGTCATTCCATAAATTCCCATCGGGACCGACGATACCTTCAGCATTTAGCGCTCTCGCGATCGCGCGCGGGCTGATGCCAGATGCAAACTCCCGAAAAATGCGACGCACAACAATTGCCTGCGCTTGATCGATTTCGCGATCGCCGCGGATTAATTCGCCACGCTCGTCTAGCTTTTTGACGACGCGATAGCCGTAGCAGAGGCCACCGCCGGACTTGCCGTCCTCGACGCGACCACGCAGGCCGCGATGCGTTTTCGCTGCAAGGTCCTTCAGGAAGAGAGCGTTCATGGTGCCCTTGAGCCCAACGTGCAGCTCGCTGATTTCGCCCTCGGCCAGCGTGATGATCGGCACACCGGCAAAGCGGAGATGCTTGAACAGCGTGGCGACATCCGCCTGATCGCGACTGATGCGATCTAGCGCTTCCGCCAACACGACGTCGAATTGTTGGCGCTGAGCATCCTGCAAGAGCGTCTGGATGCCCGGTCGCAAAATCATGCTGGCGCCGGAAATTCCCGCATCCTTGTAAGTGCTGACGATCGTCCACTTCTCGCGCTCAGCCTTCTCTCGGCAGATGCGTAATTGGTCTTCGATCGAAGCATCGCGCTGATTGTCGGAGGAATAGCGGGCATACAGGGCAACGCGGGTCATCGGAGGCTTCCCTTACATCCCTACGCAATCAGCGGCGCACTGCGCCGCTCTTGCTCTGTCGAGCGAGCTCGAGGAACCTGGCTTTGATCTGCGCGAACAAGCCGGGCGGAATAAAGCCATAACCGAACACACCCGGCTTTCCCGGAACCGGTGAAAGACCGGCGTTCGGCCATTCGTCGATGTTGTGCTCGGATACGATGACCCAGCTCCGCGCATCGTCGAGACCAATTGCTTGTTTGACCTTCGCTGGAATCTCAATCCCGATCGTATCGCCATCGGGCGGCGTATGGGTGATCGGCAACAGGACCACAAAACGTGGCCTTGTCTGGCTGTCGCTCGCGGCGACGAGACAGGCCGGACGGTCCTTTCCCTGATCACGTCCCGCTGCCGCTTCATGGGTCCAAAGATAATCATAGCGGACGACGACGCCCGGCTTAGGCTCAAGAAAGGCCACTTGGCCGGCTCACTTGAGCAGTTCGTTGAGGGCGGCATGTTCAGGGTCCATCTCGGCCCGTTCAACAGCGTCGATCACCACCTGGGTCGCATCGACCGTTCGGTAGGTGCGCTTGGCAGCCGCCGTTAGCCAGTCATAATGCTCGGCCGACATCAGCACGAATTCCCGCCGGCCATGGCGGGTAATCTCGACAGGCTCTCGCTGAGCTTGGTGCTGAAACTCTCCGAATTTGCGTTGGAATTCCAAGGCGCTCGTCTGGACCATGACGGGTATCCCATTAGGGCAATTAATTGAGTCTGCATTATACGTATAATGTGGACTCACGTCAACTCCTCTCGATTGTTATGGCGATTTTCCACGTCCCTTAATTTCAGCTGCTCCTTTCGCTTTCTTGCCGTTGCGGTGTCGCCGCTCAAACTCCTCACGGGCTATCTGGCGGCCAATCAGGCGGGCTAGGCGCAGGGTTGCCTCCTTGAAGCGGGTGCTGACAGTCGAACCTGGCGCTTCCGGTGCGGCGGGAGCGAACAGCTCGATCGGAGCCCTTTCGTTTTTTGCCGCCATCTTCCCATGCCTGTAGCCAAATCGGACTTTCGACATGGAAACGGCTGTGGACGATGGAAGAAAGGGGGATCCAATGCACGTGCGGGATTTGGATTGCTTTGGCGTGGAAATCGGACGGGTGGTGCAAGCCGCCCTGATCGTGATGATCACGATTCCAGCTTACGCCGAAGACCACGCGAGACGCTTCCAAACCGATCAGTTGTTCCGGCCCATGGCAGACATCGCTGCATTGTTCGAATAGGATGCGAAAAATTGGCCGGCGTCTGAAGATTCGTCGATGCCCGGGGGACTCTATGGATAAGTCGGAAAGTGTCTTGCGACGCCAGGACGATGACACGTCGGGTGCAACAAGCCAAGGATCCGCGAAGATCGGATGGCTTCCAACACAAGAGCAATCGATCGGTGCGCCGTGCGAATATGGGCCGCGCTAGAATGGCGCTTGAACCGACGGCGGCCACTATCAGCGTAGGCGAAACCCTGGGGCTTCTCGATGGCCAGTTCCGGGCATTCGCTGAAGGTGTTGCGGAAGATCGCTACGCGCTCTGGCTGGGTTCGGGCATTTCGTTTGGCCGCGTCGACGGGCTCAAGAAGGTAGTGCCGCGTGTTATTGAATTCCTTCGCATAAAAGTCATCGCGGGAGATCCGGCGTGCCGATTCAAGAAGGCACTTGAGGAGGCTTTAGCCCTCGCGCAACTCTCCGATGAAGAAAAAGGTCGCGTTGACTTGGCGCGACCGCTCTCGGAATGGCCAGATGCCAATGCGATTGTTGGCAGATTGATCGGCAACTACGCTCGTCTGCTCGACATCATGGTTGATGGCGAGGTGGAGGACTACGTGCTCTGGGACGGTGTGGACATTGTGGCCACGTTCGCTGACCCGGGCTTAGAGCCAGATGTGGAACATCTATGCATCGCCATTTTGATTCTTGAAGGTGTTTCCTCGGACATCGCTTCCGCGAACTGGGACGGACTTGTTGAAAAGGCGGTGAATGTGCTTACAACGGGCCAGCCGGCAGTCGTTGTCTGCGTTCGTCCCGAAGATTTGCGCGAGCCTGGGTTACGGGCGCGGCTCTTCAAGTTCCATGGGTGCGCAGTGAAAGCCGGCATGGACGAGGCGACCTTCCGACCACATCTGATTGGTAGACAATCTCAAATTCACGGCTGGGTCGCGCGACAACAGAATGCGGGGATGGTCAATCGACTGATCGACCTCATTGCAGCGAAGCCGACGTTGATGATGGGTCTCTCCGCGCAGGACGCAAACATCCAAGCGATCTTTGCCGAAGCCGAAGCTCGGATGGCTTGGCCTTGGCCTGGCGACCGTCCCAGTTACGTGTTCTCGGAAAATGCGATCGGGGTCGATCAGCAAGGCCTGCTGCGCAATGTCTATCGCGCAGCATACACTCCTGCGACCCGTCAGCAGATTACGGATACTGCGCTGATCCGAGCGTATGCCAAGCCGCTACTTGTGGCGCTGGTGCTCCACATCCTTTGTTCTAAACTGAGAAGGCTCATTCAACTCGCGCCGGGGGCGTTTGGTGCGGTGGATCGTCAACGACTGCAGGATGGGGTGGTCGCGGTTCGCAACGTACTCGGAGCCGCAGCCGAGCCCGATCGATTGACATTTATCAAATCGCTTCTGGAGCAAAGCAGTAGAGCGATCATGATGTTTCGCGACGGCTACGCGCCCGATGCAGCGCGGCCTTATAATCCAATTACGCCGACCCCGATTCAACAAATGGTCGGAGACGTGAATATCCCCGCTTCCGGCCTACGAGAGGCGGCAGTGGCGACCGGCATTCTTGGGGCGGGTGTCAATGACGGCGCATGGACGCTTCATCCGGTCGACGTCGACGATCCAACCGCCGGGGTCGTCCGGGTAAGTTCTGCGGCTGGTTCGGCAAAGGTGTTCTTTGCTTCGAACAGCCACGCAGCGCTCCGTCTTCAACACTATGGACATCTCGTCGACGGCGACGATGTCGTCTTAATCCACAGCCTGGAAGCTGCTCCGCCTGCAGCCCGGTCGCCGCGTGGCGCTCCCGGTCGGACCGGTCGTTCTAGGCGGAGGGAAGTTAGCATAGCGGGGCTGATGAATGAGACTGCCACCGGTGAAGAGCTGATTCAGCGTTTTCGCGAGGAATTGGCGCTATGACAGCATCGACCCCCGTCGAGCGTGTTGCCGAAATCCTCGCAGGCGCCGGATATCGCCGTGTCGCAACTCCGCTCAATATAGCGGGACTCAAGTTCGACCTTCCGACGGCCTTCGTGGGAATTAGTCCGTCGCCCGATCTTATTCTTGTTGCCGATACGGCCTTTGAGGACGAACATCGTATCTTGAAAAAGATTGAGAGCATCGCTCGGGCGATGGACGTGGTGCGATCAAAGCGGCCTCTGACTGCCGTGCTCGCGGGCCCGCGGCCAAGCTCTGCGACGCTCGATTCGATGTCACGCGTCTGCCGTGTTCTTCCGATCGGAGTGACCATGGGAGAAGACCCTGACGCGACGTTGCGGAACTGGTTGGCCGTCCTCATGCCGCTGAACCTGCCGGAGCCAAGTGCAAGTATCGCCGATCCGCTGACGGAAATTGCGGGGCAGCTCGAGGGGCTCCAGCCTGGGGTGGCGGGTCTGGTTGATCTCGCACCACAGGGAGCGGATGTAGTGCAAGCCCGCCTCCACGAGATCATCACCGAGGTGTTCCCCGAAGAAAATCCGGGTGACGAAACATGACCCCATTGTTGAAATCTATCACAGTTACGAATTTCCGGAGCATCAAGGGGGCGGTCACGATACCGCTAGATGCTCCGGTAGTGCTCATCCACGGCCAAAATGGAGCCGGCAAAACCAGTATTTTATCTGCGATTGAACTTGGACTAACGAGCCAGGTCCCATCACTCGCGCGACTGGATCGGGATTATGTTTCGCATCTCGTTCACAAAGATGCGCAGGAGGGGCGCATTTCCGCGACCGTGAATGGATTGGACGGCGCTGTACGGTCAGCAGATATCGCGGTGACTCGCGCGGGCGTTTCGGGAAGTCCGTTGCTCTCGCTAGAGCAGTCGCACTTCTACAGCGAGCGGTGCTACCTCGCCCAGGCGACGCTTGGTCGACTGCTGGAGATATACGAAGATAAGGATACTCGAAAAAGTGACTCGCCGTTGACGAAATTCGTCAAGGACCTGCTAGGATTGGACCACCTCGACGCTCTAATCGAGGGATTGCACGATGCAGGCGATGTTCGGCGCCTGCGTGATACTGTTCCGGCCTACTGGGAGGCTCGCGAGAACATCCCAGCACTTGAGAACGAAATCAACACCAGTACAATTGAACGAGCGCGCCTCGACAATGAGATCAAAGCTGTCAATGATCGGCTGCTACGGAAATTTGCCGATATCGGTGAGCAGCCTGATCCTGCGGCACCGGATTCATTGCTGACGAAGATTTTAGATAACCATCCTGAAGAGCCGGAACTCCAGCGGCTTGCCCGTTTGCGCAGAGACATCATCGCAACGCTCGATCAGTGGCGATCTGTGCAGTCGCCCACCTTGGCGGTTGATCGCGACGACGCAGAGCGCGCGATGGCCGAAGCCAACGCGGCGCTTGAGGCTTGGAAATCGTCTACGGGTGAGGCGCTCGAAAATCTGTTCGCCAGCCTTAAAGAATTCTTCTCGGGCTTGCCGTCACCTTTGTCGGCTGGGCCAGAACGGGCGCGTGCCGCTGCCATTCAAACTCTGAACGGCGAACTGGATCGGTGCGTTGCAGTGTTGGCGCGAGATACACAGGACACGACGCGTATCGAATTGCTGGATCAAAATCTGGAGCGAGCTCGGGCCCGGCAGACGGTGCTTGACAAGCAGATTGCTGGCTACGCCGCTGAAGCCGGGACGCTCGCGCAAGCCCTCGCTCAAATTCTACCGCATGTCCATTCGGAAGATTGCCCCGTTTGCGGGCGCGACTTCGGCGAGGTCGACGCTGAACCGCTGCAAGCCCACGTCTCGAATCGTATCGCGGCTTTGACCGAAAGCGCGGGTCGGCTGCAGGCGCTGACCCAGGAGCGGGCCGATGCAGCGCGCGCCCTAGCGGAGGGGGAGCGAGACCGCGCGGGGATCGCGGCTCGGCAGCTAACGCCTGCCGCTCGGGATGACCTGAAGGGCCGCCGTGCTCGTTTGGAGGAGCTGCAAACGTCACTAAGGGAAATCGCACCAGCAGCTGTTGCTGGAGAGGGGCTGATTTCAGCCGCAGCCGTAGCGTCGCAACGACTTAGCCAGCTTCGATCTCAGGATCAACGGGCTACGACCATTCGTGAGTCGGCCGCTCGGTTTGCCAAGGACCTCAGTCTAGTACCGGTCGGTGAAGCTGAGGGTCTCGAAGCTGCACTGGAGCGTTTTCAGGCGAACGTCACCGAAAGAGAAACGACGTTGACCCTGCGGCAATCGACTCGGCGGGATGCATCCGCGGACCTTCGCGAACGTCAGACACTGACCTTAAAGCGCGCGACGGTGGCTAGCGCGATTATGGACAAGGAAGCCAGAGCGGAGCATCTCAAAACTGCCAAGGGCAACGCGGATGAGCGTATCGCACAGGCCCGAGACCTTGGACGGCGAGCTCGCGACGCGAGGACAAACATCGTGCGCCGAGTTTTCAACGACTCGCTAAATGCGGTCTGGCGCGATCTATTCGTGCGCTTGGCGCCCGACGAGCCTTTCGTGCCAGCCTTTGCGCTCCCAGAAACGCAAGGCGGCCCGGTTGAGGCGGTGCTTGAGACGCTTTATCGAACCGGTGGAAAGGGCGGCAATCCTCGTGCGATGTTAAGCGCGGGCAATCTAAATACGGCGGCGTTGACGCTCTTTCTGGCGCTGCACCTTTCCGTGCGGCCGACACTTCCGTGGCTCGTGATCGACGATCCCGTGCAAAGCATGGACGAAGTTCATATTGCGCAATTTGCGGCACTGCTGCGGACGCTTTCCAAGCAACATGGGCGCCAAGTTATCATTGCCGTTCATGAGAAGCCGCTGTTCGACTATCTGACCCTTGAGCTCAGTCCCGCATTCCAAGACGATCGGTTGATCACCATCGAGATGGGACGCACCGCAAGCGGGGCCACGGTGATGAAATACGAGCCCTTGATTTGGAAGCCGGACCCCGCGATAGCGGCGTAACAGAATTAGGGGACGCAATGCAAAGCGTTGAGTCCGCTAATTCAGAGTTACGCTATGTCGATCTAGCGGCCATGCGGCATCTGACGACCGGCCTAACCTTTGATATTGATCGCTGCGCCAGGGTACTTGATCACGCTCTTGGCGGGCTTAACGAGCAGACGAGGCTACCCGACCAGCTCCTCGTTTGGATTCGCGCCGGCGCGTTTGCTGCAGGACCGTATCCTCATGATGACAAGGGGCGGATTATCGTCGACATTACTCAAACGATAAACTCCAGCGGCGAGCGCGGCTATTTCGCGACGGTGCTACGTAAAACCGACGAGCGCGAGACGGCGGCCGTGGTGTTCCTTAGCATGAATTCGCCGACCCTGAACATCCCGATGAGGGTGGAGGTTCCTCTGCGCGCCCTGCTCGTCGGCAATCCATCATTGCTAGGAACCTACACGCTTTATTTGCACGAACTGCAAACAGATCAAGGGAAAAGCTATGTCTATTATGGTATCACCAAGCGGGGTTGGAGCCTCCGCTTCAACGAGCACACGCGGGCCGCTGTCGCGCAGAAGTCCAAGCGGCTATTGGCCCGGACCCTCAACGATCTTATCGAGGCGAGGGCAGCTGAACTTTATGGAATCACAGACGATCGACCAAAGCTCGCTGGCCTTATCTCGGCGGTCTGTGGCGTAGGAATGTCGCGCGACGACGCCCTCGACGCGGAGGAAAGGCTAGTCGACAAATACAGCCTGGCCTCCAAGCACCCCTATGGTTTGAACATGATTCCTGGCGGTCTGGCGGGCCTCAAACACGCCCGCCGCTTCCTCCGGGGCGGATGACCTTCGTCATGCCCCATCGGATATTCTTCTCCTGGCAAAGCGACACTCCGAACGCAGTGGGTCGCACGATGATTGAGGCTTGCCTAGAGCGGGCGATCGGGACACTGCAGGCCGATGCCGAAATCGACCTCGCTGATCGTGAACTATCCGTGGACAAGGACACGCTTCATGTGCCGGGGTCCCCCCCGATTGTCGAGACCATCTACGGCAAGATCGACCAGGCCGCGGTCTTCCTTTCAGATCTCACTTACGTTGCCTTGCGGCCAAACGGAGGCGGCATTCCCAATCCAAACGTATCGATCGAACACGGATGGGCTCTCAAATCGCTGAGCTCGCGCCGGGTCATTTCCGTAATGAACACGGCGATGGGCCATCCCGACAAGCACGAACTCCCGTTTGATCTGCGCCACGTGCGTCGACCCATTTGCTACGCGTGCCCGCCCGACGCCGACGCGGACGGCCGCCGCCAGGCGAAGGACGATCTGTCCAAGCAACTCGTCGTCGCGTTGAAGGCGATCTTCGGAGATGAAGCGGTTCGCACCGCGCTGCACCCTTCGGTATTGGCAGAGCCGGACACCCGGGAGGCGGGCGCCGCCGCGGCGTTGCAAGAGTTGGCCTTTGATATGAATCGGGGCGCTCTGCCTGAAATCGTCAGCCCGCCCCGCCTTACGCTGCGACTTGCGCCGTTCTCGGCCGCAGAAAATCGTCGTCTGGATCCCCGTACGGTCGCTGAGCGTGTACTTTGTTTCCCGCCTTCGCCACACGACCGGGTGAAGACCGACAGCGACGGCAGGCAGTGGTGGAGCTGTGCGATGCCACGTCGGCTTCGGGCGGAGATGAATCCCGAAACGTCGTGGCGCATGCGCTTGGTCCGGCCGGGCTACTTTGAATACCAAGTCACGATCCTGTCTCTTATACACATCTAGATGTGTATAAGAGACAGGTGGTGGAGCTGTGCGATGCCACGTCGGCTTCGGGCGGAGATGAATCCCGAAACGTCGTGGCGCATGCGCTTGGTCCGGCCGGGCTACTTTGAATACCAAGTCACGATCGGCCGGCGAATTGGCGACGACCCCCAGATACTGGTGGATGGGCGACGGCTTGAGGCCCACATTGTGCGGAACCTGGAGCGCATGGCGGCGATCGCGATCGATCTCGACCTAGCTGGCCCCGCGTTGGTGTTGGTTTCGCTCGATGGCACGGAAGACGTCGAATTGACACGTGCACGGTCAGGGGGGAGGCGGATCCGGCAGCCTGAGATAATCTTACCGTTGGCCAGACTTGGAGACCTGTCGGAACCAGTCGCCGAGAACCTCCATGAGCAGCTCGATATTCTATGGCAGGCAGGTGGCTGGGGTGATGGCTCGCCATCGTTCGCCGTAGGCACTTGGGCTGGCTATGCTGACAAACAGAACTACGATTTCGACTAGCGCTGCTATCGAATTGCTTTAGCGACGAGGCGCTTGCGTACGGTCATCAGCGATAAATGACAGCAGGGCGTGGCTGCCGGTTCAATTCGGTCCGGGGGTGGCCCTGTGGCAAGAGCCGTCCCGATTTCGCGGTGGAATGGATGGGAATCAACTTGCCACGAGGTCACTCCATCGGTTGCAATTGGGGCAAGACAAGGCCGTTAAATTGTAATACCAATGTTCTTGTTATGTTCACAATGGTTTATGTGTTGGTGAAAATGCGCTTGGCAGTTCCACCGCCAATTCGTTCTTTCCCAAATCTGAGAGCGAGCCTTTTGACGCGCGTCACAAGGACGGACCATGGATGAGTACAGTGACGCGAGGCCCGGATCGGCCCCGCATCTTACGAGTCATCTTCGCGCATTGGCACTGATCGAGCCTTTGCAACGTGTCGAGGATTCGAAAATGCACTTGCACGTCGACGATCCGAAGGTCGTCGCGAATATCGACCTGCGCTATCTTGCGCTTGCTATCATTGAGCTATTGATCGATCGTATGGGCGTCGGCGGGACAATAAGCCGCTCCGAGATGATAGAGCATCTCGCCGGATTTGCACGCATCCAGCGCAGTACAATTACCGATGCGGATTCGACGACGCTTGCCGAACATGTCTTCGATTGGCTTACCAATGCACGTGAGCGGCGGGGGCGTTTCACAGCGCACTTGTTTGAGCCTGGCACCCCGGGCGGTGTGACGCTGCAATTCTCGCTTCTTCGCGCTGAGGCCTTACCCGATGGAACGGTCGGATATCGCCTTACACAGGAAGCCATTGAGGTTCACCTCAGCCTGCTCGCGCAGGATCCTCTGACGGCAACTCAAGTCAGCGAGATGATCGTTGAAGAGTTCCTTAAGCGTGGGCTCTACGACCATGCAGTTTCGGCAGCGGAACGCACGCGGACGAATAGTATTCGACTGGCCGAAGCACTCCATCTTTTAATGGCTGAAGCGCGTCGGGCGATCCGTAAGGTCCTATGGCACGATCAACTCGGTCCGCGCATGGAGGAGGCGCGCACGTTGCTCGATGCCTCCATTGCGCGCGAGGGAGCGATGTTAGTTCAGCTCAACGATACAGCTGCGGACATAACGGATGAAACGGACCGTCGATATATAGCACGTATTCGCAACTTGCTTCTGGACGTCCAAACGCGCCATCGTCACCTCATGGTTGTAGTCCAGAACACGGCAAATGAATACCTAAAGCTGCAAGCCGAAGTACTCAAGCTACGGCAAATGACACGGCTGCCTGATCTTGAGAACGAGATACTAAATCCGTTACTGCAGGCTTCAATGCACTTCCTGGGGGAAGCTGCTTCCGACCTTCTAGGTTCTATTTCAGGACCGTTAACACCCCTTGTCATGGACGTGGCTGCTACTATTGCAGCCTTCGAGCCAGAGCTTGATGAAGAAGTTCAGTCCGACCACACAATCGAACTTGCGCCCCTGGTCGAGCCGATGAAACTGCCGTTCGACGATGCAATGATCGAACGCGCCGAAGGCTTTGCGCGAACAACGATTGTTAATGCTGGAGCCATAAAGCTCGGCGACATTCTGGAGTCGGCTGCAGCCGTACATCCCGGGGAATCAGATTTCTTGCGCTGTTTGTTTCTTATTCTCGAACAGGCCATCGATCCGCGCACCACGAATGTGACGAACGGTGCCTCAATCTTAGCGACTCGATTCGACGCCGGCTTCGTGACTGGTGCTGATGTTTATTACACTGATGGCTCTTCCGAGGTTGGTCATGCTGCCAAATGATGCCAGGGACGCTGCGCGCCTGGTTGAATGGGGTCTTCATCCCCGCGCTCTACCTGAAAACAATCTAGAATATCGTGATCTTATTCGGCGCTGGATGGACGATGGGGCTTTTCAAGTGCTCACCGCCGCCGTGGCCGAGGGGCTGAAAATCAGAGTTGTCGGTGTCAGCCTGCGGGCGGGAATCGTGCTCGGAACCGAGAAAGAATCCGTATTCGCCTATACGATTTCACGATTTCGTCGATCCGTCTCAAATGAAGAAGGCGCCGTCATCGCCCTAGTGCTGGTTGCGGCCTGTGCCACGTTCTATCCTGCGCAGGATACGCTCGACGGCGACGATCTCATGCCGCCGAGCGCAACATTGTCAGAAATTCGGGGGCATCTCGCGAAATTGTGTCAGGCTTTAGAGTCACAGGACGCGCGCGGGGAGGTGGTAGCGGCGCGTTGGCGCAAAGGCTGGCAGCATCTTCGTTCGCTCCCCGAAATTGTCGAGGATGCGCGCCGCGTGGCAAGGAACCACCTTCACGGTCTTGTGGGGCTTGTTCTTAGTCATCTTGCCGATGTTGGATTTGTTGCGGTCGAGGAGCGTTCGGATGGCAACAATCTGTATGTTGCTACGCCTCGATTTCGAATGATGCTTGCTGAGCACGCGGCTGTTCCGCTGCTCGATATCGCGCGCGCAGCCCGTGCCCCCCAGGAGACGACCCATGCTTAAGATCAGCCGGGTGTATATGGACGCCTGTGGATATCGTGACGGCGTATTTGAAGAGCTCTCAATCAAGCCGCTCGATCAGTCCGAAGAAGCCACGCATCATATAATTCACGCGCCAAATGGAATCGGAAAGACGACGATTCTAGCTCTCTTGTTCAGCACATTCGAGCCAGACCGACGCAAATTTTTGCGGACCGAGATCAATCGTCAACACAAAATGGAGCATTATTTTCTGTCCGGTCGACTTGGTGTCGTTGCGATCGAGCTAATCAAGCAGGGGGCTAACAAACGGCCAATACGCCATGTTATCGGACAGGTCTTTTGGCTCACGCCCGCTTCGAAGGGGGATGATGGCGAACCCGGGCATCGGCGCTTCTTCGCATTTGAGTCGGGCAACGGTCTTGCGCTTGAGACTCTTCCATTTCGGGGATTGTCAGGACCACATACGCTTCGAACTCTGGAGGACTTCGTACGTTGGGCGCGTGAAACGCGGACACTTTCTCCTGGTAATTTCTTTAGCACCGAATCTCCTGGTTCCTGGCGCAAATATCTTGTTGCTGAGCTGGGACTAGATCCACGGGTCATTGAGGTGCAACGGCGATTTTGCGCTGCCGAAGGCGGTATCGGCGCCGCTTTTCTGGATTTCCGCACCGAGCAGCAGTTTTTGGAGAAAATCTTCTCTTTCATGATTCCGGAGGAGACAGCCGAAAGTGTTGTGCAAGCACTTGAGACGGGACTCTCGAAAATTCGCGATCTCCCACAGCGAAAAGATCAGTCGAAGGCGTTGATACAATTGGAGGCAACATTCGGGCCGTTTTTTGCGACTGCCGCCGAACTTGAGGCTGCGGAATGCGAACATGTGGATGATCTCAAGCACCTTGGTAGACTCTACTCGCGACTGAAAACCGACATCGCCAAGCTTGAAGTGCAGCGGGCCACCACTGAGGGTGAGCTCGCCCTTACGGCGCAGAGGCTAGAGGACGCGCAGCAACTTGAGCGAAAGCTGGAAGGTGAAGTTCTATTTTTCGACAAAACCGCCGCTGAGCGACGGATCGAGAACGCGAAGGCAGTTTTCGAAAAGGCCAAGGTGGACCAAGACGCCTGGGATCGCAAAAGACGCGCAGCAGCTGCTGCTGCATTGAGTAGGAGACTTGCGTCCGCCGAACAAGTGCGACTTGAACTCGAAGCAGAACTCGACCGCATAGAGCACGACCTTGCACCAGATCGCGCCCGCCTCGAACGTGCCGGTGCCTGTGTTCACGCTTTACTGGACCGCCTTGCGACTGAAGCGGAGGGCGATGCCGTAACGCAAGAGGCCGCTGCTACTCTCGCTCGCGATCAGGCAGAGGTTAACGAGCAGACTGCAGATGCTGCTCTTGAGGCTAAGCACAAACTCGCCGCCGAACTTGACCGATTGAACCGTCGTGTCGAAGAATATACGCGCGAGCGAAAGAGCCTGTCTCTTATACACATCTAGATGTGTATAAGAGACAGGGATAGATCTTGCAGACGAGCAACTTCAAACCGAGGCCACCTCGCTCGAAGGCATGCGTCGCGTGGCGGGCATCGAGGCCAGCACGGCGAAGAAAGAGAGCGAGCGTTTGGACAAACTGGTTGTCGCAGGCCTGCAGCTCGAAGCACGTATCGTGGAGCATGAAGTTTTCGCAGTTGTGCTTGCTGGTGATACCAAAGATCCGTACCGGCTTGATATCGTAGAGCGAGTCCGTGCTGCAAAGGCTTCGCGGGAAGAGATCTACCGGACGTTTGTTGCCCAGCGCAATTCAATGGCCAACGAACTTGCATTCCTTGACGCCGAGGGTGTGTCCTCCGTCCCTGAAGACGTCGTTGAGGTTGTTCAAGCGCTTAACGACGCTGGATATCGAGGAGTTCAGCCAGCCGAGCACTATCTGGCGGCGTTCAAGCCTGACGCCGATGCGGCGATGGCATTGGTGCGTCAGGACCCGGCCCGTTTCACCGGTGTATTCGTCGCTGGCGCCGAACGCGATAAGCTGAGTGCCCTGGCCGCCGAAAACCGACTGAAGCTCAGGGGACCGGTAGTTGTCTCGGCTGCGACGTTGGAGCCGCGCGCTTGGGCGATTGACGAGTCTGCTATCGTCTTTGGTCCACTGAGTGCTGCCCGTTTTAACAAGCAGGCTGCAGTTGATGAAAAAGCTCGCCTGAAATCGGTGCTTGCCCAAAAAGAGGCGGATCTCCTTGACCAGCAAGAGCAACTCGACCGGTTGCAATCGCTAATCGATGATTTGCGCCGCCTTCAAGAGGCCTACTCCCAGCGAAGGCCGAATGAACTCGCTCGCGACAAACACGCTGCGGACGCCCAGCAGATCGATGCGGAGGGCCGCATACAGGCTGCCATCGTACGAAGTCGTGCAATTGTCGTCGAACGAGGCCACCTCAAATCAAATCGCACTCAGGTTACGACGAAAATCGTCAATTTGACGAGCTGGAAGCAAGACCTCGACCGATTTGCAGTGCGTTATGTTCAAATCGGCGATGCAATCGCTCGCATCCCTATTGCCACTGCTGAGCGCGCCCAAAGAGAGATTGAAGCCGAAGCTGCACGAGCAACGGCCGAGAGTGCGCGTTCCACCGCAACCGGGTGTGATCGGAGGGCCGCAGGCTTGCGTGCGATCGCCGCGGCTCGAAGGTCTGACAAGCAGCATTACCCCGAAACTGACGGTAGCCCGACGGACCCTATAGGGACACTTGCTGATCTTTCCCAGCAGTATAAAGATGCCGAGCATATGCTCGCTAGCAAACGCGACGCACAAGGTACGCGTGTTTCGTTGCGTTTAACTGACGTAAGGCGCGACATCGTTACCCACAGCGCAAGCTATGCCGATGCGATGCTTGGTTTAACAGCGGTTGATCTTGAGGCGTTCGCCGACATTGCTGATCTGGATCGTGCCATTGCAGATGCAGAGAGCGCCTATCAGCTCTTTCGAAGCAGTGTTGAAAAGGCGGACGGCGCCGTCAACGTGGCGAATGCCAAGTCTGGCCCCGTTGTAAAGAGGATCGATGAGGCCAAGGAAAGACGAGGTGTGACACCAATTGTCGTGCCGGAGTTCCTCAATGCCACAGTGGAGACTTGTGAGTCGGAGCGCGACGCCCGTGAGATGCGGCGGGACGCCGCTGAAAAGCAATTCAGACTGTTGGGTGCCAGCAATCTAGCCCTTCAAACACAGTTGAATGACATTAAGGGCTCTTTAGCAAGTGCCAACAGCCTACTCAAGCGCGCCGGCGATCACCTCCCAGAAGCTTATCGCTCGGAATTGCCCAATTTGAGCTTCGGGGCACCAGAACTAGAGGACATGCTTGGCCAATTGATTGAGCGTTTGACCGAAGCCTTTGTAAAGGCGAACGACTTGCGGAAAGTCAGCGAGGGGCTCTTTGATAAAGTGCGGCAGATCCTGACGGCTGAGTCCTTCCGCCGACTTGAACCGCAGGTCGCCGAAAATTTGATGGGGTACTCTGCGCGATCAGCCAGTACCGAGCGTCTAATATTACAGACGCGCTTGGCTGAGCGTATTGCGGTAGTGCAAACGGAAATTGACAGTCAGCAACGTGATCAGAATGCATGCCTCGAGCAACTACGCCAACACGTAATTCATGCGGACGACCTTCTGCGACGGGCGGTGCGTTGTTCCAAACTTCCCGATAATGTCCCGAACTATGGCGGCGAACGGATTCTGAAGGTCAAGCGGATGCTCCGTGATGTGTCGCGAGATATCGTTCAACATCAATTAGCCCTCTGGCTAGATGAGCAGGCCGTGTCTGGCCGGATCCCGCGTGATGGCGCTGCACTTGCTGCGGAACTTCTCAGCCGTATTCACGGAGGTCGCGCTCTGGACATCGAAATCCTGAAACCAAAGCGTGAGGCGATCGAGCCCTATATGCGTGTCGATCGGATGGGAGTTTCGGGTGGAGAAGGGGTGACCGTTGCGATGATGCTCTATACGGTCATCCAGAAGATGGCGATGGATGAACGCGCCGATGATAAAAATGCCTCGTCAGGAGGTTTTCTGATGCTCGACAATACCTATGGCATGTCCAATATGATGGAGCATGTCGTCCTGCAGATGACGATGGCAAATATGCTGGGCATTCAATTATTCGTAACCACTTGCAGTGAGGACAAACACGTCCTCAACATGTTCCCTACTATCACGCGCTTAGTACAGGGTGAGCGCGTGTTTTCGAATGGTGTGCCACTATACATTCGCGTTCGCGCCGCCGATTACCTGCTCAAGGATTCAGGATATGCAGCTTGAGCCGGCAAATCGCCTGATTCGAGTATTGGAGAGCACGGGGCGCCGGCGTATCTCGCTTGATCAGTTGCGGCGGGAGTTTGCGAAGGCCTGTCCTGAACTCGCCGAGCAGCCTGATCGACGAAGTCATCTTGCCAGCGTGATCCAGCGCGCAGCAGCTGAGGGCACTATCAGGTTGCCGCAGGGATCGAAAGCCTGGGACCGGGCAGGCGCGGAGATACTTCCTGCTTTCATTGTCCTGACAACGCCACGCCCAGCGCGCTCAACCATCACACTATCAAGCTATGCGTGGCACCCGTTGCTGACGTTTGCTCACGACGAACGACACCGGAGGCGTCTCGAGACACTCAAGCTTATCAATGATTGGCTGAAAACGGATCCGGATCTCACGGTGACGGTGCCCATTAAAGAGCGATCGCTTGAAATTTTCGGCGATGAAAAGCGACTTGATCAGCTGCGTGCCGGGACCATCGGGCTATTCAATGGTCGGCTTACGCTCGCCGATTTCGGCTGTCGCATTTGCCCTATCCCATTGCCGTACGAAGCTGGACCCGGCTCAGCGCTGGGGCAGCCTATTTTGATTCTGGAGAACAATGACACCTGGTCATCATTCTGCGTCTGGAACCGCGTGGCGAGCCAGTTTTCGGCTGTTGCGTATGCAGGCGGCGGCAACGCCAAGGGTCTTTCTTATGACGAGAAGTTTATTGATGATCTGCTCGACGCTTATGCGGCGACCGCGCTATTCTATTTTGGAGACCTCGATCCGGCAGGTCTACGAATTGCTTCGGGAGCCGCGCGCCGTCGAGCCCTTCGTGGAAGCGTACCTCTCGCTCCATGCATTCCGCTCTATCGATGGCTCTTGGAGCACGGCCGCCGCACTCCACTCATATCGCGGGAGCGCGTTGTCATGGAAGACCTCATCTGGCTTCCCGAGGAGATGCATAGTGCTGTTAGCCAAGTCTTCGCTTCGCAACAACGAATTCCCCAAGAGTCCCTCGGAACACGCACACTCTCATCCGTAAACATCGCCTTTTGGCGTGAAGGTCAACCGGCCAGTTTGGATGTTTAACCTACCGGATATTTGGCCCTCACGCGACGTCGCGAGAATCCGGACGATCAGATGCCCAGTCGAAAAAGACCGGGTTTTGGGCCGCGATAAACATCGTCCTAAGATTTCGAATCTCAGGATCAGGCGATAGCTACGTCGGGCAGTTTCAGCACGGTAAGTATTTCGTCGTCCGGAAGCAGGAAGGATTGCTCCTCAACTTCGTGCCGATCGCATCCTTTGAAGTCGAACCAGGCATCCGCCGGCATCTTGCGCGGGAAATTCTGTTCGGCAGCTCCGTTGAAGAGCATGTCCGCGGCGAACGTCTGCCGGTCCAGGGTCTTGCTCGGCCATTTCCACCACGGTTGAATCATCGGCGATGATTCAAACCACCGTCGCTTCGTCTTGTTGTGACAGACGACCATCATCGGAAATCTGTTCAGAAGCGTCATTTTGAACAAGGTTGCCGTGAGGCTTGCACAGAATTCGTCGGCGAGTTCCCGGGCGGCGGCGAGCGTCAACCTCTTCATCTTCCGCAGCCGCGGATCGACAAGGTAATTGGGCAGGATGAGGTCCGACGCGAACGAATCGGCCTGCCGCTCTGGATTCAGCGCATCATTGGCGAAGTTTCCGACGTCGCGGTTGGCGCAGAAGAGAACTTGTCCCCGGTGGTGATGCCAATGGCCCAGTTCGTGCGCCAGCGAAAATCTCCTCCGTTCGGGCAGACTTCGGCTGTTCACGGTAATCACGGCTCTGCGTTTGGATCCGATGATGGTTGCCTCGCTGCGGTCCAGGGGCCGGAAATTGACGACGGCCCCTCTCGTCCAGGCGATGGCTTCAAGGTCGATGTCCTTCGGATCCGTGATGCCCAACCCCTGCAAGATCCGTTCGGCATGAGTAAGCGGAATCATTCGCCGTCCGTCTCCGGATCCTGTGCTTCGAGCGCCTCGAGCTGCGCCATGTCATCGACGGCACCCTCTTCGTCTCTCTCGGAAAGGCCGTCGCCCTTACGTGCGGCTATCATCAGACCGGATGCGTGGCCGCCCTTGCCGGTGCGCATATCGTGCAGCTTTGCGCGCACCGATTCTCTTTCGGTGGAAGATACCACGGTCGGCCGGCTTTTGGCCGTCTTCACCGCTTCCCTTGCCCGCTCCAGGCGCATCTTCGCCCCGGCAAGCTTCGCGCTGGCGTTGATGGCATCCATTTCGGCCACGACTTTCTCGACGTCGAGTCCCTGGGCTGCGAGCTCTTCGCGCAGTTCTTCTGGCGAGGCGGCGAGGATGCTGTCGTCGAAAGCTTCGCCGATACTTCGGAGTTCTTCCGTGGCCGTAATCTTCTTTGTCATGACGGCCATCCCTTCGGATATTTCTTGGTCATCACGCGTTTGATGCGCTTCATGATGTAGTCGTAGGCGGCTTGGTCGACGCCGATTTCATCGCGCAATGCCTTTCCTTTGTTCCCGCCGGCGATGGCCAAGATCACCAACTGCGCCTCGTCATCACCCTCGAAGCATTCGAAGATGGCGGTGACGGTGTCCGTGGATTCCTGCTCGATGAGGAAAGCTTCCGGATCGAGTTGTTCCGATGCAACCTGCATCCCGACGGCGTTGCCCGCATTGTCGACGCCGGTCATCGATTCCAGTCTTGCGCGCGCTTTCCGACGGTGCGACGCGATGCTGCGCATGGACTGCGCCAGAAACGCGATGAACATGACGTCGCGGGGACACAGGCGTTCGCCGACAACCGCTTGGCAGACGGCTTCCTTGTAGAGTTCGCCTTCTTGAAAATCCGTGCCGCCGAGCCGGCGCCGCTCGATGAGCCGGAGCCGCAACTTGTCGTCCACGGACATGGAATCGAGCTCTTCCAGCACCTCCTCGGGAGCAAGGTGCTTTTCCGTCGCCGCCGTTTTTTCGGCGATAGAGAATTCGCTCATGTCGTCCATGGCCTCAGAATCTCATGCCGGCATGGGTCGCCGATTCGGACAAAAAAACAACGGAACAGGAAAAAATATCGGAGTCCGAAACGCGCCTGCCCGCGGGCATAACAGAGTAGGAGCGCCGATTCACCAAACCCGCCAGCGCCGGGCGCGTCCCGAGACTAGCCGAAAAGTGGAGTTGGAACAATGAACTACATGAATTCGACAACGCATTTGCGAGATACCCAACTGGTCGGCGTCATCGAGACGGTCTGCGCCGGGTTAGAGCTAACCGCCACGCAAGAGGAGGCGGCCAAGCGCTGCTACGAAGGTGTGGGTGACTGGCTCGCCCGGTCGGACGATCCTCTGCTGTCCGCGATCTCGATCGGCCTGCAGGGATCGGTCGCGATCCGCACCACGGTGAAACCGATCGGAGCCAACGAGCACGACGTCGATCTGGTGGCGCATGTGCCGGATCTGGATATCACGATTTCGCCGGCCTCGCTCAAGGCCCGGATCGGGGCGCGTTTGCGTGACAACGGCCATTACGCGCCGCTGTTGGAGGAAATGCCCCGGTGCTGGCGCCTCAACTACGCCAATGAATTCCACATGGACATTACGCCGTCGATCCCAAATCCGACCTGCGGCATGGGCGGGGAGCTGGTTCCGGACAAGGCGCTGAAGAGCTGGAAGCCCTCGAATCCGAAGGGCTACCGATCGAAGTTCGACAGGCGCGCTGCGATGCTGCCGCGGTTCAGGCTGACGAAGAGCCTTGCGGCCGACAGTATGCGCGCCGATGCCGACATTGAGCCCTATCCGGAAAGCGGCGGCTTCAAGGGCATCCTCCGGCGCATCGTGCAAATCGCCAAGCGCCACCGCGACATCCATTTCATCGACGAGGACCCGAGCCTGGCTCCGCTGTCGATTATCATCACGACGCTGGCCTCGCGCTCCTACGAATACTGCGTGACCAACCTCGAGTACGACGGCGAGATGGACCTGGTCTGCGACGTCTTCCGCCGCATGCCGGATATGATGCAGACCGCCGTGGTTGACGGCAGGATCAACTGGTTTCTCTGGAATCAGACGACCGCAGGCGAAAACTTCGCCGAGAAGTGGAACAAGGATCCGCGGCGCGCCGTCGCCTTCAATGCGTGGCACCGGCAGGCCCTCTCCGATCTCGAGAAGCTGAACACCGCCCAAGGGCTCGACGAGATCAGGCGGCTGCTCGGCGGCGTGTTCGGCAACGCTCCCGCTGCGAAGGCCATGGATGCCCTCACCGATCGTGTGAACGTTGCGCGCACGAACAGCCGTCTTTCGGTCTCACGCTCGGCCGGCCTGATCGCCGGCGCGGCGGCGACATCCGCTTCCACGCAGGTGCGCGCCAACACCTTCTTCGGGAGGGACTGCTGAACGATGATACCCGGCCGTCGAAAGCCGCTGACCGCGGCCCAGCAGTACATCAATCTGAGGGGCAACCCGCTCAGCGCGGGGGCCGGCGAATTGCGCGCCGGCCGCCTGCATTGGCGCTATGAGACATCGCCAGCGCCACTCAGCAGGATCTACCGCATTCGTATCGAGTTCGCCAATGGTGGCACGCCTGAGGTTTTCGTGGAGCGCCCCGACCTGGTGGAATTGGCCGAAGGTCGCAAGCTGCCTCATGTCTATCAGCAGAAACCCCCGCGCCTGTGTCTCTATCTTCCGGGCACCGGCGAGTGGCAGCCGTGGATGCGTATCGATCAGATGATCGTACCGTGGACGTCGTTATGGCTTTATTTTTTCGAGGATTGGCTCGCTACCGACGAATGGAAAGGCGGCGGCAAACACCCAGCCGAAGACGAACCGACCCGGCGTGGTCGCGACCGCGAGGGATGCGACTACCGTACGGGAGCGTGGTGACGTGACCGGTCAGCCGATGGAAAGCGCACGGATCTACAAGGTGCTGTCCCTGGATGGAGGTGGCATCCGCGGCGTTTTCCCCGCCGCCTTTCTCGCCAGGCTGGAAGACCGCATTGGGCAGCCCATCGGCTCCTATTTCGATCTGATCGTCGGCACCTCCACCGGCGGCATCATTGCGATCGGACTCGGGCTGGGATTATCGGCGCGGGATATCCTGCAGCTTTACGAAGAGCAGGGTCCCGCCATTTTCGACCAGGAGCACGGGCGAGCCGAAAACTGGCTGCGGCAGCGCTGGCGCGGAGCGTGGCAATTGTTCGATTCCAAGTATTCGTCGGAGCCGCTGAAGGCGGCGCTGACCGGCATCATGGGGCAACGGCGGCTTGGCGAAAGCCGTACCCGTCTCGTCATTCCGGCCTGGCATCCGATGCTGGAGCGCGTTTACCTCTACAAGACCGCGCATCATCCCCGCCTCGAGACCGACTACAAGGAGCTCGCGCTTGACGCCGCGATGGCGACGGCGGCGGCACCGACCTTCCTGAAGCCGCATCGCACTAGCGAGGCCGTCGAACTCGTCGATGGAGGCGTTTGGGCCAATAATCCGATCGGCGTGGCGGCGGTCGAGGCGGTGGGACTGCTGGGCTGGCCGGCCGACCGCCTGAAGATACTAAGCATCGGTACCATCAACGACGTCAGGGCGCAGCCGAAATGGAAGGGCAAGCTGCCGATGGCGTCATCGGTCGCTCGGCTGTTCATGGCGGGCCAGTCGCACAGCGCACTCGGCGCGGCGAAGATCATCACCGGCGACGGCCACGATCACCGCGCAATCTGGCGCATCGACCAGACCGCTCCGGCGGGCCGCTACACGATGGATGATGTCGCGCGGATTGCCGAGATGAAGGACCGCGGCTTCACTGAAGCGCGCGAGCAGTTGCCGGAATTGCGCCACCATTTCTTCGACCGCGAGGTCGATCCCTTTACACCGTTTCACCGATTATAGATCGAGCGAGGACGCCATGGCCAAAAACATCATCATCTACTCCTGTCTCTTATACACATCTAGATGTGTATAAGAGACAGATCTGGCGCATCGACCAGACCGCTCCGGCGGGCCGCTACACGATGGATGATGTCGCGCGGATTGCCGAGATGAAGGACCGCGGCTTCACTGAAGCGCGCGAGCAGTTGCCGGAATTGCGCCACCATTTCTTCGACCGCGAGGTCGATCCCTTTACACCGTTTCACCGATTATAGATCGAGCGAGGACGCCATGGCCAAAAACATCATCATCTACTCCGACGGCACCGGCCAGGCCGGCGGCCTGCGTCCGGACGAGAATCGCTCCAATATCTACAAGCTCTATCGCGCGACGCGCTGCGGGCCGGATACCGACATTGACCCCCACGAGCAGCTAGCTTTTTACGACGCCGGTCTCGGTTCGCAGCCACCCGGCGGAGCGTTCTTCGCCACGCGTGCCTACCGCTGGCTCCACAACGTCGCGAGCCAGGCCACTGGACTCGGCATCACCACTAACATTATCGACTGCTACGCCGCCATCATCCGGATGTGGGAGCCGGGAGATCGTATCTACCTGTTCGGATTCAGCCGCGGAGCGTACACGGTCCGGTGCCTTGCCGCGGTGCTGGGGCTGTGCGGCGTGCCTACCAGGATGTCCGACGGCTCCCCGCTGCGGCGCGATGTCGGCACCACCACAGGCATTGCGCGCGAGGCTGTGAAGCGCGTCTATCAGCATGTCAGTTCGCCAAGGGACACGGCCTATCTTCCGCAACGGGACGCGCTCGCCTTGCGCTTTCGGCGTCGGTATGGATGCGACGCCGACGGGGCTGCCAACGCGGTGCCGTTCTTCGTCGGGGTGTTCGACACGGTCGCGTCGCTCGGCAGCTATCTGCTGTCGGGCTGTCTCTTATACACATCTAGATGTGTATAAGAGACAGATCTTCCGCAACGGGACGCGCTCGCCTTGCGCTTTCGGCGTCGGTATGGATGCGACGCCGACGGGGCTGCCAACGCGGTGCCGTTCTTCGTCGGGGTGTTCGACACGGTCGCGTCGCTCGGCAGCTATCTGCTGTCGGGCGCGCTGGTCGGCGGCGGGGCACTTCTTATCTTGGTGGCGAGCTTACTGCAGTCGTTGTTCCTGTTTCCGTTTCTGCCGACGTTTCTTTGGTCGGTCGGCGCCGTGGCCGCCGCTGCCGAGGTAGGCTACGTCGCCACGCATCTGAAATATGCGTTCGATCTGGAGGGCTACTCCTTCATGCAGACGCTGCACCTGGTCGCGCCGAAGATGGAGTTCTACGATCTTCACCTCAACAACGCCGTGTGGTACGCGCGCCACGCGATGTCGATTGACGAGAACCGGGCTGATTTCGCGCGCGTCCCGTGGGGTGGGGCGCACAACAAGGGGCCTGCGCGCCCGAACGAGTATCCCGACTGGTTGCAGCAGATCTGGTTCGCGGGCAATCATTCCGACGTGGGCGGTAGTTACCCAGAGAATGAGGCCCGCCTCTCGGACATCTCGCTCGGCTGGATGGTGCACGCGGCGAAGAACCTTCCTGACGGAAAGACGCCGGACGGATTCGGCATCAAGCTCGACGACCGTTATCTGAATCTCAATCCGGATCCCCTCGGCCCGCAGCACGACGAGCGCGAGCCCGGCTATCTCGGTGGCCGCTTCAGGTGGACCGAGGGCCTGCGCCACGTCGAGGACCAGGCTATCTTGCATCCGAGTGTGCTCGCCCGCTTCGCCGCTAATGACGGCGTGCAGCATTATTACGAGCAGACGGTCTATCGGCCTCCAAACCTGAAGGATCATTCGAAGGTGAAGCAATATTACAAAGCCCAAGTGGCCGCAACGCCGACGGCGGCATCGCTTGATATCGTTGCTTCCAATGGCGCGACCGCGGCCGTGGAAGGAAGAGAGGGCTGATCGAGAAGGCGCTCTGACGGGGCTCTAGTTTTGGCACGCATGACGACCCCAGTGGGATTGAGGCATTCTGTCGGCTCGTCGGCCGCAAAAGGTAACGCCACGAAGTAGCGCTACCTCCGCCATGACTTGCTCCTAACCCGAACAGGTTTGAAATCGTCCGCGAACAAAGACATGAGAAACGGCTCTCATCAGTTTACCAATGGATTGGTTGCCAACTCTTTCTCTCTTGTGGGACGTTGCCATGCCTGACCTAACGCCGACCCAAGTTGATCCTGAATTGGCAACACGTCTGGGCCAAATCGTGATTCGAGGGGCGTCAGTTGATGGTTGGATCTCCGCGCTCTTGGCGACCTTGGTCAAGGGCGCTCACGGCGCAATGATGTTGATCACCAATAACCTGGCCACCGTAACGCAGACACGGTGGATCCGAGGCTTGATGAAACTGCATCCCGAAGAAGCGGAAAGAAACAAACGCGTGCTGAAGCTTCTTGAAAGAGCCGACAAACTCAGGGGACAACGAAACGAACTGATACACGGCCTATGGGACACGACCGATTGCACGCCAAAAACGGCTATGGTTCAAACCAAACTTGGAAGGATCGGAGCCCGTTAGAAGCCACCTTGTGACGATCGAGGAACTTAATGGGCTTGTAGCTCAGATAGATGAATGGATTGCCGACTACATCAAACTTGGTCACGAGCTTGGTTTTCCGAGGCATCCTGGCGCCAGTAAGTCTATCTTCTCCGACTGAATCGGTGTCGGAGCAGTTCACAATCCTAATCGATGTTACGGCGCGTGCGGTGAACCGCACCGGGCTCTCGTGAACCGAGCCGCGACGCGTCTCGGCCTGCCGGCTTCAATCCCTCGCGCGATACTGTGTCGCTCGCCGGAGGCACTCGGTCCCGGGTCCCGCCAACCGGCGGCGCTATGCTGACCCTCCTGCGGGTGCCTTTTTAACCGGTCTCGCGACTGCCGACTGGCCTTCGCTTCGCTACGGCACAGACGCCCTTTTTCTGTTTGGGAGCTAAGGGCTCCGCCCTCGCGCGGGCAAGGGTGAAGTCCCGGAAGATCCGGGACCGGCCGGGGCGGTCTCCCCGACCTTCCGCGCGGACGTCAAGACCGGACAGCTTCCACCATCGGAATCCGCTTGTGCAGGCCGGGTGATCCCCCTCCGCCCCGGCCGCCCTTGCCCTTGCTACCCCGGTCTCGCCGACGGGCAGGGGTGCAGGCGCGAGGTGCGCTCTGCACCCAAGCCCTAAAAGGAGATCGATCATGTCTGCCAAGAATGTCGAAATCGCCACGGCGAGCGGGACTGAAAGTTTCATTCCGCTGAGCAAGCTCAAGAAATCCCCGAACAATGCTCGCAAGACGCCGCACAGCGAAGCATCCATCGAAGCCTATGCGGCCAGCATCGCCGCGAAAGGTATCCTGCAAAACCTTGTTGTCGAGCCGGAACTGGATGCGGATGGCGCAGCAACCGGATTCTACTTCGTCACGATTGGCGAGGGCCGGAGGCTGGCGCAGCTTCTGCGCGTCAAGCGTAAGGAAATCAAGAAGACCGAACCCATCCGCTGCATTATCGACACTGCGAACGATCCCCACGAAATCAGCCTTGACGAAAACGTCACGCGCGAGAACATGCACCCCGCCGATCAGTTTGAGGCCTTCAAGAAGCTGGCGGAGGAACGTGGTTTCGGCGCGGAGGAAATCGCCGCCCGGTTCGGCGTCACGCCGCATGTGGTGCGGCAACGCCTTCGCTTGGGCGCGGTTTCGCCCAAGCTGATGGACATTTATCGCAACGGTGATCTGGCACTCGACCAGTTGATGGCTTTTGCGATCACCGAGGACCATGTCCGGCAGGAAGCCGCCTTCGAGCGGCTGTCCTACAATCGCGATGCCAGCACGATCCGCCGCCTGCTCACGGAAGCCAATGTAGCCGCCACGGATCGCCGCGCGATCTTCGTCGGCGCAGAAGCCTATACTGAGGCGGGCGGCACGATCCTGCGCGACCTCTTCACCGAGGACCGCGGTGGCTATTTCGAGGACGTGGCCCTTCTCGACCTGCTTGTGATGGCGAAGCTCGGGCGCGAGGCGAACGCCTTGCAGGAAGCGGAGGGCTGGAAATGGTCGCAAGTCCATCTGGACTACCCACACAGCCACGGGCTGCGTCGGACTTATCCGCAGCCGGTGGATCTGTCGGCGGAAGATCAAGCGGCCTTGGATGCTGCACAGGCTGAGTTCAACGACCTGACGGAGCAGCATGAGAGCGCCGAGGAACTGCCGGATGAAGTCGATGCGCGCTTCGGCGAGCTTGAGGCCGAGATCGAGCGGCTTGAGGCCAAGCGTCAGGCCTACGACACCGCCGACGTTGCGCGTTGCGGAGCCTTTGTCATCCTCGGCCATGATGGGGCGTTGCGGGTCGAACGCGGCTTTATGCGGGCTGAGGACGTGAAACCGGAACCGGAAACACATGATGCGAGCGGCGAAGGCGAGGGTGGTCACGCCGTCCAAGAGGACGGCGGAACTGGCCCGAGCGGTGAAGCCGGGGATGGTTATTTGAACGGGGAGGATGAGGACGGCGACGTTCACAAGCCGCTGTCGGACATCCTGATCCGTGACCTCACCGCACATCGTACTCTCGGGCTTCGCCTCGCCTTGCGTGAGCAGCCGGACGTCGCCGTCGTGGCCGTCACTCACGCACTCGCAGCGCAAATCTTCTATCGCGGTGCGGACGCCCACGTTCTCGACATCCGTCCCGTCAGCACGGTGCTGGCCTCCCATGCGGATGGTATCGAGGATACAAAAGCGGGCAAGGCGTGGGCGGATCACCACGCGCGTTGGGCGGCGCAGATGCCGCGCGACGTGATCGATCTGTGGACGTTTGTCGTGGAGCTTGACCATGACAGCCGCATGGCGCTGTTTGCGCATTGCGTCTCGCTCACGGTCAATGCGGTGAGACTGCCGTCGGAGCGAAGGCCACGGGCGGTGGCAACGGCGGACAGGCTGGCGGAGGCCGTGTCGCTCGACATGACCGCGCATTGGGCACCGACCGTGCGGACCTATCTGGGTCGTGTCACCAAGACGCATATTCTTGCTGCCCTACGGGAAGCTGTCAGCGATGAGGCCGTTGGCAGGATAGCGGATATGAAGAAGCAGGACATGGCGGAAGCCGCCGAGCAGTTGCTGGTCGGAACCGGATGGCTGCCCACGCTGATGCGGACACCGCGAGCCGCCCAAGAGCCTGCGGAACACCCGCAGGCGGATGCCGTCACGGAGACGAACTCTGACGCCTACTCTGTCGCCGCCGAGTAAGCGGCATGGCCGGGACCGCTCTGGCGGTCCCGGCTTGTCATCGTGCGACTGTCGAAATTTTGGGCCGCGCGCCTTCAGGCGCGCGGCCAACCTCATGATGCTTACATCCTCGACCGGGTGCATTCTCTAGGAAAGCGAGACGCTTTTTTGCCTGAAGGCGATGGGGTGGGGGCGTGTTGTGGTCAGCGCCCGTTAACCCCGCCTCCGGAGAGGCCGGGCGCGTCGATCCGGTTGGATCGGTCGCCGTTGCGGCGGGACTAGATCAGCGTGAAGCTGTCGTCGCCCTCACCCTTCACCAGCGAGGCGTAGATCGGGGTGGACCGATCGGTCATCTCTGACATCGAGATCGCAGTCTGGACTCTCCGCGGGTTCGGATCGAGGGCGTGCGACGGGCAGTGCCGCGATGCGAAATTACGCGCCATCGTTCGTTGGGTCACGCCTTCGCCTTCGTGGGTGCGCGGGCGTAGGTCTTTGTGCGACCGGTGATGCCAGGTCCTTGTGCGGCGACGATGATGGCAGTCATGGTGGTCTCCATCGGTCTGTTTGATGGGCGCGCACCAACGCAACCTCGAATGGACGGATCAGGCCCGAGGGACGGCTGCGCCTCGATCGCCTTCCCGCAACGGCTACGCCGGCTTTTTTCCCCTGCCGCGAAGTGGCGGCATTCCTCGCGAGGCAAAAAAGCCGGCTACCGCCGTCCTCCGCTGCGCTGCGGGCCTGACGGCTGCGGGCCGATCGCTCCCCGGGCCAAGGACCGCCATCGAGGCTGCGATGGTCGCGGCCCGACAACAGAACGGAGACCACCATGGCTACCATCGGAACCTTCACCGCAGCGGACAACGGCTACACCGGTTCGGTCAAGACGCTCACGCTCAACGTCAAGGCGAAGTTCGTCGCGACCGAGAAGGACAACGACAAGGCGCCCGACTATCGCATCTTCGCCGGCGCCACTGAATTCGGCGCCGCCTGGAAGAAGACCGCGCGGGAGAGCGATCGCGAATATCTCTCGGTCAAGCTCGATGATCCGAGCTTCCCGGCCCCGATCTACGCCTCGCTGGTGAAGGGTGAGGGCGACGACAGCTTCACGCTGATCTGGTCCCGCCGCAACGGCGACTGATCCAACCCGATCGACGCGCCCCGCCTCGGAGGAGGCGGGGCTTTTCCTGCGCTCATGACCACAACCGCGCAGAAGGAAAGATGGGAGAAGGTCTTCGGCCTCCCTTGTTCGCAAAGTGATCGCTAAGGGCTCCGCCCTCGCGCGCGCAAGGGTGAAGCGCCGAAGCCGGCGCCGGCCGGAGTGGTCTCCCCGGTCTTCCGCGCCGTGGCAGAATCTTCATGAAGACATGAGCGCCAGGCGCGTGCAGACGCGCGCGTACCGCGCGCCCCCTTGGGGCGGGTGATCCCCCTCCACTCCGGCCGCCCTTGCCCTTGCTACCCCGGTCTCGCCGACGGGCAGGGTTGCAGCGCAGCGCTGCGCTTTAACCCAAGCCCAAAGGAGAATGAGCGATGACGATGATGACCCTGCCCCAGAACGAGCAGCCTGTTTCCAGCGGCTTTCGTGTGGATGTATCGCGCGGCCAGCGGGTTGGCCGCGTGTCGTCGGAATGGTTTTCGCGGCCGGACGACGAGAGATATCTGAACTTGCCTGACTTGTACGATGCTGTCCGCAGCCGCGCCGAGCACGCGCAGGCGCGGACGGTGGAGAGCCGGGCCATCAGGGTGGAGGCCAGCCGAGACAATGTCGAGCGGCTTGCCTTGATCGTGCCCGGACGTGCCGAGCCGGTGGTCCCGACCCATTGGAGCTTTGGGCAGTTGTGCACCCTTGTCGGTGCGCCAACATCGTATCTGCGGCAACTCCCGGCAACGCTGTCCGGTATCAATCTGCAACATGGTTTGCTGTCGCATCGCGCCGAGCTTGTGAAAACCTTGGAAGCTGATGGCGGTCGCGTCGAGCTTCGTGCTGTCACCGGCCCCGACTATGGCCGTATCTGGGATCACGAGCTTGTTGCCGCCGTGATGAAGATTGCAGGTAACGGAGTGGGGGATACGCGTTGGAAGGTGCCGGGCGTGCTGGATTGGGCCACCATGACCCATAATCCCTTCGTGGATGTCACGAAGGACACCACAACGCTCTATGCCAGCGACCGAGATGTGTTTCTGTTTCTGGTCGACGACACCAACCCGATTGAGGCGGGTCGGTTGCCTGATGGCTCGCCCGATTTGTATTTCCGGGGATTTTATTGCTGGAATAGCGAGGTTGGCAGCAAGACGCTCGGCATTGCAAGTTTCTACCTGCGCGCCGTCTGTATGAACCGCAATCTGTGGGGCGTTGAGAATTTCGAAGAGATCACGATCCGGCATTCGAAATTCGCCGCGCAACGGTTCGCGCATGAGGCCGCGCCAGCGCTGACAAGCTTTGCCAATTCCTCGCCCGCGCCATTCGTCGCTGGGATCAAGGCCGCTCGGGAGCGGATTGTTGCCCGCAGCGACGAGGACCGGGAGTCGTTCCTTCGGAGGAACGGATTTTCCAAGTCGGAGACGACGAAAGTCATCGAGACCGTTCTAGGCGAGGAAAACCGCAAGCCGGAAAGTATCTTTGATTTCGTGCAGGGGGTCACGGCGCTGGCCCGGACCAAGGCGCATCAGGATGCAAGGCTCGAACTGGAAGGCAAGGCAAAGCGCCTGATGGAGCGCGCTATCTGAGGGGACGAGCCGCGCAACCAGATCGGTGCGCGGCTACTTCCTGTAGCCCATGCGTCGCCGCCGGTCCGGCAAGCCGGCCCGCGGCGATGACGCGTGTCCGCGTCCGGCGCTCGCCGGGCCTTCGGCCCGGCTCGCGAAAGTAAGAGCCTACAACTATCGAGACAGGCTTCAGATTCAACTACTTCCGTTTGGCAAGCTTAGTTCGTTCGGCTCGCGCCTCTTCATCCGGCAGAACGAGGTCGACGTGGCTGATGCCCAACGTGCTGGCGAGCTCAAACAGGGTTACAACCGTCGGGTTGCGGCGGCCACGCTCTAAATCACTGATATATTGTTGGGTGAAGCCGGACACTTCGGCGAATTTCTCCTGCGTGAAGCGCTTCTGCTTCCGCAGTCGTGCGAAATTCCGACCGACTAACTTGCGCATGTCCATGCGCGCAAGTTGCGGCTTTACATACTATGAGGTTTATCTCCTATAATATGTATTTAGATCGCTTCGCTGGTCGCCGGGACCCCAATGAGGCTAAAGTGAGACGCGCAGACCGAGCTGGCGTCTCGAGAAATTAGAATCGTTCGCTGTTTGCTGGGATACTCATGAAGAAGCCGGAGCTAAACCCTGACGTTGCGGATGTCGCGCCAATCGATTCGGCGCTAACAGACTATGACGAACAGCACGTCGTGACCTACGCGCGTCTGCTGCAAGCCGAGAGCGAGGGAGCCGACTGGCAGGAAGTTGCACGAGTAGTTTTGCACATTGATCCTGACCGCGAACCTGATCGTGCGCGGAGCGCATACCTGAGTCATCTTGAGCGCGCTAAGTGGGCCACTGAGCAAGGACGCCTCTTCCGCGGTGCCGGCTCGAATTAGAAGAAATTTGCCCGCACTATTTCTGCTCAAGATAAATTTTTCTTCAACGATTGGTGGTCATCTCGGAGCACCACGTGGTGCCAAAATAGGGTCTTCCTGCAACCCCTTCGCTTCTAGTTATTGCTGCACAACTGTTGTTGTCTGTGCGCAAAAGGGGCGGAAGTAATGCCTGCATTCGACTGGCGGTCGCCGGAGTCTTACAAGAGCCTACAAGAAGCTGATATCGCCGACATCGCCTGGGAATGTCTGCGTCGCAATGTCGACTACCAACGCGACTACCAAGCGATGATTGCCAACAGCCTGGATGGTGAAGTAACGCCGGAGTTTAGGAGGAGGTGGGGTATCTGCTTTCGCTCATGACCCGCACGGGTCCTCCGGCGAGCAGGCCATCTTCTGGGCGCCCGAAGTGCTGCCGGCTGTCGTTCCAGTCGCAGCGACCTCGTCCCCTAGACATGGCATTGAGGTGGTTCGCCCACTGCTGGATCTCGCAGCAGGTCAGGTGCGACGCGCCTCCGATGGATGGCATGTCATCCTTCGTGTTGGCATGGTGGAACATCGCGTCTGGCTGACAGCACCACCCACTATCGGCGCGAACTATGCAGCGGAGTTGCCGTTTGACGGCGACTTCGATGCACGTGCGTACGCTGCCCGACGGCTGTGGCGCGCAATGAATGGGCGCACGGCAGGGCCCTCTTTTCATGAGTTATCCAAACAGCGACGCGAGCGGCTAGGCGCTGCTATTCGGGCGCTTGATGCTCGCAATTCTGGCGGCACTTATCGCTCAATCGCCGAGGCACTCTTCGGCAACAAGCGCATCCCGGATCGCGCGTGGAAAACCCACGACGTGCGCAATCGCACAATTCGTCTAGTGCAAAGCGGCCTTGCGTTGATGCGCGGCGGCTATCGCGAATTGCTGCGTCCGAAGCGCAAAGACAAATAGCACCCTCAGCGGGGGTATCGAAAACATCCCCCACGATCATCGGCATCCCCCTTCGCGGGCCTTCTCCGCGATCGTGACCGTCGACGCGCCGCCGCTCGCGCTGGCGCTCCAACTGGCCACGGAGCCTCTCAAATGTCCGATTCGAACGCCGGCTTGCCGCCGCGATACTTGCGCACGCCCGAGGCCGCGCGATTTCTCGGCCTTTCCGGCCGGACGCTGGAAAAACACCGGACCTACGGCACGGGGCCGACTTACCGGAAGATCGGTGGGCGCGTCGTCTACGCGCTGGACGATCTGAAGGCCTGGGCTGATCTCGGCGCCAAGACATCGACATCAGATCCCGGCAAGGGGACCGTACTGCCGGCCAAGAAACATCCGAACCTGCGCCCCTATGCAGGCCAGGAACGCCGCTGATCGCTAGATGAGGACAGTAGCGATGCGGCGGAAACTCCGATCCGAGCGCGATCAACTGGAACTGTTCCGGGCGCTGCCCGGCGATCTCGCGCCGCGCGACGCGCAGGATTTGATGGCCTATCCGTTCTTTTCACTCGCAAAGACCAAGCGAGTCGTTCCGATTAATTTCCGTGCTGGCGTGACCTCCATTCGTGTCGAGGCCGTGCCGGAACATGGGATGGCAACCATCTGGGATGCAGATGTCTTGATCTGGGCCGCGTCGCAGATCGTCGAAGCGCGAGACGCGGGCCTGAAGGCATCTCGCCTGATGGCTGCAACTCCGTACGAGATTCTGACGTTCGTCGGGCGCGGCACTAGCGCACGCGACTATGATCGCCTTAAGGCGGGTCTCGACAGGTTGCAGTCAACGACCGTGCTGACGTCGATCCGCCAGCCTGCAGAACGACGGCATCATCGGTTCTCCTGGATCAACGAGTGGAAGGAAACGGCGGACGCAAACGGACGCCCGTTCGGAATCGAACTGATCTTGCCCGATTGGTTCTACGCCGGCGTGATCGACGATGCGCTCGTGCTCACGATTGATCGCGCGTATTTCGATCTGACGGGTGGACTTGAGCGCTGGCTTTACCGTCTTGTACGCAAGCACGGCGGCCGCCAGGAGGGCGGCTGGAGTTTTGATCTTGTGCACCTCCATGCCAAGTCTGGCAGCCTCTCGCCACTCAAGCATTTTGCGTACGACGTGCGCCAGATCGTCCAGCGGCAAACCTTGCCCGGCTACCAGCTGGTGCTCACGCGCGACCCCAATGGCGCCGAGCGATTGAACTTCGTGCCTGCCCTCATCGATCCAGTCACCGAGAGACTTCGCAAGCGCGGTCTCATTCCGAAGTCGGGAGATCGCCTGTGAATCAACTCGTGCTATCGGGGACCGCAACCCTCGTGCCATCAGGGACCGGATCCTCGTGCTATCAGGGACCGAAATCGGGTCTAAGTCATTGTCTCCTAGCGCTTTCCAGCCGCCGTAACTTTACTAACCAGAAATCCTTCGGATTTCTTCTAACGGATCGCGCCATTCGCGCTGCCGGGGCAACCACCAACAACCATCCGCCAGTTATGCCCCGCCTCGCTGTCAAGGACGGCGACGATGCGCTGTCGCAAGCGCACTCCAGCCAGGTAATGGGATCATCTTTCAAGCTCGGAGCGTCTCATGAGCGACCTCACCGAAGTCGAACTCCTCTGGCTCGAGAAGCGCATTGAGAACCGCATTCGCTTCGGGCGTGCTGTCGAGGAGAAGATCCTCGATCGCCGTCGGCGGCTGCTGTCATTTGCGCCGGGCAGCATCTTTGCGTTCGTTCGCTGGACGTCGAACGACTTCGGAACCGCGATCTCGCGGATGGACATCCTGCGCGCGGTCGAGCCCGGACAGCGGTGCTCGACCGTGCCCTATGTAAAACCGGGCGGTGAGATTCTCTTACGGCTATCCGGCTGGCCGAAAGTCGAACGGGCGCTCCAGTTGATCGACGCCGTCGAAGCATTGGACATCAATCCGGCAGACGCTGCACCGGACTATTGGCGTCACGTTCACAACCGGCTTTCCGTCAATGAGAACCCGCGCCCTTACACGAAAGGACGCCACCATGCGTGGCTTCATCGGCAGAGGATCATGCGATGACCAGCCGATTCAAGACGATGACGGCGATGCTCGGCGGTGCCGCGGCTCTTATCGTCCCAGTCATTCTGGAGATCACACCGGTCTACGTCTGGAATGCCTCCGAGAGCGTGCCGATCGGGCTCTATCGTTTGCAGCCGTTGGACAACCTGTTCGTCACCGAGCTCGTTGCCGTTCAGCCGCCGGAACCGCTTGCGACCTTCCTCGATCTGAATGGCTATTTGCCGGTCGGGCTCCCGATGCTCAAACGCGTTCTGGCGCTTCCCGGGCAGACCGTCTGCAGAAGCGGGCTCACACTTACCGTCGACGCGATCGAAATGGGCGAGGCCCGGGATCGCGATGGCCGCGGCCGCCCGCTCCCGAAATGGCAAGGCTGTCGCATCGTTGGCGGGGGCGAACTCTTCGTCATGAACTGGCAGTCCGCCAACTCGCTGGATGGTCGCTATTTCGGGTTCTTGCCGGCATCGTCCGTTATTGGCCGTGCCCTTCCCGTCTGGACCTGGGAGGAGTGATCGTGCGCGCATTGGGTATCCGATCTGCCATTCCTCTGTTCGGCCACGTGCCGCACCATTCCTCCGTCCCGACCAACGATTGCGCAACCGTCGCGCGCAGCGGCGGTCCAGGGCGGCCGAAAAGCCGGCGCGAAGCGGCTTTACTCTGGACGGGCGCGAGCACGGCTGCACGCTTGCATTTGTTTGGGAGGAGCCTGCGCGCTGTCGTACTCTTGCTCGTTGCGGTGACCGTTAGTAACGCCGCTGCTGTCGCCGAGACGCGACCCGCGGACCCGACGGCAAGGTATGCAACCAGCGATCCATTTGCGGATTTCGTCGAGAAGGCCTCGCGTCGCTTCGAGGTCCCGGTGCGCGGGATACGCGCAGTCATAGACGTCGAAAGCGCCGGAGACGTGTGCGCCAGGTCACCGAAAGGTGCCATGGGTCTGATGCAGATCATGCCAGAGACGTGGGCAGAGCTGCACCTGCGGTACGCCCTCGGCAACGATCCCTGCGATCCCCATGACAACATTCTTGCGGGTACCGCATACCTTCGGGAGCTGCACGACCGATACGGTTCACCGGGCTTCCTTGCTGCCTACAACGCGGGACCTGCTCGTTATGAAGAACATCTCGTCGGCCGTCCATTGCCAGCAGAGACCCAAGCCTATTTGAAGAAGCTTGTGCGGGTCATCGGCAGCGACACTGTAGCTTCCAGCACAGTCGCGAGTCTGCGGTCATCAGCGGGAGCGCTCTTCGTTGTGCGGTCTGAGCGCTCAAAGACCGCATCCCGGCTGCAGTCCGGGAGCCCGCTGAATCAGGCTCGGACCGCTGCCTCCGTTCACGACGTCTCGGCCATTGTGCCACAGGCGACAGGTTTGTTCGTCGCGAGGTCTGCCGCGGGAGGTCCGCGATGAGCGAATGCGCAAGCTTGTGCGCATTGGCGTGTCCTGGAGGAGAATGGGCGGAAAGGCGAGCGAAGTGGGGAAGCACGACAGCAGGACGGCGAGATAAAAGCAGCTCGCCGGTCGAACCGCAAGCCATTGGAATGGCCTGGGTTCGGCCGTGCCGGTCGGTCGGGGCGCGTGCCGCGTTTGATGTTTTTAGCAATGAATTCAACGGGGATTCCGGCACTGTCCGCGATTTCATGTCTGCGGAGCAGTTGCCGTGAGCGTGGGCGACAGCGATTTACGCATCCGGCCTGGCCGCATCCGCGGGACACGAGCGCCGAAGCCGAAGAGCTTCATCAATCAGGTGCTGCGTGCGGCGAAGAAGGTCGGTCACAGCTCCAGTCTTGCGGCTGCGGGGAAGCGCTCCTCAAGCTACGGGCGCTCGACCTTCGGCCGTGGCCGGATCAGCTTTAGTCGCAGCCGCTTGTTCAGCCCGGCGCGGCGCGTGGTAGTGAAGGCGCGCATCGTCCGTCACCAGGGACGATCCTTCCGTTCCGCGCCGCTGACCGCTCACCTTTCGTACCTCAAGCGCGACGGCGTCACCCGCAACAGCGAGAAGGCGGTGATGTTCGATGCCAGCAGTGATCGCACAGACGATGCAGGTTTCGCGGATCGTTGTAAGGACGACCGGCATCATTTCCGCTTCATCGTCTCGCCCGAGGACGCCGGTGAAATGACCGATCTCAAAGCCTTCACGCGCGATCTCGCCAGGCAAATGGAAGCCGATCTCGGCACCCGGCTCGATTGGGTCGCCGTCGATCACTGGAACACGGACAATCCGCATGTTCATCTGCTCGTGCGCGGCGTCGATCAGACGGGCGCCGACCTCGTGATTTCGCGAGATTACATCAGCCGGGGCCTGCGCTCGCGCGCCGAGGAATTGGTCTCGATCGAGCTTGGTCCGAAGCCCGAGCACGAGATCCGCAACGCTCTTGAGAAAGAGATTACGGCCGAACGCTGGACGCGGCTCGACGTCGAGATCCGTGCAGCCGCCGATGAAACCGGCGCCATCGACCTGCGCCCCGAGAATCCCTGCACGGCCGACCCCGAAATCCGCCGCCTCATGATCGGACGGCTCCAGCATCTGAAGAAGATGGGCCTCGCTGCGCCTGCCGGCCCTGGCGAATGGATGGTCGGGCTGGAGGCCGAGCGCAATCTCCGCGATCTCGGCATGCGCGGCGACATCATCAAGACCATGCACCGCGCCTTCACGGAACGCGGGGAGGCCCGCGGCGTTGCCGATTATGTAATCGATAGCGACAAAGTCGGCTCGCCGATTGTCGGCCGACTGGTCGACAAGGGACTCCATGACGAACTGACCGGCGAAGCCTATGCCGTGATCGATGGTACGGATGGTCGTGCCCACCATGTTCGCCTCCGGGGCATCGAGGCCTTTGAGCACGCCCCGCCGATTGGAGGGATCGTCGAGATCAGGCGCTTCGGTGGACCGAACGACCGGCGGCCGACGTTGGTGCTCGCCAACCGCAGCGATTTCGACCTCAATCAGCAGATCACCGCACCCGGCGCGACCTGGATCGACCATCGCCTCGTTGAGCGCGATCCGATGCCGCTGGCCATGGGTRGGTTTGGTCGCGAGGTGCGCGACGTCATGCAGGCCCGTGCCGAACATCTTGCAGGCGAAGGGCTCGCCAGGCGGCAAGGTCAGCGCGTCATCATGCAGCGCGATCTCTTGAACACCTTGCGTCGACGCGAACTCGACGCGGCGGGTGCGAAGCTTTCGGCCGAGACGGGATTGCCGCACATGAAGGCAGCGACCGGCGAGCACGTGAGCGGCACCTACCGTCAACGCCTGACGCTCGCCTCCGGCCGCTTCGCCATGATCGACAACGGCCTAGGCTTCCAACTCGTGCCCTGGTCGCGCGAGATCGAGAAAAAGTTCGGCCAGCATGTCGCCGGCGTCACCAAGGATGGTGGCGGCATCGAGTGGACCCTTGGCCGCAAACGAGACCTTGGCTTGTAGCTCCATCTTTTCACAACGCTTAATCACAAGAAGGATGTTTGCCATGTCCGCGACCAAAATCCTCTGGGGCCAGATCGCCGTCGTCTTCCTGATCGTGTTGCTCACGATCTGGGGCGCCACCGAATGGACGGCGTGGCGGCTCGGCTTCCAGGCGGAACTCGGCCGTCCCTGGTTCGAACTTGCCGGCATGCCGGTCTACTATCCGCCGGCGTTCTTCTGGTGGTGGTACGTCTACGACGCCTACGCGCCACTGGTCTTCGTCGAGGGTGCCTTCATTGCCGCGTCGGGAGGTTTCATCTCGATCGCGGCGGCGATCGGCATGTCTGTGTGGCGGGCGCGGGAGGCGAAGAATGTCCAGACTTATGGATCAGCTCGGTGGGCCGAACCGCGTGAAGTGAAGGCAGTCGGGCTTCTCGGCGCAGATGGCGTCGTGCTCGGCAGGCTCGGCGATGACTATCTGCGTCACGATGGGCCGGAGCATGTGTTGTGCTTCGCGCCGACCCGCTCCGGCAAGGGCGTAGGACTGGTCGTGCCGTCTCTCTTGACCTGGCCAGGCTCGGCCATCGTTCACGACATCAAGGGCGAGAATTGGCAACTCACCGCCGGCTACCGCTCGCGGCACGGCCGCGTGCTGCTGTTCGATCCGACCAACGCCAAGTCGTCGGCTTACAATCCGCTGCTCGAGGTCCGCCGCGGCGAGTGGGAGGTGCGTGACGTCCAGAACGTCGCCGACGTGCTGGTCGACCCGGAGGGATCGCTCGACAAGCGGAACCATTGGGAGAAGACCAGTCATTCGTTGCTCGTCGGTGCGATCCTGCACGTCCTCTATGCCGAGGTAGACAAGACGCTGGCCGGCGTCGCCGCGTTCCTCTCGGATCCCAAGCGGCCGATCGAGACGACGCTGCAGGGGATGATGACCACGCCGCACCTCGGCGAGAGAGGTCCGCATCCCGTCGTCGCCTCGACCGCACGCGAGTTGCTCAATAAGTCCGACAATGAACGGTCGGGCGTGCTTTCCACCGCGATGTCGTTTCTTGGCCTCTACCGCGATCCCGTCGTCGCCGCAGTCACGCGCCGTTGCGACTGGTGCATTACGGATATCATTGGGGGGAAACGACCCACCACGCTTTATCTGGTGGTGCCGCCCTCCGACATCGCGCGCACCAAGCCGCTGATCCGCCTGGTGCTAAACCAGATCGGCCGCAGGCTTACCGAGGATCTCCATGCGAAGGATCGCCGTCACCGTATCCTGATGATGCTCGACGAGTTCCCGGCACTTGGCCGGCTCGACTTCTTCGAATCCGCGCTGGCCTTCATGGCAGGTTACGGCATCAAGAGCTTTCTGATCGCGCAGTCGCTGAACCAGATCGAGAAGGCCTATGGCGCCAACAACTCGATCCTCGATAACTGCCATGTCCGTGTCAGCTTTGCCACCAACGACGAGCGCACGGCGAAGCGCGTCTCCGATGCGCTCGGTACAGCGACCGAGATGCGCGCCATGAAGAACTATGCTGGTCACAGGCTGAATCCCTGGCTCGGTCACCTGATGGTCTCGCGGCAAGAAACGGCGAGGCCGCTGCTCACGCCGGGCGAGGTGATGCAGTTCCCGCCCACCGACGAGATCGTCATGGTTGCCGGTGCGCCCCCGATCCGGGCGAAGAAAGCTCGCTATTTCGAGGACGGCCGTTTCACCGAGCGGGTGTTGACGCCACCCGATCCGGTGAAGTCCGGCCGGTCGTCACGGAAGGACGGGTGGTCAGCTCTAACACCGCAGACACCGGACGCTGTGCTACTTGGTGAGATCCAGAAGGCGGAACAGGATGCCGCCAATAGCGGCTTGCGCCGCGAACCCGAGCTTCCCGATCACGTAGCCATCGCCAAGGAGACGACCGATACGAGGCCGGCTGAAGAGTTCGCCATTGTACTCGATGACGAGTCGAACGATGCCGCCAGTCGGGCCCGCATTCTGCGTCAGCAGATGCGTGGCATCGCCCGCCAAGTCTCGCTCGACCCGAATGACGGCATGGAGTTGTGAGATCATGCGGGATCGGATGAATGTGTATTTCCCGCCGGAGCTTCTGAAGCAAATCGCCGATCTCGCCGATCGCAAGAAGCTTTCTCGATCGGCGATCGTGGAAGCGGCGGTCACCTCGTTTCTGTCTCCGGATGGGGAAGATCGGCGCGAGGCGGCGTTTGCGCGCCGTCTCGATCGGCTGTCGCGACAAATGCAGAGGCTGGAGCGGGATGTTGGCCTTACCGCCGAAACACTGGCATTGTTTGTCCGTTTCTGGTTGACGATCACGCCACCCTTGCCGAACGACGCCCAGGCGGCCGCCCAGATCAAGGGCCGCGAGCGGTTTGAGGGTTTTATCGAGACTCTTGGTCGTCGCTTACAAAAGGGCCAGAATTTCCTACGCGAGATCCCGGACGACATCGTGAATGAAAAACCGACCGACCGGAGCTGATTGATTTCTCACTATCTGGAATCTTCGTGGCCAAGACGTCGCTAACGGATTCGTCGGTGTCACTCATCTCGCCTAGTCTTTCTCTTTCTACGCCAATCTACGATCACCTTGGGAGCGTTGTTGCGCCAGGCCAATTCCTGCCTTTTCTATTCATCCCCATCTGAGGGCGCTTAGGCGGCCTCGTTGGTGGGGGCGGCGGTGGCAGTTCATTCGGCTCAAGCAGAGGCGATTTCGCGCGGCGCCCGCATGCTCCGCAGCGCGCTTGGCCCCGCTATTGCGCGATACCTGGAGGACGCCTCGATCGTCGAAGTGATGCTCAACCCAGATGGTCGGTTGTGGATCGACCGGTTGTCCAGCGGCTTGACCGACACAGGAGCTGTCTCTTATACACATCTAGATGTGTATAAGAGACAGCCCCGCTATTGCGCGATACCTGGAGGACGCCTCGATCGTCGAAGTGATGCTCAACCCAGATGGTCGGTTGTGGATCGACCGGTTGTCCAGCGGCTTGACCGACACAGGAGAGACCCTCTCGGCCGCTGACGGAGAACGCATCGTTCGGCTGGTGGCGCATCACGTCGGCACCGAAGTGCATGCTGGCGCGCCGCGCGTTTCAGCTGAACTGCCTGAGACCGGCGAGCGCTTCGAAGGTCTGCTGCCGCCGGTGGTCGCGGCTCCGGCCTTTGCTATCCGCAAGCCGGCGGTCGCCGTCTTCACGCTCGACGATTACGTCGCCGCCGGCATCATGTCCTCGGACCAGGCTGAGGCCTTGCGCGGTGCGGTCGCCGTACGCAGGAATATTCTGGTTGCTGGCGGTACTTCCACCGGCAAGACCACGTTGACTAACGCCCTTCTTGCGGAAGTCGCCAAGACCTCTGACCGCGTCGTGCTCATCGAGGATACGCGCGAACTGCAGTGCAAGGCGCCGAACCTCGTGGCCTTACGTACCAAGGATGGCGTGGTCTCACTGTCAGATCTCGTGCGGTCGTCCCTTCGTTTGCGCCCCGATCGCATCCCCATCGGCGAGGTGCGCGGCGCCGAAGCGCTCGATCTCCTCAAGGCGTGGGGCACCGGCCATCCCGGCGGCATCGGCACCATCCATGCCGGGACCGCGCTGGGCGCACTGCGCCGACTCGAGCAACTCATTCAGGAAGCGGTCATCACCGTTCCGCGCGCCTTGATCGCAGAGACCATCAACATCGTCGCCGTGCTGGCCGGCCGCGGCGCGGATCGTCGTCTCACCGAACTCGCCCGCGTCACCGGGCTCGGACCCGCCGGCGACTACAGCCTTTCACCAGCAGGAGACCAAACATGAGACCTCGGTCATCTCTTTCCCTACCGGCCATGTCGCTCACCGTATTTGGCATGGTTCTATTCGTTGTCGCTCCGGCTTGGGCTGCCGGTTCCAACATGCCGTGGGAGCAGCCGCTCAATCAGATACTGCAATCAGTCGAGGGGCCGGTCGCCAAGATCATCGCGGTGATCATCATCATCGTCACCGGCCTGACGCTCGCCTTCGGCGACACGAGCGGCGGCTTCCGCCGGCTGATCCAGATCGTGTTCGGCCTGTCGATCGCCTTCGCGGCATCGAGCTTCTTCTTGTCGTTCTTTTCGTTCGGCGGCGGGGTCTTGATCTGATGGAGGAGCCTGTCGCTGGCTTCGTCGCGCCGGTGCACCGGGCGCTGACCGAACCGATCCTGATGGGTGGCGCGCCCCGCGCGGTCGCCATCGTCAATGGCACGCTCGCAGCTGCCCTTGGCCTCGGTCTGCGGCTCTGGATCGCAGGTCTCTTGCTCTGGGCGATAGGCCATGCAGCCGCGGTCTGGGCCGCCAAGCGCGATCCCGCTTTCGTCGATGTTGTGCGCCGTCATCTGCGCATTCCCGGTCATCTCAGCATTTGAGTCTTCGATCATGATGAATCTTGCCGAATACCGCCGCTCAAATACCCGCCTCGCGGATTTCCTACCCTGGGCCGCATTGGTCGGGGAGGGCGTCGTCCTCAACAAAGACGGTTCATTCCAGCGCACCGCAAGGTTCCGCGGACCGGATCTCGACAGCGCAGTGCCGGCCGAACTCGTCGCCGTGGCCGGCCGCCTCAACAGCGCCTTGCGCCGTCTCGGTTCCGGCTGGGCCGTTTTTGTCGAGGCTCAGCGCCATGCTGCATTCCGATATCCGGCAAGCAGGTTTCCGGATGTGGCGTCCGCATTGGTTGATGCGGAGCGCAGAGCCCAGTTCGAGGAGGCGGGAGCTCACTATGAGTCGAGCTATTTCCTCACATTCCTCCATTTGCCGCCGGCCGAAGACGCAGCTCGGGCGGAGCGGTTTCTGTATGAGGGCCGCGATCGGACCGAGAACGCCGACGCCCGCGAAGTGTTGCGCGGATTCGTCGACCGCACCGATCGGGTGCTCCAGTTGGTCGAGGGTTTTATGCCCGAATGCGCCTGGCTCGATGACCCGGAGACGCTGACGTATCTGCACTCGTGTGTGTCGACGCAGCGTCATCGCGTTCGGGTGCCTGAGATCCCGATGTATCTCGATGCGCTGCTGGCGGATCAGCCGCTAACCGGCGGCCTCGAGCCGATAGTGGGTGCCTCGCATCTGCGCGTTCTCACTGTCGTCGGATTTCCGACCGCGACGACGCCCGGAATACTCGACGAACTGAATCGTTTGGCATTTCCGTATCGCTGGTCGACGCGCGCGATCATGCTCGACAAGACGGATGCCACCAAGTTGCTGACGAAGATCCGCCGGCAATGGTTCGCCAAGAGGAAGTCGATTGCCGCCATCCTCAAAGAGGTGATGACGAATGAGGCATCGACGCTGCTCGACACCGACGCCCACAACAAGGCGATGGACGCCGATGCCGCGCTCCAGGAGCTTGGCTCCGACCAGATTGGTGAAGCTTACGTGACCGCGACTGTCACCGTATGGGATGACGATCCGCGCGTGGCCGATGAGAAGCTGCGTTTGGTCGAAAAGACGATACAGGGGCGCGACTTCACCTCGATGACAGAGACGGTGAATGCTGTCGAAGCCTGGCTCGGCAGTCTGCCGGGGCATGCCTATGCCAATGTCCGGCAACCACCGGTTTCGACCCTTAACCTGGCCCATATGATTCCGCTATCAGCGGTCTGGGCCGGCGAGGTGAGGGACCATCACTTCGCGGCACCGCCTCTGCTGTTCGGAAAAGCTGAGGGGTCGACGCCGTTCCGATTTTCCCTCCATGTCGGCGATGTCGGTCATACGCTGGTGGTTGGTCCGACCGGCGCCGGTAAATCGGTGTTGTTGGCACTGATGGCGCTGCAGTTCCGCCGCTATCCCGGTTCGCAGATCTTTGCCTTCGATTTCGGCGGCTCAATCCGCGCGGCTGCTATCGCTATGGGTGGCAACTGGCACGACCTCGGGGGAGCGCTGTCGGACGATGCGTCAGAAGCCGTTGCGCTGCAGCCGCTGGCCTGGATCGACGATGCTTCCGAGCGGGGCTGGGCGACGGAATGGATCGCCGCGATCCTGACGCGGGAAAAGATCGAGATCACGCCGGAGGGAAAGGACCATCTGTGGTCCGCCTTGACCTCACTGGCCTCGGCTCCGATCCAGGAGCGCACGCTGACCGGTCTTTCGGTGCTGCTCCAGTCGAGCGCGTTGAAGCGGGCCCTGCAACCTTATTGCTTGGGCGGGCCCTACGGCCGGTTGCTGGACGCCGAACTCGAGCGTCTCGGTGAAGCATCGGTTCAAGCTTTTGAAACCGAAGGATTGATCGGCACCGGCGCCGCACCCGCGGTGCTGGCCTATCTCTTCCATCGCATTGGAGACCGTCTCGATGGGCGCCCAACCCTTCTCATCGTCGACGAAGGCTGGCTCGCGCTCGATGACGAGGATTTTGCCGGGCAGTTACGCGAATGGCTGAAGACGTTGCGGAAAAAGAACGCCTCCGTCATCTTCGCAACGCAGTCACTCTCGGACATCGACGGCTCAGCGATTGCGCCCGCCATCATTGAGAGCTGTCCGACCCGCATTTTGCTACCGAACGAACGCGCCATCGAACCACAGATCACGGCGATCTATCGCCGCTTTGGTCTCAACGACCGGCAGATCGAACTGTTGAGCCGGGCAACACCGAAGCGCGACTACTACTGCCAGTCCCGCCGCGGCAACCGGATGTTCGAATTGGGACTGGGCGAAGTCGCACTTGCTTTTACTGCGGCCTCTTCCAAGACCGATCAGGCGGCGATCGAGCGCCTGCTCGCGGAACACGGTCGCGACGGCTTCGTGCCCGCCTGGCTCCGACACCGCGACGCTTCGTGGGCCACTGACTTCATTCCTAATCTGAGCAATCTGGAGCCATCGTTATGAGACGTCTTTGCGTTCTTGCGGCGGCGAGCGCTGTCGCATTGTCGTTGGCTGCTGTGTCGCCGGTATCTGCGCAGTTGATCGTCTTCGATCCAAACAACTATGCCCAGAACGTTCTGACGGCGGCGCGCGAGCTGCAGCAGATCAATAATCAGATCACGTCGCTGCAAAACCAGGCGCAGATGCTGATCAATCAGGCGAAGAATCTGGCCAACTTGCCATACTCGTCGCTGCAGCAACTTCAATCGTCGATTCAACGTACCCAGCAGCTGCTCGCTCAGGCCCAGCGCATTGCCTATGATGTGCAGCAGATCGACCGTGCATTCTCGACCAACTATGCGCCGGCGACGAGCAGCCAATCCAATCAAGCACTTGTCGCCAACGCGCAATCGCGTTGGCAGAACTCGGTCGCTGCGCTGCAGGACGCCTTGCGCGTGCAGGCCGGCGTTGTCGGCAATCTCGATACTAACCGCACCCAGACGTCGGCGCTTGTGACCTCGAGCCAGGGTGCAAGTGGCGCGCTGCAGGCGACGCAGGCCGGCAACCAGATCCTCGCGCTTCAGGCGCAGCAGCTCGCCGATCTCACGGCGACGGTTGCAGCGCAAGGCAGGGCGCAGAACCTCGAAGCGGCTCAACGCGCAGCGGCGCAGGATCAGGGTCGCGAGCAACTGCGGCGGTTTCTGGCCCCGGGCCAAGGCTATCAATCCTCAAACGTGCAGATGTTTCATTGATGAGCGCGTTCAGCAGGCTCAAACGACTGCCAATTGTCGCTGCAGCCGCATCCATGATGTTGGTGATGGCGGCATGCGCCATCCAACTCCGCAGTGATGGCGGCGAAACGGCGTCGAATTCGGCGGTTCCACAGACCACGGGCACGCTCGCTTCCAGCCTCGCGCGGTGCCGAACGGTCACGCCGGAACAGACGGCAACCTACGACGACTGTCGTCGGATCTGGGCTGAGAACCGGCGTCGGTTTTTCGGTCAGAAGGGAGATGCGACGGCTTCCACTGGCAGTGATGCGCTCCCCAGCCAACCGTCTGAGTCGCCGTCAAAGGATCAGGGCCGGATGCCACAAGGTTATCCGTCGGTGGCCCGCCCGGAGAGCGAGTAAGCCATGACCGGCACCGGCGTGATCGATCAGTTCCTCGACACCTATACCCGCTATATCGATTCTGGCTTCGGCCTTCTGGGCAGCGAAGTTGGCTTTCTTGCAACGACGCTGGCTGCAATCGACATTACGCTTGCGGCTCTATTTTGGAGCTGGGGGACGGATGACGATCTGATCGCACGGCTCGTCAAGAAGACTCTGTTCGTCGGCGTCTTCGCCTACCTGATCGGCAACTGGAATAATCTCGCGCGTATCGTGTTCGAGAGCTTTGCCGGTCTGGGGCTAAAGGCCTCCGGCACTGGCCTGTCATCCGCAGATTTTTTGCGGCCGGGTCGAATCGCCCAGGTTGGCATCGATGCCGGCCGGCCGATCCTTGACTCGATCTCAGGTCTGATGGGGTACATCAGCTTCTTCGAAAACTTCGTCCAGATCGTCGTCCTGTTATTCGCCTGGGTCGTTGTGCTGCTCGCATTCTTCATTCTGGCAATCCAACTCTTCGTGACCCTGATCGAGTTCAAGCTGACAACACTCGCCGGCTTTGTGTTGATCCCCTTTGGCTTGTTCGGAAAGACTGCATTTGCGGCTGAGCGTGTGCTCGGTAACGTCGTCTCGTCAGGCATCAAAGTCCTGGTTCTGGCCGTCATTGTCGGTATCGGCTCGACGCTGTTCTCCCAATTCACGTCTGGGTTCAACGGCGGACAGCCGACCATTGAAGACGCCATGGCGCTTGTGTTGGCGGCTTTGTCGCTGCTCGGTCTCGGCATTTTTGGTCCTGGGATCGCTAACGGCCTGGTGTCCGGCGGACCTCAACTCGGGGCTGGTGCCGCGGTTGGGACCGGGCTTGCAGCGGGCGGCATTGTTGCCGCCGGCGCCGGCTTGGCTGCAGGCGGTGCTGGTCTTGCTGGTGGAGCGATGGCAGGAGCCGCGCGAGGTGGCGCCGCGCTCACAAGCGGCGCGGCCGCGGCTTATCGCAGTGGCGGCCTGAGCGGTGTCGCCGATGCCGGGCTCTCGGCAGTGGCAAGCCCGCTGCGTCGGGCCGCGGAAACTCTCGGTAACAGCGCTCAATCGGCAGGGCAGGCGCCAACCAAAGGGAGCGCCGAGACCGGGAACACCGCGCCGGACGGTCCGCCCGATTGGGCGCGGCGCATGAAGCGTGCCCAGACCGTCAGCCATGGCGCATCAGCCGTCACCCATGCCGTTCGCTCCGGCGACCATGGCGGAGGCGGCGCATCGATCGATCTCTCTGAAGGAAAGCACTGATGTTTAAACGTCCATCCGTTCACTACGGTCGCACGCCCGAGCCGGTCACACCCTATCAAAAAGCAGCGCAAGTCTGGGACGATCGTATCGGGTCAGCCCGCGTGCAGGCAAAAAACTGGCGATTGATGGCATTTGGATGCCTCGCCCTCTCGACGGGTCTCGCCGGCAGCCTTGTCTGGCAATCGACCCAAGGCACGATCACGCCCTGGGTGGTTGAGGTCGATCGTCTTGGCCAGGCACAGCGGGTGGCACCGGCCAATGCAGACTACCAGCCGACAGATCCCCAGATCGCCTACCACCTGGCGCGATTTATCGAGGACGTTAGGGGCCTCCCGGCTGATGGCATCGTGTTGCGTCAGAATTGGCTGCGCGCCTACGACTTCACGACCGATCGTGGGGCAGCCGCTCTCAATGACTACGCCCGCACCAACGATCCCTTTGCCAGGCTCGGCAAAGTGCAGGTGTCGGTCGAAGTATCAAGCGTTATTCGCGCGTCGACGGAGAGTTTTCGGGTGGCGTGGGTTCAGCGCGCCTACGACAACGGGACTTTAAGTTCAACCGAGCGCTGGACAGCCATTCTCTCCGTCGTGATCGAGACGCCGCGCGATGCCGATCGGCTGCGCAAGAATCCCCTCGGCGTCTACGTCCACGCCATCAACTGGTCGAAGGAGCTTGGGCAGTGAATACTCTATTTCGCAATATGGCTTCGCTGCGCCGTGCTTCAGGCAGTCGCTCCGTCTCATTCAGATCAGATGGTTCGGTGTTCCGAAAGGCGATACTTCCAGCCCTGCTGCTTTGCGCTTCGGCCTTGGGTGGTTGCTCCACGTTCACGCCGCCGGAGATCAGCTACGACAGTGATGTTCCGCCATTGCCTCAGCCGCCGGCGCCTGCTGACGATAAGCCGCGGCCGCTTCATGTCCCGCCACTGTGGAAGCCGGCCCTGGGCGGTAAGATCGGTAGCAAGGAGGAGACTGAGCCGGCGAGTCGGGTCGAGACGGCGAACAGCGCGGCTCGAGTCGAGCCGCGCAAGAAGGGCTACTTTAACGCAGCGCAGGTCTACGCCTACAGTCCGGGTGCGCTGTACCAAGTTTACGCCGCTCCTGGGCAAATCACCGATATCGCGCTCGAGGAGGGCGAACAACTTACGGGATCGGGCCCGGTCGCGGCAGGCGACACCGTTCGTTGGGTCGTTGGCGATACGGAAAGCGGCAACGGAGAAACCCGCCGCGTCCATATTCTGGTAAAGCCCACGCGCGCGTCGATCGAAACCAATCTCGTCGTCAACACCGATCGACGCACCTACTTGATCGAGCTACGCGCCCGCGAAAAGCCCTATATGCCTTCGGTCGCCTGGTACTATCCGGAGGACCGACGGGGCAGGGTGCGGTCCGTTCCCTTGGCTCCGGTGCTACCCGATCCGACGCAGCGTCGTTTCCGCTATGCCATTGAGGGTGACAGCCCGCCTTGGCGGCCGCTGACCGCTTATGATGATGGACGCAAGGTCTACGTCGAGTTCCCGCAAGGAATCGTTCAAGGCGAGATGCCGCCTCTCTTCGTCATTGGCCATGACGGCAAGACCGAGATCGTGAACTACCGCGCCTATGGCAACGTCCTGATCGTCGACCGGCTCTTTGCGGCCGCGGAGTTACGGCTCGGTGGCGAGCATCAGCAGAAAGTCCGGATTGTCCGGACCGACGGGAGGCCCTCGTCATGAACACCCTTCAGAGCGATGAAACCAACGGCCAGCCCGGCGAACCGGACAGGTCAAACGAACTGGCACACGGGTTCCGGTTGAGAGCCGATCATCCCCGCGTCACGCGGCTGTCCCGTAAGGTCCTGGCGGGAGGGACCGCCGTTGCGTTGGTTCTCGTTGGGGGTGCCGTGCTTTGGGCTCTCCAAAACAACCGCTCCCGCGGACCCACGCCGGGCGAACTTTACAGCACGGATCATCATAACGTCGCCGATGGCCTCGCCGGATTGCCGCGGGACTATGCCGGCGTTCCACGTCAAGTGCCCTCGCTGGGTCCACCGCTTCCTGGTGATCTCGGCAGGCCGATCCTTGCCGCTCAGGGACAGCCGCCAACCACAACCACGGCTGGCTTCGATCAGGAGCAGCAGCGTCGTGACCAGGAGACCGAAGCCGCACGTGTCAGCCGTGTGTTCGCCTCCACCAATGTTCGCGAGACGACGCCTGCAGCAGCCCAGGCTTCGAGCGTGGACCAAGCCGCCCCATCGTCCATGCCGGGAACTGATGACGGCTTTGCGCGGAACGGCCAGGATCGCAAACTTGCCTTCGTCAATGCGTCGGTCGATCGCCGCACCACGAGCCCGGACCGCGTCACGAAGCCGGCTTCGCCGTATGTGGTGCAGGCAGGGACCGTTATTCCCGGGGCTCTCATCACGGGTATACGCTCAGATCTACCCGGGCAGATCACGGCGCAGGTGACCGAAAATGTTTTTGACACACCCTCCGGTCGCTTGCTGCTGATCCCGCAGGGAGCTCGTTTGATCGGAACCTATGACAGCCAGATCGCATTCGGTCAGTCACGCGTGTTGTTGGTCTGGACACGCTTGATCATGCCGAACGGCCGTTCGATCGTGCTCGAACGACAGCCAGGCGCGGATTCAGGCGGCTACGCTGGTCTGGAGGACGAAGTCGACAATCATTGGGGCGCTCTCTTCAAGGCGGCACTCCTGTCTACGCTACTAGCAGTCGGCAGCGAAGTGGGAGCAGGCTCCGACACCGGCAATAACGGTGACATTATTCAAGCTCTCCGCCGCGGATCGAGCGATAGCGCAAATCAAACCGGCCAGAAGATCGTTCAACGCAATCTCAACATCCAGCCAACGCTAACGATCAGATCAGGGTTTCCGGTTCGTGTGATCGTCAATCGCGACCTCGTACTAGAGCCTTACGGAGGGTGAAAATGAAGATGGCCAAGCTTAAGATTGGGGTGCTTCCAAATGACAAGCCCGTCAAGGTCACCGTTGAATTGCCGGCTGCCGTGCATCGAGATCTCGTCGCCTATGCGGGAGCTCTCGCACGTGAAACCGGCCAGCCGGTCAATGAACCGTCAAAGCTGATCGCACCCATGTTGATGCGGTTCATGGCAACGGATCGGGGATTTGCGAAATTTCGTCGTGCAGTTCATTTACCAGAAACTGGAGAGGGGTAACGTTCGGCGAGCAATTTCAGAAAGCCATGAAGGGCGGGGTTCCCGTTGTCGCCTCGCCAATGTGCTGAAAAGCTCAGGTAGCTAGGCCGTATCCCGTCGTGCAATTCGCGATAAACCAGAAAGGCGTGCAGTCAGCTGGGGAAGATCCCTTAACCCGAAATCGTAGTTGAGATGGCAGTATGGCTCTGATGCGACCGTGGGCATCGGTATGCAAGAGTTCCTGCATCCCGAGGTTGCCTATCTTGTCGAGTTGCTGCACATCGTTCTTATGGCCGCGGACCGGCAGGAACGAGGACAAAGTCGAAGCGTGAACGCCACAGAGTGGAACCCGCAACAAGGCGTTCGAACGGGGCAATAAGGCTGTGCTTCACCCCGAATACCGTATCAGAGCCAAGATAGGCATCGTCGCCCACGAAGGTGTGTGTCACCAACTTCTGATAGCCTTCCGCGGTGACAAGGTAATGCATATGAGCCGGACGGTACGGATGGCGGCCGAGACTGGCAAGCATCTGGCCGACGGGCCCGTCATTCGGGATCGGGTATGACACCGGCTTGATGCCGACGAAGCGATAGCTGCCATCCGCACTGGTGACGAAGATGCCGCGGTTGTTCCATTGGGGTTGCATACCGGGCTGCTGCACGTCGTAGAAGCCTTCCGCGTTGTCGGACCACACATCGATCTTCGCTTGTTCGATCGGATTGCCGTCGAGGTCGATTACCCGCCCCTCGTAAAGGCAACTTTCTCCCTTGCCGTCGAGACTGATGTTGTCACCCATCTGCCTCAACGGTGCACCGACGACATGAAAGGGACCGAACACCGTGTTCTCAGTAGCACCCGGCGGGCGCCGATTGTTGATGGCATCAACCAGCATCGAGAAGCCTAGTGTGTCCGAGAGAAGGATGAACTCCTGCCGCTCGGCGTTGCACAGATGGCCTGCGCGAGTCAGAAATTGGATGCCATGGTCCCACTCGTCTTGTGTGAGATGGATTTCCTTCGCGAAGGCATGCAGATGCGTGACGAGACAGGCCATGACTTCGGCGAGGCGCGGGTCAATGTCTGTGCCCATACGTGCATTGACGGTTTCGACGGAACCCGCTTCGGTGAAATAGCTTGTCATATCATTTGCTCGTGATCGTGTTTGCTGCGAAGTTGATGAACTTAGATCGTCGGCTGTTGCGGTGGCAAACCCTCCCATGCCTGCCGCAGCAACGCGCGGACGCCTTCGCGGGTAATCGGACGTGGATTCCAGTAAGGATTCTCGATAGCAAGGGACACTGCGGTCTCGATACCACTCTCCAACATACCGATGTCTGAAAGAGCGGTCGGCACTTTCAGGCGATACGCGAGATCGTATATGCCTCGCGCCGCATTCGGCGTGCCGAGCGATCGCGCGATGACCGCCATGGCTTCGGGCTCCGCTGGAGCGTTGTAGGCGATGGCGTGCGGAAGAATGATAGCATGCGTCTCGGCATGGGGCAGGTCGAAGCTGCCGCCAAGCGTATGGCAGAGCTTGTGGTGCAGAGCCATGCCGACCGCTCCAAGGCAACAGCCGGAGAGCCAGGCTCCATAAAGCGCTTGCATACGGGCCTCTGTATCGGATGGCTCATGCATGAGTACGGGCAACGCCGAGGACAACATGCGGATAGCTTGCTCGGCCATCAGAGAGATCACTGGATTGCGATCTTTCGCGTACAGCGCCTCCGCTGCATGCGCGATTGCATTGAGGCCGGAGGTAGCAGACTGGGTGGGCGGGAGGCCCACTGTCAGATCGACGTCGTAAATCACTGTCTCAGGCAGGACATCGAGCGAGCGGATTGTCGTTTTTCGCCCCTCCGCAGTCTCGCCCAGGATCGGTGTCATCTCCGAGCCGGCATAAGTCGTCGGGATCACAAGTTGAGGCACGCCCGTTCGTTGCGCCAACGCCTTGCCGAGGCCTGTGGTGGACCCGCCGCCGACGGCGACCACACAATCGGCCGCCGCCCCATGCAGCGCGGCGAGTGCCTGTTCCGTTACCTCCACCGGCGTATGCATGACGGCGCCGGCAAACTGCCCACCGAAAGCCGTACCAAGCAGCCCGCCGATCCGCTCGCCCAGCGCCGCCTGTTGTGGAGTGGTCAGTACCAAGGCGCGTCTGGCGCCCAGGCGGGCGACTTCTACTCCGGCTTCGGCGAGGGTACCGCGTCCGAAGCGAACGCGGATCGGAAGACCTTCGTACGTGAAGGTTTCAATCATCGAATTCTCCCTGTCGCAAATCTCCATTGGGTGCGTAGCATTGCTCCCACGGCGGATGCAGCGAGCTTAAAGATGGGCTCCGTTAAGCCAACTCGCTCCGCGGCGATACAAGTCTTGGACTTCAGTACCCACGAGTCCTGGCATGTCTTTCTTCACGGTATATCCGATCCGCGATTGGATATAGGCGAGGTGGCGATAGCCGACCGGAAATTGTTCGAGCAGCTCCTGGTCAAGTTCCAGCCGCGCCGCGGGATCGACCGGCGTCAATAAATCCTTTTCATAGATTGGCTGGCGCAACACAACGCCCCAGCGTCCGTCGCGCTTCTCGATGAAATCGTAGAACCGTCCGGTGCAGACCACCTCGCAAACAACGCCATCCACGGGGGCGCGCTGAGAGATTGTCATCTTGGTCTGTACAATCGCCCGGTCGCCGGCGAGATCAATCGAGGTGCCGCCAAGGAAGTGAAGGATTCTGACCCCTCTCTCGAAACCTTCTCTGCTGACGCGAATGAATTCGTCGGCCGTCCCCTGGAACCAGGTCGCATGCATAACGCCGTTGTCGTGCCACACGGTGCGGAAGCGCTCCCAATCGCCGGCATCGCGCCAGACCGCCCAGTTCTCGACCAGATCGCGAATGATCAGACGGTCGAGCAATTCTTGAGGTAGTGACATAGTATGGCTCCTTGTTTTGGCGGCTAAACTCCGCCTCTGGTGTATCTAAGATGCTGTCCGTTAAGCCTGCTTGGTTCGCCCACTTCCTTGCGCGATCGAAACCGCGTGATTGTCGACGATCGCAACGGCTAGGAAGGCCAGTGCGAGACAAGCGGCGATCATGCCGAAGAAGACGCTGTTGCCGAAGCCCAGGGCGAACGAGCCTACATAGGCGCTTGCAATCGCGCCCGCGCGTCCGAAACTGGCTGCAGTACCGACGCCCGTCGATCTAACCGTAGGGGGGTAAACATGCGTTGCCAGGGCATACAGAGATCCCTGGGCTGCGAGCAGGAAAAATCCTTCGATGCACAACAGCGACATGAGTAGCGGCTGATTAGCGGGGGAAATGTGTAGAGTCGCGAGGATTACTGCGCCGACCACCGCCGCTCCCACTATACTCAGGATGCCGATGCGCGACCCGAAACGACCGATCGCCCAAGCCGCAACGAAGCAGCCTGCAGTTCCGCCCAGATTGAAAAGCGCAAGTCCGAAACTGGCAGATTGGACGTCAAGTCCGCGGCTAGTCAGCAGTGTCGGCGCCCAGCCATAAACCACGAAAACGGGAAGTTGGCAGAAGAAAAAGGCTGCGCACATCGCGAGCGTACTACGCCGAAGTTCCGGATCGAGCAGCGCCCCGAAGGATGGGCGATTGGCATTTGCCGCGCGCTGATCGATGAAGGTGCTATCGGAAGGCACAGTTACGCCCAGTCTGCGCACGGACGCGGCCATTTTGGTCGCATTCGCTCCGCGTCTTACAAGGTATTGTGGGGATTCCGGCAGAATGAAGCCCAGGATGACCGCCATGACGACCGGAGCAACGCCGCTGACGAAGAACAATGTTCGCCAACCATAGCCCGGCAGAATCTGGGCGGCGATGACGCCACCGATCATTCCTCCGATGGGGATGCAAGCGATACCGAGGATCACCGATAGGCTGCGTCGGTTCTTCGGCGTGAATTCTGCGGTCAGCGCCATCGCTGCCGGCACCGCTCCTCCGAGGCCGAGACCTGATAGGAAGCGATATAAGATGAGTTCGCCAACGCTGCCAGCTGATGCGATCGCCATGGTGGCGATACCGAACAGAGCAACCGACGCGATCAGCGCAATCTTGCGCCCGAGCCGGTCGCTCAGCAGGCCGCCGATCGGGCTACCAATAGCCATGCCGACAAAGCCGAGGGCGAGAGCGGGAGCGAAATCGCCTCGTGAGACCTTCCATTCGACAATGAGCGACGGGATTGCGAAGCCGAGAATCTGATTGTCCAGCCCGTCAAAAACGAGCGCAAGCGCGCAAAGCATCAAGACGTACTTTCGCGGGGATGTCCATGGTCCGTCATCAACGAGCGATCCGATATCGACGACGGTACTGGGTCTCGCTTCTACCTCGAGGGAGCTCATATTTTTTCCTCCGTTCCCGTAATTGGGTCTGTTGCAACCGGCGCTTTTCTTCGGTGTGCCGTGCCTTTTTTATTCTTCGTTCTAGAAAATGCAGTTCGCTATAAGTGCAGATGCGCTGAAAGATCGACTGTCGTGCTGCGCAGTGCGCGTCGACGCTTCGCCGCGCTTAACGTGTTTGCAAGCAGATAGGCGATGGTCATCGGACCGACACCGCCGGGCACTGGTGTAATCGCTCCAGCGACGCGCACCGCCTCATCAAAGGCCACGTCGCCGACTAGACGCTCCTTGCCGTTGTCGAGCCGAATGCGGGTGATGCCAACATCGATCACGGTCGCACCAGGCTTGATGTGGTCGCTCCGGATCAGGCCGGGTACGCCTGTTGCAGTCACCAGAATGTCTGCATTTCGGCACACCCGAGCAAGATCGGTCGTACGTATATGCGCGACTGAAACAGTGCAGTGCTCCTGTAGAAGCAAGCGCGCCATCGGTCGACCGACAACGTTCGATGCACCGACTACCAGCGCTTCCATCCCTCCGATATCCTTGTGAACCGTATGAATAAGTCGCATCACGCCAAGAGGCGTGCAGGGGGTCAACGCATCCTTCGTGCCGCTGGCAATCAACCCGACGTTGAATGGGTTGAACCCATCGACGTCTTTTTCGGCCGCGATGCTTCTCATCACGTTGGCTGCATCGATATGCGGCGGCAGCGGAAACTGGACGAGGATGCCATCGACTGCCTCATCGACATTCAGTCGTTCGATGAACGCAATCAGCTCGTACTCCTTGATGGTCACGGGAAGCATATGGCATTCCGACCGCATGCCGACCGATTCGGTCTGGCGGACCTTGTTGGCGACATAGACATGGCTCGCGGGATCATCCCCGATCAGCACGACAGCCAAGCCGGGCGTTCCCCAACTTTCGGCCCGGAGAGAGGCGACTTCCGCCGCCACCTCCGCCCGTACTTCCGCTGCGATCGTCTTGCCGTCGATGATCAGCGCTGTCATGTGGGATCCATCCGCCTACAGCTTCGACAAGTCGGCGCGCCGATTGTCCTGTTTGTACGGAGCAGGAGCGATCTTGGCGCGAACTTCCTTCTGCCGACGCCCTGGTTCACCCCAAAGCACGACGACGTCGGTGCCAATCTCCGCGTGAGCGATGTCGATCGTGCAGAGTGACAGCATTTCGCGGAAGTAGTAGCTATAGCCGCGCGAGGTTGCTACGCCGACGTCGGCGCCGTTGCGGAGCACGCGGTCGGCATACATGAAGCCGCGCTGATCGCGCGGCATTTCCATGAACTGATATGGAGCTTGATCTTTTCGAAACAGCGAGGCGTGGATATCGGCGACGTCGTCGCCGTTCCATACTAGTGTGCGAATCGTTCGGCGCGGATTTGCGACTTCCTCTTCCAGAGCGGCGCGACCGATGAAGTCATGATCGAACTTGATATTCTTGCCCCAGCCGAGCTCGACGGGGCTGCGATACCAGTCCCTGATGTCGTCAGAGTTGTAGCTACCTGCAATGTTGAAAGTGTCCGCGGCCCGCGGCATCGCTGCCCGGAATTCGTTGCGATAGGCCTTCATGTCTTCGTCGAAGATCGCCGGCATATAATCGGTGATGATGGTGGGGAAGCAGGCTTCAAGGTGATTGATGAACACCGCTCGCCCGCCGAGGCGGCGCAGTCCGAATTCGGTTCCGGCCGCCACAATCGCGTCGTAAACCTGCATCGCCTGTTCAGTCGGTCCCTGCAGTTCAAAGCCGATCTCGCCGGACATACCTTGGCGCAGGGCGAGCATCTTGCAACCGGCGATCTCGATTTCGACCGAATGCATGAACTTGACATCGCGAAGTGAACGTCGTGCGAGCTTCTCGATTAGTGGTAGCGCGGTCGGTCCTGCGACCTGGAAATTGAACCAGTCGTCCGCCCTTGATTCAACATTGTAACTGCCCTTGCGGCGGTTGTAATCGACCCAGAAGGTCCCGCGGCCGAAGAGCATAAATTCATCGTCGGACAGCCGCGTCAGGATGCCCTCCGCAATCACCTTGCCCGCCTTATTGGTGTGCGTCACATGCTTCGATTGAAGTACATCGAACTTCTGGAAGCTGTTGATTGACGTGTCGGAGAACAATCTGAGCGCATCTGGTCCCTTGAAGCGGCGCTCCCACAGAAACGTCCAGTCGCCGATGGAACACGTCTGTTTCCATGACATGCTCTCATCGATCCAGTCGGTGTATTCTGGAAGGCCCCATCGGGACGTGAAATACCCTTCCGGGGTGGTGCGCATTTCGCTCGGGGTCATTGGCGTTTCCTCTTTCCTCATGTCAGCGGGCGAACACAACGGTTCGCTTGCCGTTGATAATTACGCGATCTTCCAGGAACATCAGGACGGCACGGGACAGCACGCGCCGTTCGATATCGCGGCCTTTGCGCACGAGATCATTCGGAGAATCGCGGTGGCTGACGCGTTCGACGTCCTGCTCGATGATTGGCCCCTCATCGAGGTCACTTGTCACGAAATGCGCAGTGGCGCCGATCAATTTGACGCCACGGTGATACGCCTGATGATACGGTCTTGCGCCCTTGAAGCCGGGCAGGAAGCTGTGATGGATGTTGATGCTGCGCCCCGCAAGATGGGCGCTGAGGTCATCCGACAGGATCTGCATGTAACGAGCGAGAACGACGAGATCGGCGTTTGTCTCGTCCACGATCGCCTTGATTTGAACTTCCTGCTCGATCTTTGTTTCCCGCGTGACCGGAAGATGATGGAACGGGATGGCGCCGACGAGGCTCACCGAGAGAGCGTCGCGAGGATGGTTCGATATGATTCCGACGATCTCCATCGGAAGTTCGTCCAGGCGGTGGCGATAGAGGATATCGCCGAGGCAGTGGTCAAATTTCGAAACCAGCAGCAGGACCTTCTTCCGGGTGTCGCTGGATCGCAGCCGCCAGTCCATGGCGAACTGACGCGCTATCTCCGCGAATGATGTCCGCAGATCCTCTTCTCGATCCGGTGCGAGGGCGAAGCTGACGCGCATGAAGAAGCGGCCGCTCTCGGCGTCGTCGAACTGCTCCGCCTCGAGAATGTTGCCGCCGTGTCCGAACAGGCAACCCGACACCCGGGCGACGATGCCCGGAACGTCATCGCAGGAGAGCGAAAGGATGTAGGTCTTGGAGGTGGCAGTTTCAGATAAGATCAAGGACACTTCTCTCCCGTGGCGCAGCAAGCCGAGACGCGGCGAGCGTCAAGCTGCCGAGTTAAAGACGATGAACATTCATGGAGAGGGAAACATCGCGGTTCTTTGCTAGCGATCGGGGCCACGACATGCCCATTTCGCTCCGCGCAGCGTATCCTCCTCAACCGTCCGTTGCTCGGACGCGGTTCCAATTGTTCTGGCGGCAAATCTAGCGGGATTCTCAGTATTGAAAATCCGGTATTATTTGATAGGAGATATAAGTATGATGGATATCCGGCGCCTCGATCTCAACCTACTGCTGCTGATGGATGGTCTCTATCGCGAGCTGAACCTATCGGCTGTTGCGCGTCGACTTGGACTGAGCCAGCCTGCGGCGAGTGCGGGCCTGCGCAAACTCCGGGATTTCTTCGGTGACCCGCTTTTTTTATCGACCGGTAGAGGTATGAGGCCGACGCCGTTTGCCGAAGCCATCGCGGCGCCAGTATCGTCCATTCTCGCCATCGTGCATCGGGATATTCTTCGCAAACCAGTGTTCGTCCCCCAGGAGAGCGAGCGCACCTTCACTGTCACGACGCCCGACATCGGTCTATTAGTGTTTCTGCCGCCCATCCTTCAGAGGATGCGGGCGGAGGCCCCGCGCGCCAATTTGAGATGCGTTGCCTGTCCGCACGGCGAGCTTGAAGAGAAGATGGAGCGCGGTGAGATTGACATGGCGATCGGCTATTTCCCCGATCTGACCGGACCTAACGTCGTCACCGAGGACCTGGTGGATCATCCCTTCACGTGTATCGTCAGCGAGAGACATCCGACTATAGGAGACAGGCTTTCGCTCGAACAGTTTCTGGCTGCAGACCATCTGGTCGTGAGTCAGCCTGGCCGGAGCCAGGAGATATTCGAACGCCGTGTCCGCGAACTCAAGCTGCAGCGACGTGTGCGGTTACAACTACCCCACTTCATGAGCGTGCCGCAGCTCATCGCTCAAAGCGACATGATAGCGACTGTGCCTTACTCCCTCGGCGCTTGGTATGCGGACATCGGTTTGAAGCTGCTTCCGCCGCCAATGAGGATTCCGCTCATCAAGCTCAAACAACACTGGCATAGGCGGATGGAAAATGAACCCGCCATAGGCTGGCTGCGAAACGTCGTTTCGCAGGAGTTGCGCGGGCGCGACCCGGTTCTTGCCATTGCAAAAGGCCGAGCCGCGAACGGACGTGCAGCAAAACGTCAGCGGCAGATTCCGCCGATGTCCGGCCGAATCTCGAAGCGATGAACGTAGATTCCCGCGAGCCATGCACCCGACAACAATCTCAGATTATCTGACGACGGATATCGCCAAGAATTTTTGACGGCTAATGACGCGGCGAGACCTGAGCTAAGGTTTAATTTTGAGGTGATCCACTCTCGGAGCCCATCAAGCGGATGAATTCGTCCGCAGCATAGCACCGAATGGACGCGACAAGCGCATGGGCTGTATCTGCAAGCGCATTTCCGTTGGCTAAATCCGGGATACTGCTCACTCCCACCTCTGTCTGAGCCTCCAGGGGCGCAGACCAGTGGATGCGGCGCGCGACCTGGCGCACTAAGTTCCGCTGTTGCATACTTGCGGGAAAGATGCGTTCTCCGTCGCCGGCCAGTAATATGCCGTTTGCGATGAGCATGGGTCGGCTCGCATTGCGCCTGCTGGATGGGGTACACGCCCGTTCGAGTTGAGCTGTGTGCTATAAGCGATTTTTCACGGTAAGAAGGCCCGCGAAACCGCGAAAAGTGCGCTCGACGAGTGACGGCAGTCGCTCGGTGCCTGGCCGCTGGCACAGGCTTCCGGCCGTCTTCGAGATGGTCGGAGTTTCTTGCGAGGGACAGGCGAAGCACGAATGCGCACCAGGACGTGGCGGGGCATCCAGCGGAAATGCGTCGACGAACAGCACATGGACCTTGGTGACCCGCGGAGCTCGCAAGAGGACTCTTCGTCAGCTCCTGCCTTTCTTCGACTGGGGTTTCGGCGCCGGCTGCATATCCTTGAAGTCCATGATCCGATGATACATCTCGCGGAGGAGCCGGCGCATGGTCTCGATCTCTTCTGTGGAGAAGTCCGCGACGATGATCTTCTCATAAACGAGAGCGGCAGGGGTTAGCTCTTCGACCAATTCCTTGCCGCGGCGCGATAAGGTGACGGTGATCTCACGCTTGCTCAGCTTGGAGCGCTTCTTTTCAATCAGGCGCCGCCGCTCCATCCCTTCGGTGAGCCTGGAGAGAGTCGAGGAGTCGATGCTGGTGTGGACCGAGAGCTCGATCAGCTTTTGATCGCCTATGTCATGCAGGGCCGACAGGACGCGCCAGTGGGCGATCGTCAACTTCTGCGCGGCTAGGTCACGGGAGAAGATGTCGTTGACGGCCGACGCAAGCCTGTTGGTCAGATAGGGAATGCGCTCTTCGAGGGCGTAGTTCAGCTTCTTCATGTGCGACTTTTGCAAAGTCGCACATTATTCTCGGGGTATAGGAGAGGCAAGTCGCTTTCTCTACCGCAGCCTAGTGTTTTTCTTCGCGGAATAGGCCTAGCTTCTCATGAACCGGCCGATCCGAAAACGAGAACACAACACAGTCGCCCTTGAGCGCGCGGATTATGTAGGGGCTCCAGCCCGGCATCGAGAACACGCCGTTTTCTTGCAGGATCTCGGGCGGGCGACCTTCGATTGCGATCTCGACTTCGCCCTCGAGCACGACAAAGACCGCACTGTCGGTCGAACGATATTTGGCCGTCGAGAAGCCCGCCGGAAGAAGCCTCATGGTCGGTCCCAAGGTCGGCATGACCCAATCACCATTCACCGGATTGACGTATCGGAGGCAAATGCCCTGATGGGGATCGATCTCGCCGGTGCCCGCGAGCCGATACAGAGCTTCGCGCGTCCGCGCATAAGGATAGTTGAAGATCGGCGAGGTGGGTGATTCCGGACGATATTCGACCGGAAGCAGCCCGCTTCCGAAGCGCGCTTCGGAATATCCTTCCGGGCGCGTCATGGCCTGAGCCGAGTCCTGGTGCTCCTCGCGGAAGCCCGTTTTCAGGAAGCCGACGAGTGGTACGTCGAGGCAGTCCATCCAGATCACGGGACCGTCGCCGTCGTGTCCGTGATCATGCCAGGTCCAGAATGGGGTCAGGATGAGATCGCCACGGTGCATCATGGTCCGCTCGCCTGCGACCGCGGTGTACCCGCCATCACCTTCTAGGACGAACCGCAGCGCCGATTGGGTATGACGGTGGGCGGGGGCGACTTCGCCAGGCAGGATGAGTTGCAATCCGGCATAAAGTGTATCGGTGATCTGCGAGCGTCCGCGCAGCGCAGGATTTTCGAGCACTAAGACGCGCCGCTCGGCCTCCTCGGCACTGATGGACGAACCCGCCGCAAGCAACTGCGGGCGGACGATCGACCAATGCCAGGCGTAAGGTGTCGCCATCGGTCGAGGATCGGATGGAACGAGGCCTTTCAACACCTCCCATAAAGGCGCTAGGTTGAGGGAAGCGAGCTTCTGATAGAATTCGCTGCGATCGACGCTGTTTTTCAAGATGTTCTGTTGGTTCATTTGATCTCCTTTCGAGAAACGGTCTCGTCGTTCTGCCCGGTCTCATCCGCGAGTCGGCTAGCGATGATCGAGCGCAGAGCGGCCCGATCCAGCTTGCCCACCCGCGTCACGGGAAAGGCATCGATCGATTCGATTCGCTCAGGTAGTTTGAACTTCGCTAGACCCTTGGTGATGAGGAACGGGGCAATCTCGGCGAGGGTGATCAGTTGGCGGCCCGGCTTAGGAATGATGAAAGCGCAAGCCTTCTCGCCATATATCGGGTCGGGCATCGCCACGACCTTGCCGTCCGCGACATCCGGATGCTGGGCGATCAGATCTTCGATATCTTCGGTACCGAACTTTTCTCCGCCGCGGTTGATGTTGTCCCGCATCCGTCCTTCGAATACAAAAGCCGTCCGGCCATCGATTTGGACGCGTCGCATCAAATCGGCAGTGCGAAAGAAGCCGTCACTCGTCAAGCATTCGGCGGACAGTTCGGGCGCTGCGAAATAGCCTCTGATCGAGGAGGGCCCTCTAAAGCAGAGTTCTCCGATTTCGCCATCCGCGACTTCGTCCTCGGTCCCCGGTTGAAGCAGGCGAATTTCGTCGAAGGCCGAACAGGGGGCGCCTACCGATCCATGCCGGACCGAAACAGGGTCATCGGGATGGCCGGTCAGGACAAGACCTTCCGTGATGCCGAACATGTTGGTCGTCGCGACGCCGGTCGCGCGCTGGATCGAGGCTGCGCCCTGGAGCGTGAGAAAAAAGCGCAACGTGGAGAGATCAAACCGGGTGATGCTATCGAACGAAGCGATAGCAGGTGCGTGCGGGCCGATCGTGAAGGCGTGATTAACCTTCCAGCGCTCAATGAGCGTGAGGAATTGCTCCGGATCCCAGCGCGGAACGAGCACGGTACAGCAACCGTAGACGACTGTCCGAAGTAACGCGAACATCATGCCGGCATTGTGCATGAGCGGAAGTGCCCAGATCCCGACGTCCCCGGGCTGCATGTCGTAGCGGTCACACCACTGCCGCACGTGCCCCAGATACTCCGCGTGAAACCTCGGGATCACCTTCGGTACGCCCGTCGAACCACCGGACAGCTGCAGAACCGCAACGTCCTGGCCGGATGTCGCCGACCGTCCCGCCATCGCAGTCGGGGTATCTTTTTTCTTGTAAGATGTGATGTGGTGGCTCTGCCGTTCGGAGGGCCGGCCGAACGCGATCACGTGAGCAATGGATTTCTCGCGCGCGACATCCTTGGCGAATTGTACAAGATCGAACGCGCCTTCTCCGCTCTGCACAAAGTAGGCTGATGGACGAGTGATGTCCGCCAGCTTGTGCATCTCCAGCTCCCGGTACTGCGGAATGGTGCAGACCGGGATCACGCCAGCCTTGAGGCAAGCGAAGAAGGATACGACGGTCTCGATGGTCGTGCCCATCTGGAAAAGAGCGCGGTCGCCTGGTAGCAGCCCGCACTCCACCAGAATACGGGCAAGCTCATCCGACCGCATTCCGAGCTCCGCGAAGGTCATCGTCACGTCGTCGCAGACGAATGCCGTCTTATCTCCGTAACGCTCGCAGCACTCTCCAAGCTGCTCGTCGATACGCCGATCGATCCACGCGCCGTCGCGGATGAAGCGTTCGGCCGCGGCGGCATTCGCATAGACGACGCCCTCTAACGGCACTCGTGGTCCTCTCACTTCGCGCCCCCCTGGACCAAGGCACAGTTTCCCGCGTTGAGAGGCCTGAACGCAGCCTCGGCCGAAATGGTATCGATGAGTTTATAGTAGTCGAAGGGGTAGCGGCTTTCTTCCGGCCGCTTGACCTGGAAAAGATAGATAGGATGCACGGCACGGCCGTCGGGCCGTACGGTCGTTTCGCCGAAAAGCGGATCCTTGATCGGAGCGCGTTTCATTTCCGGAACAGCGACCTTAGCCTCGTCCGATCCGCCCGCTGCGACCGCGCGCAAGTAAGCGAGGGTGGACGAATAGACGCCGGCCTGGTTTGCGCTCGGGACTTTGCCGCCCATCCGCGCCGCGAAGCGCTTCGCGAAGGCGCGCGTCTCGTCGTTCATATCCCAGTAAAATGACTCGACGAGCAGAAGGCCGTTCGCGGTCTTTAGTCCTATCGAATGAATATCATTGATGAAGATCAGAAAAGCCAACAGGGACTGCCCACCGGGGCTGACGCCGAACTCGTCGGCCTGCTTGATCGCGTTGATCGTATCCGTCCCCGAATTCGCCAGCCCGACGACGTCCGCCTTCGAAGCTTGAGCGCTCAGCAGAAACGATGAGAAGTCGGCGGTTGCGAACGGATGACGTGCCGACCCTTTGACGCTGCCTCCCTCGGCCACGATGAATGATGTTGCCTCACTCTCCAGGGCCATGCCGAGTGCGAAGTTCGCGGTGAGAAAGTACCAGCTCTTGCCGCCGCGCTTCGCCATCGCAGACGTCGTCGCACGGGCAGACGCCCAAGTGTCATTGACCCATTGCACTGTGTTCGGCGAACAGAACTGTCCCGTCAGGTCCGACGTCGCCGTGCTGGATGCGAGAAGGGTCATCTTCGTTCCGCGCAGCAGCGAGTTCAATGCGAGACCGACGGCCGAGTTAGGAACATCGACGATCGCGTCAACGCCCTCAACATCAAGCCACCGGCGAGCGATCGCCGTCGCGACGTCGGGCTTGTTCTGATGATCGGCGTATATGATTTCGACCTTCAGATCCTTGCCGCCGTCGCCGAAGTCCTCAACGGCCATTCGGGCTGCTTCCACCGAACCTGGTCCGTTTGTATCCTGGAAAATTCCCGACATGTCGTTGAGCACGCCGACCCGGACGACACCGCCCGAGATGTCGGCTTGCGCGCTGCTGCTTGATATCGCTATTGCACTGCAAAAAGCTGCCGCTACCAATTTTCTGTACATCGATCCCCTCCCGTTCATTGCTTCGCTCGGCGCCGCCGTTCATCAACGACTTGACGTTGATCAATATACTGCATATGCAACAAATGCAAATGCATCAATTAGTTCTACCGGGGAGAGGCTCGAATGAAGATATGCAGGTTCAATTCCAACCGCGTGGGCGTCATCGAGGGCGATACGGTCAAGGACATCACCAACAAGCTTGATCTTAATCCGACATGGCCACTTCCGCCGGGTGATTGGGTCGTTTTCCAGTTGGCATCGGCAGATAGCAGCGATCTGCTTGCCGGTGCGAAGAGCTTGCCGCTGTCGGACGTTCGGCTGGACAGCCCGATCGCGAATCCTGGGAAGATCATCGGCGCGCCGATCAACTACAAGGCCCATATCGACGAAGCGAATGCCGACCGCGAGATCAATCAGGGCAAGACCTATACGCAGCTCGACGAATATGGTCTGTTTCTGAAGGCGGGCAGTTCGCTCATCGGCCCCTCGCAGGTTATCCGTCCGCGTTTCGCCGATCGACGCACGGACCATGAAGTCGAACTCGCGATCGTCATCGGCAAGACTGCGAACCGCGTCTCTCGCGAGAACGCATTCGACTATATCTACGGATACACGGTCGGTCTCGACATTACCGTCCGCGGCAAGGAGTTCCCGGGCTTCCGCAAGTCGCCGGATACATACAGCGTGCTCGGTCCGTGGATCGTGACCGCGGATGAGATTCCGGATCCGGACGCGCTCGACCTGTGGCTCAGCGTTAACGGCCAGATCAAGCAGAAGTCAAATACGCGCATGATGATCTTCGGCGTAGCGCGCCTGATTGAGTACGCGTCGTCGTTCTACACACTTCATCCCGGCGACGTCATTATGACGGGCACGCCCGAAGGTGTTGGTCCGATCGTGCCGGGTGATACCCTCGACGTCGAAGTAGAACGCGTCGGCAAGCTGGCCATCAAAGTCGGCGAGGTGACCGCTTGAACGCGTTCGCTTACACCAGACGGCTGAGCTGGAGCGAATGCGACCCCGGCGGAATCGTATTCTTTCCGACCTACGCCCGATGGGCGGTGGATGGCCTCAACGAGATGTTCCATGCAGGCGGCTATACGCCCAACAGTAATAGGGCCGATGGCTCCACGGAGGGCCTACCTTGTGTAGAGTTCAGTATGCGATTCTTTGATGCCCCCAAACTTCACGCATCGATCACGCATGAGATCTCTGTCAGCCAAATCGGCACGACATCCTTCACGGTCCGGCACCGCTTCACCGGGGAAGGGCGCACTTATGCGGAATTGACGGACAGCCGCGTATGGGCCTTGCACCAAGACGGGCGCCTCCGGAAGAGTCCGCTGCCAGAGCCCGTGATCGACCTTTTAAACGCTCGAAAAGTCTCCGAGGCCGAGGAGTAGTATGGCGAAATCACCCATCAAGATCAGAATTCTTGGCGCAGGTCCGGCCGGTCTCTATGCTGGATACCGGCTCAAGCGCCTCCTGCCGTCTTCGGACATCATGATCGTCGAGCAGAATCCGCAAGACGTCACCTTTGGCTTCGGCGTCGTCCTATCGGCGCAAGGGCTTCAATTTCTTGCCGGTGACGATCCTGAACTCGTTCAGGCCATCTCCAGCGGATTGGAAACTTGGGAGGACATCGATGTGAGGGTCGGCGGAGACCGCGTTCGCATCGATGGCATCGGTTTCACGGCCATCGCCCGCCTTGAGCTTTTACGTATCCTTCACGCGAAAGTCCGCGAGGTCGGTTTGCAGCCGATCTACGGTAGGTCCCTCGAGGATCTTTCCCAATTCCGTAATGCCGACCTCGTCATCGGTGCCGACGGCGTAAATTCTCTGGTTCGGAACGAGTATAAGGAGGCGTTTGGAACGAAGGTCGAGAATCTCACAAACTGGTTCGCCTGGTTCGGCGCTGCACGCCCGTTCGACGTGCTAACGCAGACCTTCCTAGAAACGGAAGAGGGCCCGTTTAACGCCCATCACTATCGTTATTCCAAAACGCACAGCACGTTCCTGGTGGAGACAACCGCCGACAACTTCCTGCGACTGGGCCTTCAGAGGTTCTCTGAAGAGGAGTCGCGCCTCTTCTCTCAGAAACTATTCACTCAGGTTCTGGAGGGAGCCAATCTACTGACAAATCGGTCGATCTGGCGTCAGTTCCCAAAGATCACTAACGAACGCTGGTCGCACAAGAATATGGTTCTTGTGGGCGACGCCCTGCGGACGGCCCACTACTCGATCGGATCCGGAACGCGGCTTGCGTTGGAAGATGTGCAGGCGCTCATCGGCGCAATTGCGGAGGCGAACGGCGATATTCCGTCGGCGCTCGCCTTATATGAAGAACAGCGGAAGCCGATCGTGAATAAACTGCTCTCCGCCGCCGCCCAGAGCGCGGAGTGGTACGAACATTTTGATCAGAAGATGAAGCTTCCGCCGCTCGAATTCGCGCATGAATATATCAGTCGGTCGGGACGGGTGGATCCAGACCGTCTTGTTTTGACCTGTCCTCAGTTCGCGCAGGACTATATCAACTGGAAGAAGATCGCCGATAGGGCGCCTGGCAGTTGATTGTCGCCTTCGTCAAAGGCGACAGCTCATCGAGATCTGTGCGTTGCCGGGGTCACGGCCGTTTGAAGTGCTGAAGTTGCGGACTAGCCGCATCGGCATCGCCACGGTAACTCCACCAATCGCGTCGTCCAATGCATCATAGTGGGCATCCGCTTGCAGATTTTGGTGGCGACGGCGTTTCATTCGTTCGGCGGAAGGCCTCTTTATTGCCGTCCATTCTATGGACGGGGGGCGTTTATACGTGGCCAAAAACTGCTAATAATCGCTGGCTGAATCAACAATTGGCTACAAATTTAGTTCGTCATGTCGAAAGTGGAAGAGAGTGGCAGAAAGTATGACGGTTTCCTAGAGGTCGTACTAAAGTCCGATACTAAGATCGCCGCGTCCTCCAGCGTCGCGCCATCCGTTCACTCAGGTGCTTGCGAGAGAACGCCATGGGCGCGCGTATGTCTGACGGCGCGAAGCGCGCGGGGGCAACGTGGCCTCATTAGGGGAGTCGCCCCAGCGTTTTCAGGCGATCGACATATCGACAGTACGGCCGGTGACGGTCGAGAGTAGCCCAGCCGGATCTGGAATGGAATCTCCGCGCCAAGCAACGATCTGGTCTGGACGGACCAGTACAAAATCCGCCTCGTATAGTTCGCGCACTGCCGATTCGGCGATGTCCACCACTTCTAATTCGAGGCCTACAGTCCGGGCGGAATTGATCAGCGTGAAGCTCGCGGCATTGTCACGTCCCATACGCAGTAGCGTCCATTCGAAGCCGAAGACATCGAACAACGACTTGTTTTGATCCAGCCAGATGTGCGGCGCGCGACCGCCTGGGCAAGCCGTCGGTACGTAGAGGTTTGCCGTGTCGGGCGGCGGCTGCGTACCATCGGCGATGACAATCGTCGACCCGTCATAGCGCCCGCCAAAGGTCACACCGGGGATATTGAACTCAGCTCGAGCGTGAGCTTCAAGATGAGCCCCTGCGATCTCACGGGCCTTGGCGCCTTCAGGCCCGTCTACCTCAATCTCCGGGACCGGAAGAAACAGCCCCAGGGAATCCGCAAATCTGCGCGCATAGCCCGTGTTCCGGATCGCTACCGGCCGCCGCTCGACCTCGTAGGTCGCAAGCAAATCAGGGCCACCTTGACCTTTCAATGTTGCAGCCAGCTTCCATCCCAGATTGACAGCATCTTCAATAGCCGTGTTGTAGCCGAGCCCGCCGGTCGGCGTGAACAGGTGGACGGCATCCCCCCCGAGGAAAACGCGTCCCTTTTGAAAATGATCGGTCACAAGCGCGTGCCCGGCGGTCCAGCTACCGCGTGACAGAATCTCGGCCTGCACCGGCGCGCCGACAGCTGCCTGGAACATCGCCAGGGCGTCGGCGTCGGTGATGGTGTCGGGATGCTCATGGGCGCGCAACTGCGTATGGAAGGCAAACTCGCCCTTACCATCGACAGCAGTCATGAACGCGCGACGATCGGCATTGAAGGTAACGTTCATCCACGCCGGCGGGTGCGGAACCAGATTATAGAATTCGACGGCGCGCAGATAGATCGCGTACATCTGCCCGCCCATGAAGTCGCGGATAACGCCGGTTTCGCCCTGATAGGAAAATCCGAGTTGATCGCGCACCATGCTTCGCGGACCGTCGGCACCAACGAGATACTTCGCTGTTATCTGTTTACGCTGTCCATCCGCAATGCTTTCGATCACGGCATCAACGTGACTACCTGCATCATGGAACGATACAAGTTTCCAGCTATAGTTGACGGAGATGCCGGGCAACTCCTCCGCATGCGTACGAAGTGTCGCCTCAACATATTTCTGTGACACGCGGTGCGGCAATTCAGCCGCACTCCACGAACCGGACAGGCCAGTTACCTGAGCACGCGCCTGATTTGCCGAAGGCAGTTTATATCGAGCAAGCTCATGCCCTGCATACCTTGTAAAATAGGCAATGTCGGTTGGGAATTCCGGAGGCATTCCCTGGGCACGAATCTCATCGGCAAATCCTAATCTGCGGAAGTGCTCCATCGTTCGAGCCTGGGTCGCATTGGCTTGTGGGTTGAAAGCTGTCGTGGGCTTGGCATCCACCAGGATCGCGTCTATTCCCCGCCTGCCCAACTCATTCGCAAGCATCAAGCCACACGGCCCACCGCCAACAATCAATACCGAATAACATTCTGCGGCCACGCCCATCTCCTCACGATCGGCAATATAGGAAGGTAGCATGACTATATTGTCAAGTTCTTGTCTGCAGAGAGCGCGGGCACTAGAAGTTGTTTCAGATTGTCGTTGAAAGGCTGAATGACGTGGGCATCAAAAAAGAAGTCGCAAAGCTCCCCAGGCGCGTGCCAGCGCGTCTTACTTCAACGAAACAAGTGTCGGTCAAGGTGCGGGTAACCAAGTCGCCCCGCGATGTTGATAGTTGGCGCCACGATAACGTCGGTCGCCTGATGAACAGCGCGATTCGGCGCTTTGAAGCCCGCGTGCTCGAACTCATGAAGGACGCCGGTTACAGAGACACCCGCATTTCCCACGTCAATTTGACTCGAAACCTTGATCGGCCCGGCACCCGGGTCACCGAATTGGCGAAACGTTCCGCGATGACTAAACAGGCCATGGGTGAGCTTGTGGATCAGTGTGTTCTCATGGGGCTCGTTGAGCGTGTGCCCGACCCGGCGGACGGTCGCGCGCGCACGGTCCGGTTCACCAAGGCCGGTCTTGAATGGCTCGACGAGTTCAGAAAAGCGGTTGATCAGGCTGAGTTGGAAATGAGCGACGAAATCGGCCAACCCAAGCTCGAAAGCATCAGGGCTGGGTTGGCAAAATACGGTGCCAGGCACGACGCTTTGAGCCCGGGGGACTAGTAGGCGTGCACGCTTAAGCCCTGATCCAGAGGCGCTTTGAGATAGAGGCGATGGCATAGAGGGCTGTCGCTTGAGCGAATTTGTCGCGCGGTAATAGGCCGCCGGCGGTCAGGTGCCTGCGGGCCGTGCTGCTTCCCCGATGCTTCCAAAGCGGCGCGCCAACGGTAGGCCGAGACATTTGTCGTTTAGATGCAGAGGCGCCAACTCTTGACAAACTAGTCAGGTGTCCTGTCAAAGACTAGTCAGGCGACCTGTCAAATGCTGCGTTGATTGGTCAGTAACCGTTACGTGGTGGCCAGCGGCATCGAACAGGATCGATAATCAGATTGCAGATCTGAAGGGAATTCCCGTCCACCGCGGCCGCCGGTGATGCTTCGTCGCATACGGAGCTGTGGTGTCGCCATCGAGTTTCGAGAAGCAGCCGCTTCCATGGGGAGGCGGAAGATCGATTATTCAAACGCTCAGTGCAGTCACGCGGTCAACCGGGTGGCAACCAAGAAAACATCAACGGAGGAATAGGATGGACGTTAAACTGCTAATCGGCGATCGCGATGCAAATGCAAGCGACGGTAAGACCTTTCCCTGTAACAATCCTCTTTCCGGAGAACCCGTAACTAATGCCGCCGCTGCTACTGTAGCGGATGCCCAAGCTGCGGTTGATGCTGCTTCGGCGGCATTTCCGGCATGGGCCGCGATCGGTCCATCCGCCAGAAGGGAAATGTTGCTCAAGGCTGCCGATAAATTCGAAGAAAAGCGCGGTGTCTTTGTTGAAACAATGATCAGCGAAATCGGTACAACCGAAGTCTGGGCGCAATTCAACGTCAAGTTGGCAGCTGGGATCATTCGTGAAGCTGCGGCCATGACCACCCAAATTGGCGGCGAAGTGATTCCGTCGGACAAGCCCGGATGCGTCTCAATGGCAGTGCGCCAAGCCGCAGGCGTCTGTGTCGGCATTGCGCCGTGGAACGCGCCCATCATCCTGGGCGTCCGCGCTGTCGCTATGCCGCTTGCCTGTGGCAATACGGTGGTGCTGAAGGCGTCAGAACTTTGTCCCGGCACACATCGCCTAATCGGTGACGTATTCCGGGACGCCGGTTTTCCCGCCGGGACGGTCAACGTCATAAGCAACGCGCCCGAAGACGCCGCGGCCGTGGTCGGCACATTGATCGCAGCGTCTGCCGTCAAGCGGATCAACTTCACCGGCTCGACCCGCGTCGGTCGCGTGATTGCAACGACGGCTGCGCAGCACTTGAAGCCGGTCCTGCTCGAACTGGGTGGCAAGGCACCGTTGATCGTGCTGGACGATGCGGATCTCGACGCTGCGGTCAATGCCGTTGCATTCGGAGCTTTCATCAATCAGGGCCAGGTCTGCATGTCCACTGAGCGCGTGATCGTCGATAACTCCGTCGCGGACGAATTCGTCCGGAAACTCGCGTCGAAGGCTAGTTCGCTGCCATCGGGCGATCCGCGCACCAAACGCGTCGTCGTTGGCTCCATGATCAGCGTCAACGCCGCCAAGCATGCCGAGGCTCTTATTACCGAAGCAGTCGCTGATGGTGCCGTGAAGGTGGCAGGTGGCGAGCGGGAAGATACAATTCTTCCCGCAACGGTGCTCGACCACGTCACGCCGAAAATGCGCATCTTCGTAGAGGAGAGCTTTGGCCCGTCCGTCTCGGTGATCCGCGTCAGCGGCGTCGAGGAGGCGATCAAGGTCGCCAACGATACCGAATACGGGCTTTCGGCCGCCGTCTTCAGCAAGGATGTGGCGCGGGCCCTTACGATTGCCGCCCGTATAGAGACCGGCATCTGTCACATCAACGGGCCGACCGTCCATGACGAAGCGCAGATGCCCTTCGGTGGCGTCAAAGGCTCCGGCTATGGCCGCTTTGGCGGCAAGGCCGGTGTTGATGAATTCACTGATCTTCGCTGGATTACGATCGAGACCGGCCCCCAGCACTATCCCTTCTAACGGGTCCATTTGCTGATCACGAGATGCGCGGTTGTAAAATCGCGTATCTCGGCATTCGACGCTGAAGGCGCTTGCACCATTGTCACCGTTTTCGGCCGACCAGAAGAAAGAAGAGTAGAGGAACGCGATGCCGGATTTTCAGGGTGTGGGGAAGTCAAACAAGACGGTGCGGGAAGTTACGCTTGACCTGCTTCGCGCTTTCGGAATTTCAAAAGTGTTCGGCAACCCTGGTTCGACGGAATTGACATTCCTCCACGACTGGCCCGATGACATCGAATATGTCCTCGCCCTTCAGGAGGCATCAGCCGTCGGTATGGCTGACGGTTATGCGCAAGCAACCGGTAATGCGGCCTTCGTCAATCTTCATTCCGCGGCGGGCCTCGGTCACGCACTCGGCAACCTTTTCACATCCTTTCGCAACAAGACGCCGCTGGTCATAACTGCCGGGCAGCAGTCGCGCAGCATTCTTCCCTATCAGCCGTATCTGTATGCCGAGCAGGCTACAATGTTTCCGCGCCCCTACGTCAAGTGGAGCGTTGAACCGGCGCGCGCTGAAGATGTCCCGACGTGTATCGCTCAGGCTTATTACATCGCCATGCAGCATCCGCGCGGTCCGACATTCGTGTCCGTCCCTTCGGACGACTGGACAAAGACCACACCAACTCTCAACGCACGCCAGGTATATCCCGAAGTCGCGCCGGATCTGACCGCCATCAAAAAGCTGGCTGGAGCGATTCAACAGGCAAGCAATGTCGCGTTTGTTGCGGGACCGACGGTAGATCGCAGCGGTGCGGTCGATCT
>BFBZ01000207.1_pt1 | contig 72793 bp, 72 predicted proteins | sample 1888401 | NCBI WGS metagenome assembly BFBZ01 (sample SAMD00112614, study PRJDB3348) | symbiont metagenome | host: Chara braunii
GTGGCAAAGTACTCGCAATTTCCAGCAATTTCCATCGGTTTTTCAAATGTATGCCCAGCCATGACGTGGACTGGGCGTCGTCGATAAGAGCCGAAAACGGCCGAGTAGCGGGAGTTGAACTGTGAATTCGCAGGCTCTGCGTCTGTGGTCGAAGGCGCCATTTCGTCACGTGTTTTGGATGGCGCGTGACATTGAAGACGTGCGCAGTTCCGACGGCGTGGTCTACCTGAAGTCGCGCGTGCCACTGGCGCCTTTCGCGAAGCACATTCCTGAATACCTAGCAAAATGGGCTGCCGAACGACCGGATCAAGTATGGCTCGGCGAGCGGGATGGGTTGGGTGAGTGGCGAACGATTACGTATGCAGTCGGCAAGCTACAGGTCGACTGTCTCACGGAGGCTCTCCTCAAGCTGCCACGAGCAGAACAGGGCCCACTTGCAATCCTAAGCGGCAATTCGATCGAGCATGCCCTAATTGCAATGGCCGCAATGCAAGCGAGGATTCCGGTTGCGCCGATTTCGACGGCTTACTCACTGCAAAGTTCCGATCACAACAAACTCAAATACATCTTTGATTTAATCAAGCCGAAGACGGTCTTTGTTCAAAATGCCAGCGTGTACGCGAAAGCGTTGTCGGCTGTTAACGCCGATGCACTGAATGTCGTTGCTGTTGAAGGTGGTGAGCGCGACGGCGTCATTCGCTTTGACGCATTGGCAAATACCGCCGTGACCGAAAGCGTTGCCAAGTCAGTCGCTCAAATCAAGCCGGATACAGTCGCAAAGCTGCTCTTCACATCGGGTTCTACCGGTCTGCCAAAAGCCGTCACCACGACGCACCAGATGATGTGCGCGAACGCGACGATGCTTGTTCAATCTCGCGTCGCGGACATCGTTCCTTCTGAGGCAACCTACCTTGATTGGATGCCGTGGAATCATGTGATCGGCGGCAGCGGCGTTTTCAACACGGTGCTTCTGCAAGGATTCAGCCTTTATATCGACGATGGGAAGCCAACGCCCGGGCAGATCGAAAAGACGATCCGAAACCTTCGAGATATTTCACCTGTATCGTACACGAACGCGCCTGCCGGTTACGTTGCCCTAGCGACAGCGCTGGAATGTGACGATGAACTGCGTGAGAAGTTTTTCAAGAATCTCAGATTTCTCGTTTACGGTGGCGCGCGCCTTCCAGACGACGTCTATGAGCGTTTTCAGAAGCTCTCTGTCCAAACCACCGGCAAACGCATCGTTTTCGCGACTACATACGGCGCGACGGAAACCGCGCCGGCTGCAACAGTCACCTACTGGAACACTGAGCGCGTAGGTTTGATTGGGCTCCCCGTTGCCGGTGTGGAACTTAAGCTCGTTCCATTCAACGCAAACAAGTATGAAGTTCGTATCAAGGGCGTCAGCGTAACGCCCGGCTATTTCAACCAGCCCGAACTGAACAAGTCAGCGTTCGATGATGAGGGTTTTTATAAGATTGGCGATCTCGCTGAGTTCGTCGATCCTGCGGATATTCTTCAAGGATTAGTTTTCGCTGGCCGCGCGGCCGAAGACTTCAAGCTTCTCTCAGGCACGTTCGTGCTCGTTAGCTCGTTGCGGGTTGATGCGATAGTTAGCATGAGCCCCCTCGTTTCCGATCTGCTCATTACGGGCCAAGATCGTGAGTATGTCGGTGCTTTGGCCTGGATAAATTTGGAAGCCTGTCGTCGATTCATTGGCGACTCTTCTGCAAGCGTCAACGAAATCGTCCATCACGCTAAGATCCGAGATGGGATCGTAAGTGGTTTGCGGTCCCACAATATCGCTTGTGGTAATGCGGGGAGTCGCAGTATTCGGCGTGTCCTGCTGCTCGTAGAGCCACCTTCAATCGACGCCAACGAAATCACTGACAAGGGTTACATCAATCAAAGGACCGGGCTAGAGCGCCGCGCCTCTGATGTTGAGCGATTGTATTCGAATTCGCCTTCGGCCGACGTCATCGAAATCAACGGCTGAATTACACACCAGCAAATTAGGAGAGCCAAATGGCAGAAACAGCAGAGAAGGTCGGCCGCGTTTATCATGAAAAGCACGGCCACGTTTTGAAGATCGTCATCGACAATGCGGCAAAGAAAAACGCTTTCAGCCCGGAAATGATGCAAGAGCTTTCGGATGCAATGACCGTTCTCGACAAGGAGGACGATCTTTGGGTTGGCGTTCTTTGTGCAAATGGCGACGACTTCACCGCAGGTCTCGACATGCCAAAGTTCTTCGGTCCGAAAGCGACAGTCAAGCCGCTGCCAGAAGGGAATATTGATCCATTTGGTTTGCGCAGCCGTTGTCGCAAGCCCATCGTGACGGCGGTGCAGGGTATCGTCTTCACGATTGGAATCGAAATTTCTCTGGCTGGCGACATCGTCATCGCTGCTGATACAGCATGTTTCTGCCAGATGGAGTCGAAACGCGGAATTGCGCCGCTCGGTGGCGCGCATTTCCGCTATCTCACCCGGATGGGGTGGGGTGATGCGATGTACCATCTGTTTCTATGCGATGAATTCAAGGCACCAGAAGCGTACCGCATCGGGCTTGTGCAGGAAGTCGTGCCGGCCGGAAAGCAAATCGAGCGGGCAATGGAAATTGCCGAGCTTATAGCCAAGAACGCACCAATCGGAATTCAAATCACGAAACAGGCTGCGTTGCAGTTCATTGAGGTCGGCGAGAAAGCGGCGATCGAAATTATTCCGAAGATTCGCGACCGCGTGATGAACAGCGAAGACATGAAAGAAGGCATCCAATCGTTCGTCGAACGCCGACAAGCGGTGTTCAAGGGTCGATAGGGCGGGTCCGATGGCAACCTACAAAGCGCCAGTCGAGGACTATCTGTTTGTCCTGCACGATGTTCTCCGAATTCAAGAACTCGATCGATTGCCGGGATTTTCAGATCTTACACCTGAGCTGACGCGACCGGTCTTGGAAGGCGTTGCGCGATTTTGTGAGGACGTCTGGCAACCGCTGAATCGTATTGGCGACGAAGAAGGCTGCCGCCTGGAGAATGGTGCTGTTCGTACTCCGACAGGCTTTGCGGAGGCGTATCGGCTTTACTGCGAAGCCGGCTGGAACAAACTGTCGGCGCCAGAAGAGTTCGGAGGGGCGGGTTTGCCGGGTCTGATCGGCATAGCGGCAGGCGAAATTTCAGTCGGTTCAAACGCTGCGCTTTCGCTCTACTCTGGTTTGACAAATGCGGCATTGGCGACGCTTCACGTCACGGGTTCGCCCTGGATGATTGAACACGTGATGCCAAAGCTTGTGGATGGTGTTTGGACAGGCACCATGTGCCTGACAGAACCGCACTGCGGCACCGACCTCAGGTTGATGAAGACGAAAGCGGCCGAGCAACCTGACGGCTCATTCAAGATCACTGGGACTAAGATTTTTATTTCCGGCGGTGATCACGATCTCTCGGACAACATCATCCACTTGGTGCTAGCGAAACTGCCCAATGCGGAAGGCAAGTACACTGACGATCTCTCGACTGTTAATTTCTTTCTTGTCTCAAAATCGCACATCGATCCAGAGACGGGGCGGTTGTCTCACCGCAATGGCGTCGCTGTTGCTGGCGTTGAAAAAAAGATGGGTCTCAAGGGCAACGCGACCTGTGTCCTAAATTTCGACGAAGCTGTCGCATACCGCCTTGGCGGCAATCAATCCGGCGGAAAGAGTAGCTCAGCTGCCGGCATGAGCGGCATGTTCCTGATGATGAATCGTGCAAGGCTTGGCACTGGCATTGCTGCGTTGGGTGTATCGGAAGCGGCGTACCAGAATTCAGCTGACTACGCGCGTGAACGCATCGCAGGAAAGTCTGAGAAGGGCTCAACGAAACCTCACGCAATCGTTTCTTACCCCGACGTTCGACGAATGCTGATCAAGCAACGTTCGTTCAACGAAGGTGCGCGGGCGCTTGGGACTTGGGTATCGTTGTTGATTGATACTCAGCGTTGTTCGCCGGACACCGAAGAACGAAAACGTTGTGGTGAACTTGCGCAGCTGCTCACGCCGATTATCAAGGCTTATTTCAGCGACGGTGCGTTCAACGGCACAAATGCTGCGGTCCAAATTTACGGTGGTCACGGTTACATTCGAGACAATGGCGTCGAACAATTTGTTCGTGATTCACGCATCTATCAGATCTACGAAGGTGCCAACGGTGTCCAAGCATTCGACCTCGTGACTCGAAAGCTTGCCGGAGAGGGCGCGAATGGATTTGCGTCTCTCTTGGCCGAGATCAGAAATGTTGCGGCGGAATGCGACCGTGACGGTCTTCGAGAATATTCCGAACCTCTGTTGGCGGCCCGGGATGTTTTAACCCGAGCCGTCGATTGGGTTGGCGCAAAAGCGGACCACAAATCCCCATACGATGTTGCTGCGGCCTCCTATGACATCATGAATATCTTCGGCGCGGTTGTGATTGGCTTGATGTGGGCACGAATGGCTCACGTCGCCAATAGCAAACTGAAGCTAAGTGAAGGCGATCCGGAGTTTCTGAATCGGAAGCTGGTCCTTGCGCGCTACTGGATGCAGCGCGAGCTGCCAATGACTCACGGTTTATTTGAACGAGCCACCCTCGGAGCCGACGGCATGATGGATCTTGCCGATGTGGCTCTTTGATCTCACGCCAATAGCACAGATGGAGCAACCAATGACAGGCAATGCAATGAAGGCTTTTGACCTCACAGGAAAGACCGCACTCGTCACCGGCGGTTCGCGCGGCCTCGGTTTGCAAATTGCAGAGGCGCTTGGAGATCAGGGTGCGAAGTTGGTGATTTCGTCACGCAAGGCAGAAGACCTGGAGATGGCCGCGAAACACTTGAAGGATCGCGGCATCAAGGTTGAGTGGATCGCTGCCGATAACTCAAAAGACGCTGACATCGTCAAGCTCGCGGATGAGGCGATAGCCAAGCTCGGGAAGGTCGACATTCTGATCAACAATGCCGGAGCGTCCTGGGGGGCACCGGCTGAGGACCATCCCGCTGATGCGTGGGACAAGGTGATGAACCTAAACGTTCGCTCGCTGTTTTTGCTGTCACAGCAGATCGCGAAGAAATCGATGATTCCGAACAAATACGGCCGCATCGTCAATCTGGCATCGATTGCCGGGCTGCGCGGCAATCGGGGTGCAACCGGCACCATCGCCTACAACACGAGTAAGGGTGCGGTCGTGAATTTCACGCGCGGCCTCGCGGGGGAGTGGGGCAAATACGGAATCACCGTCAACGCACTCGCTCCGGGATTTTTCCCATCGAAGATGACTCAAGGCACGATCAAATCGCTCGGCATTGAAAAGCTAACTGAGGGTGTGCCGCTGAAACGAATTGGCGATGAAGAAGACCTGAAAGGTGCGGCGCTTCTTTTCGCCAGCGATGCAGGAAAGCACATCACCGGACAAATCCTCGCGGTCGATGGCGGACTAACTGCGGTTTGATCGTCGAACAGTCCACTCAATTCCTTAAGGTCACGGAGAAGAAATGACTTTGCGAACTCTTGCATTCGGTGCGCTTGTTGCGGCCTTCACGCTGTCTGGATCAGTTGCATTCGGCCAAAAGTCCTATGGGCCGGGGGCGACCGACACCGAAATCAAGATCGGTAACATTTCGCCATACAGCGGGCCGGCGTCGTCCTACGGCGCTATCGCGAAAGTTGAGGCGGCATATTTTCAGATGCTCAACGACAATGGCGGCATCAACGATCGAAAGATCAACTACATTTCGAACGATGACGGCTACAGCCCGCCGAAAACGGTTGAACAGGCTCGAAAGCTGATCGAGAGCGACGAGGTTCTATTCTTACTGAGTGTATTGGGAACGCCGGGAAACAGTGCGATTCACAAATACACAAATGCGCAGAAGGTGCCGAACCTGTTTCTCACGTCAGGCGCGAATAAATGGGCCGACCCGCAGAATTTCCCTTGGACGATTGGGTTTCTAAACAATTATCGCGCTGAAGCAGACATCTATATCCAATATCTGCAGAACACGAAGCCCGACGCAAAAATCGGAATTATCTACCAGAACGACGATTTCGGAAAAGATTATCTCGCTGGCATTCGTCAGAGTCTGGGTGCAAGCGCGGACCAGCGGATCGTTTCTGCAATTCCGTTTGAAGTTTCTGCTCCAACGATTGAGCCGCTGATTGTCAACATGAAAGCGGCAAACCCAGACGTCGTGTTCCACATCGCGACGCCCAAATTTGTCGCGCAGGGAATTAAAAAGATCGGCGAGCTCGGTTGGAAGCCCATCCAAATCATTCCAAACACTGCAACCTCGATCGCGAATGTTCTTATTCCGGCCGGAGTTGAAAACTCAACCGGCGTGCTCGGCGCTTCGTATCTTAAGGATGCGAATGACAAACAGTGGAGCAATGATCCCGCCGTTCAGAAGTGGAGCGCCTTCATGGACAAATACATGCCGGGCGCGAACAAAGCGGACTCGCTTCATATGTACGGCTATGTGGTCGCGCAGGTCGCAGAGCAAGTGCTCAAGCAGTGCGGCGATGATCTCACGCGAGAAAACGTCATGAAGCAGGCCGCGAATATCGACATGACTCCAGAGGGTCTGTTGCCCGGCGTACGCATCAAGACTTCGGCAGCTGACTTTCAACCGTTGGAACAGCTTCAGATGATGAAGTTCAACGGGACTTATTGGGAGTTGTTCGGCGATCTGCTCACGGCGCGAGCCAATTGAAGGTCGGAGAAAGACAATGGCAGAAATTACCTTTCGGGAATATCGCGAGAAGATAGGGAAAGAAGTGGGTGTTTCGCGTTGGTTCGACATCCAACAGAAACGCATCAATGAATTTGCTGACGTCACCGAAGATTGGCAGTTTATTCATGTTGATCCGGCGAAGGCAGCCAAGACGCCCTTTGGAACGACCGTTGCTCACGGCTTTCTGACGCTCTCGATGATGCCAGCAATGGCCTACGATGCGTTGCCGACTGTGCAGGGTAGGGCAATGGCGGTGAACTATGGGTTCGACAAAATCAGATTTGTCGCTCCCGTGCCTTCTGGCAGCCGACTACGTGCGCGCTTCAAATTGCTCGAAGTGACTCTTAGAAATCCAAAAGAGTTCATGGCGAAATCAGAGGCGACCGTCGAGATCGAGGGCGTCGAGAAGCCCGCGCTGATCGCCGAATGGCTGGGCATACAATATTTCCAAACGCCGTTGGAAGCATAGTTCGGCATTCTGAATTTTTAATCAAGCAAATCTGGGAATGAAGGAGCCGACACAAGAGCTCCATTGGGGAGGTTTGTCATGCCTACAAATGAAGAGTCTTACTTTGTGTTACGATCACTTGCCGACATTCCGCGCATGCACGCGGCGAATACACCGAAAGCCGTTGCGATCAGCTTTGAAGGTCGAGAAACATCTTATTCCGATCTGCAGGACAAATCGACGCGCGTCGCCAATGGACTGCGGGCCGCCGGCATCAAGGCGGGCGATCGAATTGCCGTTCTTGATAAGAATTCTGACCGTTTCTTTGAGATCTGGCTCGGCGCAGCAAAACTGAATGCGGTCATTGTCCCAATCAATGCAAGATTGGCAGGGCCGGAGATCGAGTATGTTCTTAACGACGCGCATATCAGGGTGCTGTTTATCGGTGATCTCTTCGTTGACCTGATCAAGAAGATCGGCCCTCAACTGCAAACCGTTGAGCGGGTGATCGTGATCAATGAACAATACGTCGAGTGGCGGGATCAGCAATCGAACGAAGATAAACGCGTTGAATCAAACGACGACGATGTTTGCTTGCAGCTGTACACCAGCGGCACGACCGGCCACCCTAAAGGAGTTCAGCTTACCAACCGAAATGTTCTCGGTTCTTTACCGCAAACGTTGAAATCCTGGGGCGAATGGTCGGCGCGAGATATCGCCCTCGTCGCGATGCCACTCTTTCACATCGCGGGATGCGGTACCGGACTGATCTGTCTGTTGGGAGGGCTGCGTTTCGTACTGGTTCGGGATTTTGTGCCGGCGGATATCATCAAGCTCATCGAGCGCGAACGCGTGAGCGTGACGTTTCTCGTGCCGGCAATGATTCTCGGACTTTTGAACGACCCTGCGATCAAGAACGCGAACTTATCGTCGCTTCGGCGAATTGTTTATGGCGCTTCACCGATTCCGCTTGAGCTGTTGAAGAAGGCTGTCGCGACATTCAAGGCAGCAGGGTTCGTACAAATCTACGGCCTTACAGAAACAACTGGTGGCGTAACCGTCTTAACAATCGAAGATCACGTTAACGCGGACGCGCAGCGATTACGATCATGTGGCAAGCCGATCGAAGGCGTCACCATTCAGATTCGGGACATCGACGGCCAAGTCGCACCCGTCGGTGAGGTCGGCGAGATCGTTTGCCGAACGATCAAGAATATGAAGGGCTATTGGAATCGTGATCTCGACACGAAGAGGGCAATCCGTGACGGCTGGTTCTATACCGGCGACGCTGGCTACCTCAACGAACATGGTTATCTCTTCATCCATGATCGAGTGAAGGACATGATCGTCTCAGGTGGTGAGAACATATACCCCGCCGAGATCGAGAGTGCTCTCTACGGTCACGAAGAGATTGTCGATATCGCGGTAATCGGTGTTCCAGATGAAAAATGGGGCGAAGCGGTTAAGGCAATCATCGTTCGCAAGCCCGGCAGCAAAATTTCAGCCGACGAAATTCTGACTTTCGCACGTGAAAGATTGGCCGGCTACAAGCTGCCGAAGTCGATTGATTTCGTCGACGTTCTGCCGCGCAACCCAACTGGAAAAATCCTAAAGCGAGAATTACGCGAGAAGTATTGGCGCGGTTATGAGCGACGCGTGAACTGATTGGCATTGTGAGGTTATCGATGAGTGATCTAAGGCACACCGCACTTATTACAGGTGGTTCTTCCGGAATCGGCGCTGCTTATGCGAGGCAGCTTGCCAAGCGCGGCTTTGATCTTATTCTTGTCGCGCGCCGCAAGCATCGGCTCACTGAAATTGCGGAAGAAATGAGGGAGCAATTTAGCTGCGACGTAACGATGGTCGTGGCCGATCTTGCTAATTCGAACGATCTCAAGCGCGTCCAAGATTTGTTTGAGACGAGACAGGACATCACTGTTCTCGTCAACAACGCGGGCGTCGGCGCACTTGGACCAACAGCAAAAGTGAAGCCCAGCGATCTCGAAAATCTTGTGAAAGTGAATGTTCTCGCGCTGACCATGTTGTCGGTCGCAGCGCTCAGTGCCTTTCGCGCGCGGGGAAGTGGGCTCCTTGTCAATATTGCGTCCGTTATTGCACTCGGTCCTTCGCCAACGGCGGCGGGCTACAGTGGATCGAAAGCATATGTTCTGAACTTCTCCCGTTCCCTTGAACAAGAGTATGCCGAGACGGACGTGACCATTCAGACAATTCTGCCTGGACCTGTTCGTAGCGAGTTCTTCGAATCGTCGGGAGCGAAACCAGCTTTCCCAGACGAACTTTACATGACAGCCGATATGTTGGCGGAAACTGCTCTTCGCGCCTACGACATGAAAGAATCGGTCACGTTTCCAACGCTGCCCGACACGACGCTATGGGTCGAATTCGAGGGCGCTCGAAAGAAATTCTACAAAATGGTTCTAACAACGGGAAAGCCGGCTCAGCGCTACGGCATGTAACGTAAGGACAGAAAAATGGTCTATGTCATCGCCACGCTTACCGTAAAGCCGGACATGCGAGCAGAATTGATTGCAGCCGCGAAGCCAGCGATTGAGGCGACCCGTCAAGAAGAGGGTTGCATCTCTTATGATCTGTTTGAAAGCACACACACGCCAGACAAGATGGTCTTTGTCGAAGAGTGGGAAAGTGCGGATCGTCTTCCGATCCACTCGAAGTCGGATCACATGCGCGCGTTCGGGCGCATTGCCGTGAAGTGTTTCGCGGCACCCGTAACTGTCCAAATCATCACGCCTGAGAAAGTTGAAAAGCGCTGAGGGGGAAGCAATGAAAACTCGAATCACAGAGCTACTTGGTATTGAACGACCGATCATTCAGGGCGGGATGCACTACGTCGGTTTTGCCGAAATGGCTGCTGCTGTAGCCAATGCTGGTGGTCTGGGGCTCATTACGTCATTGACGCAACCGACGCCGGATCATCTTGCGGCCGAGATCCGTCGTTGCCGCGAAATGACCAACAAGGCATTCGGTGTCAATCTGACATTCCTCCCCGCAGTGAAGCCACCAGATTACCCAGGATATGTCCGCGCAATTATTGACGGCGGCATCAAGGTTGTGGAGACGGCTGGGAATAATCCACAAAAATGGCTTCCGCTGCTCAAGGAAGCGGGCGTGAAAGTCATCCATAAATGTACGTCAGTCCGTCACGCGTTGAAGGCGCAATCCATTGGTGTCGATGCTCTGAGCATCGATGGCTTTGAGTGCGGTGGGCATCCAGGTGAAGATGATGTTCCAAATTTCATCTTGCTTCCTAGGGCGGCCGATGAATTGAAGATTCCGTTCGTTGCGTCTGGTGGCATGGCAGACGGACGAAGCTTGGTTGCAGCGCTTGCAATGGGTGCCGATGGCATGAACATGGGTACGCGTTTCATTGCGACGAAGGAAGCACCTGTTCACCCTCGGGTCAAAGAAGCGATCCTGCAGGCGACGGAACTCGATACCCGATTGATTATGCGTCCTCTCCGCAATACGGAACGCGTTCTTAACAATGCCGGCGTCGAGCGGCTATTGACCAAAGAGCGCGAATTGGGTGCGGGGATCACCTTCGCAGACGTCGCTCCTGAAGTCGCCGGTGTTTATCCGAAAGTGATGAAGGACGGAGACATGGACGCAGGTGGTTGGAGCTGCGGAATGGTTGTTGGTCTCATTCGTGACATCCCTACCGTGAAAGAACTGCTTGATCGGATCATGGATGAAGCTGAGGGCATTATTCAGCAGAGACTGAAAAAGCTCGTAGCTTAGTTGTCGGAAGTGGAGGCAAGCTTGTCAGACAACGCACAGCAACTCTATATGGGCTGTCTGGATGTCAGCCGCGGGCTTCGAAACGGAAACCCTGCATTCACCGAGCAGCATTCGCTGTTTCAGGTAGTTTCATTCCCTGCTTCTGAAGAAAAATTCGCTGTTCTGATTTTTAGGGAATTTTGCAAGAAAGCCCCGCCGCGCAGCGCTTTATGCGGTCACATTGCGCATATTTATATCTGAATTGTCAATTTTCCCTGTAAAATTCCCTGTTTGGAGGGAATTTCGCCAGAGCCGACGCGATCCTCACTGGCTCCCCAGCCACGCAGTCTAGCGGTGTCGAATAGCTCCGTTTTCGAATGAGAAAAGCCCGCGGAATGCGGGCTTTTCTTGTTTTGCGTAGTCTCCGAAGATCGAAAATTTGAATTCTTATCGGCGAATTTGCAGAAAACCTCTGGAGGTCAGAAAAATAACTCCCGTTTGAAAAAGCGAGAATAGACCGTTTGGTAATTGAGTTAGACCGATCGGTCGGTTTAAACATGCGAAGCTAGGAGTTGGCCGTGTCGAGTTCAAAGAGAGATATCGCCACCACAATCAGCACGCCGGTCGCTCTTGAGCGGTTGGTTGGCAGCATCGCGCTTCACGAAGACACGCCTCAGCGAAAGCACATCCGAAGTGTTGCGGCGAAACTGTTTGCTGAAAAAAGTTATCACGAAGTAGGTGTCGCGGAGATTTGCGAAGCCGCAGGCATGGCTCGCGGCGCGCTTTATCATCACATCGGTAGTAAGGAAGAGCTGCTTTATAACATTGCCGTTCGCTACATGACGTTTCTCGTCGAAGCGGGAGAGCAAATCACTGCGGACATGCCTGATCCAGTTGCGCGGATACGTCTCCTCAGTCGCAATCTCATGCGCACGATCAGTGCTCACATCAATGAAATGACTGTTTGTTTTCGCGAGATCAATTCGCTCACTGGTGAGCGTCATGCGTTCGTGTCGAGGCAGCATTCACGATATCAAAAAATTTGGGGCCGTGCGATCGGCGACGGTGTTGAGCGAAAGATATTCCGCAAAGTGCCCGTCGTAGCTCTGAAGGGAATGTTGGGAATGTATTTCTACAGCTTCCTCTGGCTCAATCCGCACGGCAAGCAAGCTCCCGAAGAGATCGCAGATGTTTTTTGTGATCTCGTATTTCGTGGCATCGCAAGCAATCCGACGTCGTTCTTCGATAGCTCAAAGTAACCCACGCCAATTCGAACAGCCGAACCCTCGTACAGAAAGGAGGATCGATCCCCATCCAAATCGCGTCGCTAGGAGTAACGGCGCGGTCAAAAGAAAAGTGTAATCTCATATGGAGAGGAACATGACAAACACAGAGACAATGCATTACGACGACAAAGCGCGTCGAATGGCCGATGAAATGATACGCGCAGAAGCGCGTCATATCGCCGAGCGCACCGAAGAAGATTGCGAGTGCAAACAGGGAATGTTTGCCAAGGCTGCTGCACCAAATCGACGTGCATTTTTGTTCGCATCTGGTTCATTCGCCGGAACGATAGGCGCGGCCTCACTCGCAAGCGCGCAAGCACCGAAGCCTAAAGCACCTGCTGGCGCCTTCTTCTTCGACGTTCCAGAAGACTCGACGAAAGAGCAGGGACGCGCGGTGGCTGCCGACGGCGGATACGGATCACGATCGCAGTTCGAAACCGAAGTGCGATGGCGCTACCCCACGCCTAACGACATTACCTCTTGGAGCATGACGCCCCTCGACAAGGGCCTAGGCAATATTACGCCGTCCGGTCTTCACTTCGAGCGTCACCACGGTGGTATTCCAACTATCGATCCAGCCAAGCACACGATGCTCATTCACGGAATGGTCAACCAAGCGAAGACCTTCTCGGTGGCAGACATCAAGAGAATGCCATCGGTGACGAGGAAGCATTTCATCGAGTGCTCCGGAAACGGATTAACCGAATGGAATAAGCCGACTTTGAAGACGGTGCAGGGCACTCACGGTCTTCTCAGCACATCAGAATGGACTGGCGTCCAGTTCTCTACCTTCGCCAGAGAGGTTGGACTCAAAGACGGCTCGGCTTGGGTGCTGGCGGAAGGCGCTGACTCGGCGGTTATGACGCGCAGCATCCCGATGGAAAAAATGCTGAAGGATGCTCTGATTTGCTACGGGCAGAATGGTGAAGCGCTTCGACCGGAGCAAGGTTATCCGCTCCGGCTTCTCTTGCCGGGTTACGAAGGCAATACGCACATCAAGTGGCTTCGCCGTCTCGAAGTCAGCGACAAGCCATTCATGACGCGAGAAGAAACTTCGAAATACACTGACCTTCTCGGCAACGGCAAAGCGCGAATGTTCAGCCTAGACATGGACGCTAAGTCCGTGATCACGTTCCCGTCCGGCGATATGAAGCTGCCGGGCGCAGGTTTCTACAACATCCAAGGTCTGGCCTGGACCGGCCGCGGTCGAATTCAATCGGTTGATGTCTCGATCGATGGCGGAAAAACCTGGTATCCCGCCAGACTCGACTCATTGCCAGAGCCGATGTGCACCGTCCGCTTTAGCTTCCCGTGGGTTTGGGATGGCAAGCCTGTCGTCTTGCAGAGTCGTTGCATTGACGAAACGGGATACGTGCAACCGACGTTGCAGCAATTGATTGCAATCCGAGGCTCAAACGGCCCGTTCGGATCGGTCTACCACCTCAACGCAATCCAGAGCTGGGCCGTCAGCGAAGCGGGAGATGTAACCAATGTCCACGCTTAAAAAAGTCGTTGCCGCAATAGCGGTGTTGTTCGCGCTGACGTCAACTGCGTCAGCACAAGTCGTCGTCAGCAATTTTGGATTTGGCAAACCAGCCGACGCCCAAGAAATAGCCAAGTATTTCTCAATTCCTCCGGATGGGCGGGGACTTCCGCCTGGGAAGGGAACGGGGAAAGCAGGCGCTCAATTGTTCGCTGACAATTGCGCTGCGTGCCACGGCGACAAGCTGCAGGGCATTCCGACAGTCGGCATCGGCGGCGACAAGTTGATTGGTGGCCGCGGCAGCCTTGCGACGAAGACGCCGGTGAAGACGGTCGAAAGTTATTGGCCATACTCGACCACACTTTTCGACTACATCAAGCGAGCAATGCCGTTTAATGCTCCTGGATCGCTTGGCAACGACGACGTCTACAGCCTCGCTGCCTACATTCTGTCTGAAGCGAAGATCATTAAGCCGACGGACGAAATGAACGCACAATCGCTTCCAAAGGTCCAAATGCCAAATAAGGACGGTTTTATACCGGATGCTCGTCCCGAATTGGATTTGTATCACTGACGCCTCGCCGGCGGCGAGGACATCGCCGCCGGTTTCTCCGAGCGGTCCTACTGTCTTTGATGGTGCGCTGCGAGAGACCGGTTCGATCCGTATTGCGTGAGTTCGACCCTTTCTGCCCCTGCCACGCAGTCGGGTGTTGCGCAGGCCGGTCGTTTCGCTTTGTTGCCTCAGCCGGGGTGCCGGAAAATTTCGCCCGGCGAATATGGAAGCGATGGGATTCTTTCAGCGATTAAAAAAAAGACCCGCCCTTCAGCAGGGCGGGCGCAAAAATGTAGAAGCCGGCCGATTTACACGGCGTCCTTTGCTGCCTTGACGGGCCGCGCGCGCACAATCTTGCGTGCGGGTTTGGCCTTGAACATCATCTCTTCGCCGGTGAACGGGTTCGTTCCCTTGCGCGCCTTGGTCGCGGGCTTCTTGATGACGACGAATTTGGCAAAGCCCGGCAGAAGAAAGACGCCGCTCTTCTTCAGTTCCTTGTAACCGACGGTCGCGAGCGTATCGAAAACGCTCTTGACCTGTTTCTTCGTGATTTCCGTTTCTTCAGCGATCTTCTCGATCAGCTGAGATTTCGACATCTGCATGTGTGCCTCTTATGATTCCGAAAGAGGCGCGATATTCACGCAAAAGCGCGAGAAGGAAAGCACCCGGCGGAAGTTGCGAACAGGGAAGAAAGGGCCCTGTACGTCGTCCGCCTGCCAGCCGCCGGGGTCGATGTATCGGCCGGTTGGCCATTATTTTCCGGTTTTGATACGCTGTCGCCGGTCAACCGCCGGGTACATTCAATGCTGTCGTCGATCAGACGTAAGATCATGGGAATCGCACTGACTCTCATTGTCTTGATGGTGATTACCGCCTCGCTTTCGATGATTTCTGCGGTACGCATCGGCTACCGTCTGGATGACATCAATCAAAAATACATTCCCGCATACGGCGCTCTTGCGCGAACAAATCTTCGTTCCGTTGAAAGGGCGTTGGAACTTCGCCGCATTCTCATTGCGAAGATGCAGGGAGCCGGTCAGGACGATGTCGCTGCAATCCGGAAAATCTTTGACGAGAAGGGCTCTGAGGTCGAGCGAGAAGCGGCTGCTGCGGCTGCGTCGATCGATGCGCTCTTGAGAGACGACGGCGCAGCGGAGAATGTGCTGTCGTTGACAAGGCTGCAAGACCGCCTCCAGGCGGCGATGAGCGATTCCCGGCGCTATCTCAACGCGGAGATCGAGCACCTTTTGCGGGCGATCGACACCGGCAACAAGGATGAAATCAACGACGGCCTTGCCCGTGTCGACAGCCTTAGAAACGAGCTGAACAGCAGGCTGGATTCGGTTCGCGCCGATATGCTCGTCGTTCTGCGCAGCGAATCGGACATTGCCGCTCGCAAACAATATCAGGCCACATTGATCGCCGCGCTGACGACGGCTTTGGCCGCGATACTGGGCTTTGTGTTTTCGGCTTTGGTGAGCGATGGCGTCACCCGTCCGGTCAGACGGCTGCTTGAGGGTGCGCGCGCTGTTGAAGCAGGACGGCTTGACGAAACGATCGCGGTTTCGTCGGAAGACGAAATCGGTCATCTCACGGTCGCCTTCAATCGCATGGTCGAACAGCTGCGGCTGAAGCAGCGCATCTATGAGACGTTCGGCAAATATATCGACCCGCGTGTCGTCGAAGGCCTGATCGAGCCGCAGGCGCTGGCCTCCGAAGGGCAGCGCCGAACGATGACGATTCTGTTCTGCGACATCAAAGGGTTCAGCAGCAACAGCGAAGACCTGTCGCCGCAGGGTCTGGTCAAGGTCGTCAATCGTTATCTGACGATCATGTCGGAGCCGATTCACGCACAAAGCGGCATCATCGACAAATATATCGGCGACGGCATCATGGCTTACTGGGGCCCTCCGTTCAACGAGGAAGGACAACATGCGAGGCTCGCGAGCTTTGCCGCGCTCGACATGATCGGCCGGATCGGCGCTCTGAACGACGATCTTCTTGAGCAACTGGACGTTCGCCGATTGCCGGTGCCGCTGGATATGCGCATCGGGATAGCGACCGGAAAGGTCGTGGTTGGGAGTATCGGCTCCGAACTCATGATGAACTACACGGTGATCGGCGACACCGTGAATCTGGCGTCGCGGCTGGAGGGTGCCAACAAGGTCTACGGGTGCAGAATCCTCGTCTCGGAAGAAACGGTGAAGTCCGCGGGCGACGCCATCGAAGTGCGCGAAATCGACAGGATCGTCGTCGCGGGTCAAACGCGCGCGGAAACGGTCTTTGAAGTTTTAGGCCGCAAGGGAACGTTGAATTCCGCTCAGATCGAATTCCGCACTCTGTTCGCAGAAGGATTGTCGGCCTATCGTCATCGGCAATGGGACGCGGCTCTCAGGTCTTTCAAGTCTGCAATGGCCATTGAACGTAACGACGGCGCCTCGCGAACGTTCATCGAGCGCATTCAGGGCTTCTTGACGCATCCGCCTGCCGAGGGGTGGGACGGATCGTGGAAACTCGAAAACAAATAAGCCGTTTTGATTGGATATGCGGCGTGTGCCGCCCCGATCGCAGCGCAGTCAGGTCTGCGCTTGAACTATCTCGCGGCGCAACACGATCATCCGCGTCTGGATGCAGTTGATTTATTCAAGTAGGCTTTCCAGCGGCGGTCCGGATTTCGGCCTCGGCACATTTTGTCGCGGCCGAAATTTCGACTTCCGAGAGGAATGTGTGGGCGCCCGGTAAGTCGGCGCAAGATGCGCATAACGGGACCGTTAGAGTCGCCGCGTATCTGGGGGAGGGATGTTGGCAATGCTGGACTTCGTTCAGCAGTTGGTGAGCGGCGTTGCGCTCGGCTGTGTCTATGGCTTGATCGCGCTCGGATTCGTCCTTGTCTACAAGGCCACCGAAGTCGTCAATTTCGCGCAGGGCGATTTGATGATGCTTGGCGGCTTTTTCGCCTTCACTTTCATCGGGCTGCTCGGCTTCAACTACTGGCTCGGCTTTGTCGCGGCCGTCGCGGCGATGGCGCTGTTCGGCATGCTCACCGAGCGCCTCGTCGTCAGACCGATCCTCGGCTATCCGCAATTTTCCATCATCATGGTCACGATCGGTCTGGGATTTTTTCTGCGCTCGGTCGCGGGAATGATCTGGGGTACCGACGATCTCAAGATCGAAACGCCGTTCAGCCAGGGCGTGCTGAAACTCGGCAGTCTCGTTCTGGCCTACGACAAATTGTCGGTCATTGCCGCGACGGTCATTCTCTGTGCTGCGCTTTATTTGTTTTTCAACAAGACGGCGCTCGGCACGGCGATGCGTGCCACGTCCGAGAACATGCTCGCGGCATACTACATGGGCATTCCGGTCAAGCGCGTGGTCTCGATCGTCTGGGCGATCAGCGCCGCTGTTGCGACCTGCGCCGGCGTACTTCTTGCGCCGATCACCTTCATTCATTCCAACGTGGGCCTCGCGCTCGGTCTCAAAGCGTTTCCCGCCGCGGTTCTCGGCGGCTTCGGCTCGATACCCGGCGCCGTGGTCGGCGGCATCATCATCGGCGTGATCGAGAGCATGGCGGGCTTCTACCTTCCGCAAGGCTGGAAGGATGTTGCGCCATACCTCGTGCTGCTCGCAGTGCTGCTGCTCAAACCTGAAGGCATTTTCGGCCTTCACGTCCGCAAGAAAGTTTGAGGGCGCGATGCGGTTTCTGTTCAAGACCGATTATGAAGACGACATCCGGTTGTTTCCGCACAGCGGCTACGTTGTCACCTATGCGGTGCTGTTCGCGTTTCTTCTCGCCGCGCCGTTTGTTCTGAGCAGTTACCTCGTCAGCCAGCTTGTGTTCGTGTGCATCTATGCGACGGTCGGCGTCGGGTTGATGATCCTGACTGGTTTCACGGGTCAGGCATCGCTGGGGCACGCGGCATTCCTGGCCATCGGCGCTTACACGACCGCCTATCTTCAGCAGCTTGGTGTTCCGTTCTACGTCTATTTCATCGCCGCAGGCCTGCTCACCGGTGTGATCGGCGCGATGGTCGGATTTCCCGCGCTGCGGTTGCAGGGCATCTATCTCGTGATCGCCACGATCTCGTTCGCCTTCATCATCGAGGAAGTTCTTGCGCGTTGGGAACATGTGACCAACGGCAACGAGGGCATGCGCGTGCGCCCCATTCAGCTGTTCGGCAGCAGCATTCCGCGCGACGGCCCGATTTTCTATTACATGTGTCTTGGGCTGCTCATCCTTGTCGTTCTCGGTACGCTCAATCTCATGCGATCTCCCACGGGCCGCGCTTTCGTCGCCATCCGCGACAGCGAGACCGCGGCGAAAAGTATGGGCATCAATATCTCACTCTATAAAGTGAAGTCGTTCGCCATCAGCGCGGCCATCACGGGCCTTGCCGGCTGTCTGTTCGCGCACAAGCTGACATTCATCAGCCCGGAGATGTTCACGCTTCAACTCTCCATCGAATTCATCATGGTCATTATTATCGGCGGCATTCTGAGCCTGCATGGCGCGGTGCTGGGCGCGATCTTCATCGTGATGGTCGATCCGTTTCTGACCTTTCTGAAGGACGACATTCCGGGCGTTCTGGCGGGACTCGCTGCGACGTTCGGCGCGGGCGCCGAGCAGGTTGCGAGCGTTCAGAAGAATGTCGCCGCTGTTGCATCCGCCAACGGCTTGAAGGGCGCGATCTACGGACTCATCATTATCCTTTTCATTCTGTTCGAGCCGTATGGACTCTACGGGCGCTGGCTGAAGATCAAGCTCTTCTTCCAGCTATTCCCGCTCTACAAGCGCGCGACGTTCAAGCGGCAGAAAATCTATGTGAAGTCGGAGCGCAACCGATGAGCTATTTTCGCGCCGACAATCTTTCGCTGCACTTCGGCGGTCTCAAGGCCGTCGATTCGGTGAGCTTCGCGGCGGAGAAGGGCGAGATCCTTTCGATCATCGGCCCGAACGGCGCCGGCAAGAGTTCGATCTTCAATCTGATCTCGCGGCTCTACAATCCGACATCCGGCAAGCTCTATTTCGAGGATCAGGACATCACCGGCGAGCCGCCGTTCGGGATCGCGAAGCTCGGCATCGCGCGCACCTTTCAGAACATCGAGCTGTTCGAGAACGCGACGGTGCTCAGTAATCTGCTCGTCGGCCGGCATCGGCACTGCACCACAAATCTCTGGCAGGAATTCCTGTTCACGCCCGAGGTTCGCCGCGACGAAAAAGCGCACCGCAGGCGTGTCGAACAGGTCATAGAATTTCTCGATCTCGCGCCGCATCGGGACAAGCTGATTTCCGGACTGCCCTACGGCGTGCGCAAGGTGATCGAACTGGCCCGCGCGCTTTGCACGGAGCCGAAACTCATTCTGCTGGACGAGCCGTCGTCCGGGCTGAACGTCGAGGAAACCGATGACATGTCGTTCTGGATTCGCGACATGAAGAGCGAACTCGGCATCACGGTTCTGATGGTCGAGCACGATATGACCCTCGTCAATCGCGTTTCGGATCGCGTGATTGCGCTGAACTACGGCAAGGTGCTGGCGATGGGGACGCCCGCCGAAGTGCAGGCGCATCCCGATGTCGTCGCAGCCTATCTCGGCGCATGAGGACGATGTCATGACCTCCACCGACACCATTCTCAAGCTGAGCAATATCGAAAGCTACTACGGGCCGATCATGGCTATTCGCGGCATCAGTCTTGAAGTGCCCCGCGGCCAAATCGTCACTCTGCTCGGCGCGAATGGTGCGGGCAAGACGACAGTTCTGAAGACGATCTCAGGCATTCTCGATCCGCAGAAAGGCAGCATCGAATTTCAGGGCAAGCCGATCCAGCGCATGGAAGCGGATCGCATCGTGCGTCTCGGCCTCAGTCATGTGCCGGAAGGCCGCGAGGTGTTTCCGTTCTTGAGCGTGCGCGAGAACCTGATGATGGGTGCCTATCCGCGCAAGGATCGCGGCGGTGTCGCCGACGATCTTGAGCGTGTGTACGGGTATTTCCCACGGCTGCGCGAAAGGCTGAGTCAGCCTGCCGGCCAATTGTCGGGCGGCGAACAGCAGATGCTCGCCATCGGCCGCGCGCTGATGAACAGGCCTACGCTTCTTCTGCTGGATGAGCCGTCATTGGGGTTGTCGCCCATTCTCGTCAAGGAGATTTTTACGATCATCAAGCGGGTCAATGCGGAGCAGGGGATGTCGATCCTGCTCGTCGAGCAGAACGCCAAAGTCGCGCTGGAGACGGCGCACTATGGCTACGTTCTAGAAATCGGACGGGTGGTGATGAACGATACATCCGAGCGATTGATGAAATCGCAGGACATTCAGGAATTCTATCTCGGAGCAAAAGAAGAAGGCGCGCGAGGCGAACGGCGCTGGAAGAAAAAGAAAACCTGGAGATAATGGGACTATCGAAGGCCGGGCACCAAGACCTGGCTGCACAACAATAATGAGGAAACGCGAGACCTAAAGACCACGGAGCGAGCAATGGCGCGACCAGCCGTCCTGACCGTCGCAGATACGATTGCGAAAAGCTTTTTGTTGTCCGTTGAAAAACGCGGCGACCGGCCGGCGCTTCGTGAAAAGCGGCTGGGCGTCTGGCAGTCGACGAGCTGGCGCGAATGGCTTCAGAAATCCAAAGAAATTGCGTATGCGTTGCTTGCCATAGGTTTTCGAGCCGGCGATGTCGCCTCCATCATGGCGAACCCGACGCCGGAGTGGGTTTTCGCTGATATGGGCGTGTTGTGTGCGGGCGGCGTCTCGTCCGGCATCTATCCCACCGACTCTGCCGCACAGGTTGCGTATCTCGTCAACGATTCCCGAACCAAAGTCATTTTCGTCGAGGACGAAGAACAGCTCGACAAGGTTCTGGCGTGCCGTTCGCAATGTCCTTCGCTCGAGAAGATCGTTGTCTTCGACATGGAAGGTCTCGGCGGATTCAGCGATGCGATGGCGATGTCGATCGACGAATTCATGGCGCTCGGCCGCAACCATATGCAGGCGCGCGAAGGACTGTGGAGCGAAATGGTCGAAAGCCGCGGCGCTGAAGATCTTGCCATACTTGTCTATACGTCCGGCACGACCGGGCCTCCCAAAGGCGCGATGCATTCCAACCGCAGCGTGACCCATCAGATGCGCTATGCGGATTACCTTCTGGTGCCGAGCGACGCCGAGGAGCGGCTGGTTTTTTTGCCGCTGTGCCATGTGGCTGAGCGGATCGGCGGATATTATCTTTCGCTCGCCGTCGGTTCGGTGATGAATTTTGCCGAAAGTCCCGAAACCGTGCCGGACAATCTTCGCGAGGTCCAGCCGACGGCCTTCCTCGCCGTGCCGCGCATTTGGGAGAAATTCTATTCGGCGATCACGATTGCGCTGAAGGACGCGACGCCGTTCCAGAAGTGGATGTATGCGCGCGCGATGACGATCGGCAATCGCATGACCGAATATCGCCTCGAACGCCGTCCCGCGCCGCTGTCGTTGCGGCTATCGGCCAAGGCGGCCTACTGGCTGGTGTTCCGCAACATCAGGCGAATGCTCGGTCTCGATCGGGTACGGATCGCATTTACCGGTGCTGCACCCATCGCGCCGGAATTGATCCGCTGGTATCTCGCGCTCGGCATCGACATGCGCGAGGTGTACGGCCAGACAGAGAATTGCGGTGTCGCGACGCTGATGCCGAACGATCACATCAAGCTCGGCTCGGTCGGGAAGGCGGCACCCTGGGGAGAGGTGAAGATCTGTCCCAAGGGAGAGATTCTGATCCGCGGCGATTTTCTGTTCATGGGCTATCTCAATCAGCCGGAGAAAACCGCCGAGACCATCGACGCGCAGGGCTGGCTGCATACCGGCGATGTCGGCTCGATCGACAACGAAGGCTTTGTCAAGATCACCGACCGGATGAAGGACATCATCATCACGTCGGGCGGAAAGAACATCACGCCTTCCGAGATCGAAAATCAGCTCAAGTTCTCGCCCTATATTTCCGACGCGGTCGTGATCGGAGACAAGCGGCCGTATCTGACGTGTCTTGTCATGATCGATCAGGAGAACGTGGAGAAGTTCGCGCAGGACTACGACATCCCGTTCACCAACTATGCAAGCCTTTGCCGTGCGTCTGAAATTCAGGATCTCATCAAGGCGGAGATCGAAGCGGTGAACGAGAATTTCGCGCGCGTCGAGACGATCAAGAAGTTTCATCTGATCGAGCGGCAGCTGACGCCTGAGGATGAGGAATTGACGCCGACCATGAAGCTCAAGCGCAGTTTCGTGAACAAGTCCTATGCGAGCGAAATCGAAGCGATGTATGGCATGAAAGCAACGGCGTAGATTCTGCCACAGCGACAGAGGAATTAGCGGACAAGAATAAATCCGCTCAACGGCGAAGGCGATGATGGCCCTGCCTTCGCTTAATACGGGCCAACAGAGAGGAGACGGATATGTCGAAATCGTTCAAGGCGCTGGGCCTCGCGATGGGAACGCTTGCGCTGACCCAACTGCCGGCCTTTGCGCAGACCAAGGTTACTAACGAAGGTATCTCGGCCAAGGAGATCGTCATCGGAACTCATCAGGATCTGTCGGGCCCCATCAAGTTCTGGGGCGTGCCGGTATCGAACGGCATGAAGATGGCCGCCGATGAAATCAACGCGGCCGGCGGCGTCAATGGACGCATGATCAAGCTCGTCGTCGAGGACAGCGGCTACGATCCGAAGCGGGCGGTGCTCGCGTCGCAGAAAATGATCGAGAAGGACAAGATTTTTGCGATGGTCGGGCCGATGGGTTCGCCGACCGTGCTTGCCGCGCAGGACATCCTGTTCGATGCCGGTGTGTTGCAGCTGTTTCCGCTGACGGCAGCCGAGTTCACTTTCAAATTCGATCCGGCGAAGCCGCAGGAGCGTTTGAAGTTCAATAACCTGCTGCCCTATGTGGAAAGCACGCGCGCAGCGGTCAAATACATGATCGAATGGAAAAAGTTCGCCAAGCCCTGCATCATGCATCAGGACGACGAGTACGGCAAAAACGTCCTCGACGGCTTCACGCAGCAGGTGACGGCGATGAAGATGACGCCGGCGTCGGTGACGAGCTACAAGCGCGGCGCGTCCGACTTCAGCGCACAGGTCGCCAAGATGAAGTCGGATGGCTGCGATCTCGTCGTACTCGGCACGGTCATCCGCGAAACCATCGGTGCTATGGTTGAAGCCAAGAAGCTCGGCTGGGACGTGACGTTCCTCGGCGCCACGCCAACCAACGTGCTCGAAGTTCCGGCACTCGGTAAGGAAGCCGTCGAAGGTCTCTACGCCGCGTCCGGATTCGAAATTCCCTACGAGGATACTGCAAAGGGAAAAGTGAAGGACTGGCTCGCCAACTACAAGAAGGCGTTCGGCTCCGACGCCAATACGCAGGCTATCATCGGCTACAACGCTGTGATGACTTTTGCCTACTATGCCAACAAGGCGGGCAAGGACCTGACCGGCGCGAAGATGCTTGACGCGCTTGAATCGGGAGATGTTTTCCAGGACATCTTCAGTTCGCCGCCGACCAAGTTCTCGAAGACGAACCACCTCGCCAACACGATTACGCAGGTGCAGCAGATCAAGGGCGGCCGCTGGGTTCTGACCAAGGACAGCCTCTCGTTCTGACAATGAATACTGCGTGCGCGGCGAACAACTCCGCGCACGCAGCCTGTCGCTGCCGCGCGGCAATTCTGCGAATGAGTAGTGTTTAGAGATGATCCTGACACAGCCGCGCCAGATTTGCGCGGCATTTTCTTCATCGCGTTTGAAGATTTGTATCGTCGAAAAATCGATCTATCGAAATCGCCGATTTGAGCGTGCGATATTATTCGTTTGTCAAAAATACTCGCGTGCGTAGCGTTGGAATGACGACCGACGAAAGCGCGTAAAGCGATTCATCTTTTTGGTTTCTGGCGGCTCGAGGAACTCACGTTCTTCGTTAAAGCAGCCGGCTGGCCAGGAAGGAAAATAATAATCTGGAGGAATCTCTCATGGCTGTTGCCGATCGCACCGAGACATACACGAAATCCTGGCTGCCGTTCCTCGATCGCTCGCGGACGATCGCGCGACCCGGCTATAGCCGCTGGATGATTCCGCCAGCGGCGTTGTGCGTTCATCTGTGCATCGGTCAGGCTTATGCGCTGAGCGTATTCAATCTGCCGATGACCAAGCTGCTGGGCGTCTCGCAATCCGCGCCGGGTGACTGGAAGCTCACTGAATTGGGATGGATATTCTCCATCGCGATGCTTTTTCTTGGCATATCGTCCGCAGTCTTCGGACGATGGGTTGAGGAGGGCGGCCCGCGCAAAGCGATGTTTACGGCCGGTGTATTGTGGGCCAGTGCATTCTTGGTTTCCGCATTCGGCATCTACACGCACACGCTCTGGATCATCTATCTTGGTTATGGTGTGCTCGGCGGCTGTGCGCTCGGCATCGGATACATCTCGCCTGTTTCGACGCTGATGAAATGGTTCCCGGATCGTCCGGGCATGGCCACCGGCATGGCGATCATGGGCTTCGGCGGCGGTGCGCTGATCGCCTCGCCATTGTCGGTCTGGCTGATGAGCAAGTTCGCAACCGCCACCGACGTCGGCGTGCTTTCGACGTTCGTCACGCTCGGCTGCGTCTATCTCTGTTTCATGCTGTTCGGGTCGCTGATCGTGCGCGTGCCGGCACCGGGCTGGAAGCCGGAAGGTTACGTTCCGGCCGCGACAGCGTCGAAGCTCATCACCAGGAACGACGTCTATGTGTATGACGCGGTGAAGACGCCGCAGTTCTGGCTGATCTGGATCGTGCTGTTCGTGAACACGACTGCGGGCATCGGTGTGCTTGGGCAAGCCTCCGCGATGAGTCAGGAAATGTTCCCGGGTCACATCACGGCGATTGCGGCGGCCGGTCTGGTCGGTCTGATGAGTCTGTTCAACATGGGAGGCCGATTCAGCTGGGCGTCGCTGTCCGACTATATCGGGCGCAAGAACACTTACTTTGTCTACATGACGCTCGGTTTCGTCATGTACGTCACGGTGCCTTATGCGGGTGGCAGCGGAAACGTCGTACTCTTCGTCGTCTGCTTCCTCGTCATTGTCAGCATGTACGGCGGCGGCTTCTCGACGGTGCCTGCATATCTTCGCGACATGTTCGGCACGCGTTATGTCGGCGCCATCCACGGCATATTGCTGACAGCGTGGTCGGCGGCCGGTGTCGCCGGCCCTGTGCTCATCAACTACATCCGTGAGTACAACGTCACACATGGCGTGCCGAAAGCGCAGGCCTACAACACCACCATGTACATCATGGCAGGGCTGTTCGTGATCGGCTTTATCGCCAATTCGCTGGTGAAGGCTGTCGACAAGCGTCACCACATGGCGCGCGGCAGCGACGAGGCCGACAAGGCACTTGCACGCGGCGTACCGCAGGCAGCCGCAGGCGGCGCGTAACGGCAGCATCGGCGGACGCTTCCGGCGGTGGAGCGTCCGCACCCATATCAATCACATTCAAGGAGGCGAACGATGCCGACCGCAGAAATCAAGAAGACAGGAAAATTGCAGCTCGCGCTCGCATGGAGCATCGCCGGCATCCCGTTGCTGGCGGGTGTGACGCAGACGCTCATCAATGCCATGAAACTTTTTTCCTGATCTCGATCGATCTAGGAGATGGAGGGTTCGATCCGAGAGCTGTGCCGCTGTCGAAATCCTGAAAATCCTATTCGGCGCATGTGCTTGCGGCAATTTTAGCTATCTGAACATTTTCAGGAACCTTTTCTGCGCGGCGGCATCTAAGGTGCAGCAGGAGAGCCGCTATGAAACAAGCCAGTGCAGGGCAACAGCCGGTCGCCGCCAGCCGATCGGCCGGCGAATTGGAACTGGTGCGCCGCGCGGTTGCACGCGACGGCGATGCATTTCGTCAGATCATGAAAAAATACAATCAGCGGCTTTATCGCGTCGCGCGCGGAATTCTGCGCAACGACGCCGATGCCGAGGACGTCGTGCAGGAAGCATACGTTCGCGCCTTCACGCATCTGGATGGCTTTCGCGGCGATTCCAGCCTGGCGACGTGGCTGTCCCGCATCACGATCAACGAAGCTCTGGGACGATTGCGCGCGCGCCGCCCGACCGTCGATCTGTCTGCAATCGAATCTCAGCCCGCCGCCGAAATCATTCAGTTTCCTCTCGCGTCGAAGTCCGAGGACCCGGAAAAAACCATGGCACAGCGCCAACTTCTGCATCTCGTCGAACAGGCGACCGACAATCTGCCTGAAGTCTACCGCATCGTGTTCATCACCCGCGTGATCGAAGGTTTGAGCGTCGAGGACACTGCGGAAATCCTCGGACTGCGGCCCGAGACGGTGAAAACCAGATTGCACCGCGCGCGCAAGCTCGTGCGCGAGCAGCTCGACAAGCAGATCGGGCCGGTCCTGATGGATGCATTTCCATTCGCGGGCCAGCGATGCGAGCGCATGACCGAAGGCGTTCTGCGCCGCCTCGGTTTTCCCGGCTGAAAATCTCGGGAACCTTTCTGCGTTCCCGCCATCGAACTCTCACTGCAACTTTCACTTGATGCTTCGCCTGCTATGCGAGGCTGCAAAGGCAATCTCATGAGTCAGAACGTGCACTCCCTCGCCGGACGCGCCAGGGATGTTTCAAACGAAAATCAAAACCCGACGCGTGCCGATGTCGAGGCGGCAGTGCGGACGATCATTCGCTGGACGGGCGAAGATCCGCAGCGCGACGGCCTGATCGAAACGCCGAGCCGCGTGACACGCTCGTTGGAGGAATTTTTTGCGGGATACAAGCAGGACCCCGTCGATATCCTTCAAAAGACCTTCGAGGAAATCGAAGGCTATGACGAAATGATTACGCTGCGTGCGATTCCGTTCGAGAGCCATTGCGAGCATCACATGGCGCCGATCATCGGCCGCGCATGGATTGCCTACATTCCAAATGGACGGGTGGTGGGCATCAGCAAGCTCGCGCGTGTCGTGGACGTCTATGCAAAGCGTCTTCAGATTCAGGAAAAGATGACCGCGCAGATCGCCAATACCATCAACGACGTGCTCAAGCCGCAGGGCGTCGGCGTCATCATCAAGGCCGCGCATCATTGCATGTCGACGCGCGGAGTTCACAAGGCGAATACGGACCTCGTCACGAGCCGTATGCTCGGTTGTTTCCGCGACAATGCCATGACGCGGCAGGAATTCCTCAATACAGCGGTGTAACGATGGCGCAGGATCAAAGCACGCCAGCCGGCCCCGATCTCACGCAGGGCGTTGCGCTTGCCGACTTCACCGACGGCAAACTGGCCGGGCGCGTCGGCGATCAGGATGTGCTGGTGGTGCAAGCGGGGGCAGACATCTTCGCAGTTGACGCGCATTGCAGTCACTATCATGGGCCGCTTTCCGATGGACTTGTCACCGGACAATCCATCCGCTGTCCTTGGCATCACGCATGCTTCGACCTGCGAACAGGTGAGGCAACGTGCGCGCCGGCGTTCAACGCTCTGTCGTGCTGGCGTGTCGAGCGCAGCGGCGAAAAGATTTTCGTCCGTGAAAAACTGCCGCATCCGGACGCGATCTCCGCATCGAGGCCGAAGGAGCCTGCGAGTTCGCCTGACAAGATTGTCATTGTCGGCGGGGGCGCGGCCGGTTTCGCAGCGGCGGAGATGCTGCGCCGGGAAGGGCATCGTGGCAGCATCGTGATGTTGAGCAGCGAGGCATCCGCACCCGTCGATCGGCCGAACCTGTCGAAGGACTATCTCGCCGGCAGCGCCCCTGAGGACTGGATGCCGCTGAGGCCGGATGGCTTTTACAACGAGAACGGCATCGATCTTCATCTGAAGACCGAAGTCAAACAGATCGATGTAAAGGCACGCAATGTCGGCGTAGCGGGCGGAGGCACCTATCACTATGACAGGCTTCTGATTGCAACCGGTGCGGAGCAGGTTCGCCTGCCGATACCCGGCGCGGCTCAACCGCATGTGCATTTGCTGCGTTCGCTCGCGGACTCGCGAGCCATTATGGATTCCGCCAGCAATGCCCGCCGCGCCGTCGTTATCGGCGCGAGCTTCATCGGCCTCGAAGTTGCCGCGGCATTGCGTGCGCGCGATATCGAGGTTCATGTGGTGGCACCTGAACAGCGGCCGATGGAACGGGTGCTCGGGCCGCAATTCGGCGACTTCGTTCGCGCGTTGCATGAAGAGCACGGCGTGATTTTCCATCTCGAGGACACGGTTGTTGCGATCGAAGGAAAGCGCGCGAAACTCAAAAGCGGTGCGACGATTGAAGCGGACGTTGTCGTTGTCGGTATCGGCGTGCAGCCGCGCCTGACCTTGGCCGAGAAGGCCGGTCTGACGCTCGATCGCGGCGTGAGGGTCAACGCCTATCTTGAAACCAGCGAACCCGGAATTTACGCCGCAGGCGATATCGCGCGCTGGCCCGACAGGCATTCAGGCGAAGACATCAGGGTCGAGCATTGGGTGGTAGCCCAGCGTCAAGGTCAGACAGCAGCCCGGAATATGCTCGGCCGCCACGAGAAATTCGACGCGATACCGTTCTTCTGGAGTCAGCACTACGACGTTCCGATCAACTATGTCGGACACGCCGAACGGTGGGATGAGATCGAAGTCGATGGCGATATTTTCTCCAGGGATTGTCTTGTCAGGTTCAAACGCAAGGGACGCGTGCTCGCTGTCGCGTCGATCTATCGCGGTCTTGCGAACCTTCAGGCGGAATTCGAGATGGAGCGCGCGGCGTCGTAGCCTATGCCCGGCCGACGACAGAGGTTTTTATGTAGACCGTGCAAGTTCGGTTGCCGGCGAGCTTGCGACGACGGAGCATGCGCCATCTCTGGCCTCTGCATTCTCCGCAAACGTTCGGTCCGCTGTACGATTGGATGATCTGTTGCGTCCGCTTTGTCCGGGGACGTGGCCCGGCAGCGACCGGGGAAATGAAAGGATGTGTTTGGTGCCGCCGTCGAGATTTATGCTGCAAGACGGATCGAAGGTCGGGTATCAACGCTTTCATGAAAAGGTCGATTCCTCTCTCCGGCATCCTCAAGCGTTTCAAAAGCGAGCCGTCGCGGACAGGTTCGCTGATTATCACGTTTTACGGCGACGCCATCGTTCCGCGCGGCGGATCGATATGGCTCGGAACGCTGCTGCAATTTCTCGGCATGATCGGTATCGATGGCGGCGTCGTTCGGACTTCCGTTTCGCGGCTGGCGGCAGACGGCTGGCTCGATCGTGACAAGGCGGGGCGGAAGAGTTTCTATCGGCTGGCGAAAAGCGGCCGTGAAAGATTCGAGGCGGCGGTTGAGCACGTCTACAATCCGCAGCCCGCCCTTTGGGAGGGAAAGTTCAGATTCTTGCTGATTGGCAGCGGCGCGGATCGCGAAGCGTCGCGTGCTGCGTTGTCTGAAGCCGGATTTGGCAGTCCGATTCCGGGAACGTGGATCGCACCAATCGGCATCAAGGTGCCGTCGGTTGCAGAGGGCGCGATCCATGTCGAAGCCTCGGCCAATCGCGAGATGGCGCATCGGCTCGTTGCCGCAAGCTGGCCGCTCGAAAACACTGCGTCGCTTTATGAGGATTTTCTTAAAACGTTTGCGCCGCTCGAAAGCTGGATCGGACAGGCGAACGGCACGACCCCGGCGGACGCCATCCTCGCCCGCATTTTGATGATCCATCACTACCGGCGCGTGTTGTTGCGCGATCCTTTGCTGCCCGAAGAACTTCTGCCGAAAAATTGGCCTGCGGCGGAAGCGCGCCATCTGTGCGCGCGAATCTACCGCGGACTTTTGCCGATGTCGGAAAATTGGCTCGACGAATTCGGCGAGAGCGCCACCGGAAAACTTCCGCGCCCGGGGCCGGAACTGCTGCGGCGCTTCAAAAGCTAGCCGTCAATATGTTACAGAATTATCTTGCAGATACGCTATTCTGATATATATTGAAACGGCCGAAAAGCCCGGAAAACACGGGCGCGGCGGCTTTGGGAGGCGGGCAGGTTTCAGCCCTTTGACGCAGCAGAAGGGAAAATTCCCATGTACACGCAGGCGCTTAACGCATCGCAGGCCGAAGACCGCGTCATCGAGGATGCAGCGAAAGTCACCGCCTTCGAGGCCCGTGTCGCGGCTGAAGAAAAAATCGAGCCCAACGACTGGATGCCTGCGGCCTATCGCAAGACACTGACGCGGCAGATTTCGCAGCACGCGCATTCGGAAATCGTCGGCATGCTGCCGGAAGGCAACTGGATCACGCGTGCGCCGACGCTGCGCCGCAAGGCCGCGCTTCTTGCCAAGGTGCAGGACGAATGCGGTCACGGACTTTATCTTTACGCGGCGGCGGAGACGCTCGGCAGTTCGCGCGAGGAACTCGTCGATCAGATGCTCAGCGGCAAGGCGAAATATTCGTCGATCTTCAACTATCCAACCCTGACCTGGGCGGATATCGGCGCAATCGGCTGGTTGGTCGATGGTGCGGCGATCATGAACCAGATTCCGCTGTGCCGCTGCTCTTACGGTCCCTATGCGCGCGCGATGATCCGCGTCTGCAAGGAGGAATCGTTTCACCAGCGGCAAGGTTACGAGATCATGGTGACGCTGTCGCGCGGAACGCCCGAACAGAAGGCGATGGCGCAGAACGCGCTCGACCGCTGGTGGTGGCCGTGTCTGATGATGTTCGGCCCGCCCGATCAGCAGAGCGCGCACGGCGATCAATCCACCCGGTGGAAGATCAAGAGATTCTCAAACGACGAACTTCGCCAGAAGTTCGTCGATGCAACGGTGCCGCAGGCGCAATATCTCGACCTGAAAATTCCGGATGAAGATCTGAAGTGGAACGAAGCCACCCAGCATTGGGATTACGGCGAGATCGACTGGCAGGAATTTAAGGACGTGCTGTCCGGCAACGGGCCTTGCAACCGCGACCGCATGGCGGCGCGGCGTAAAGCCCACGACGACGGCGAATGGGTTCGCGATGCGGCGATCGCCTACGCGCAAAAGCAGCAGGCGCGCCGCATGGCCGCGAAACAGGCAGCGGAATAATCGGAGGCCAAAGATGAGCGTTCAGAATATCCAGCTTTGGGAAGTGTTCATCCGCAGCCGCAACGGGCTGGCCCACAAGCATGTCGGGTCGCTGCACGCGGCCGATGCGGCGCTGGCGCTTCAGGCTGCGCGAGACATCTATACGCGCCGCGGCGAAGGACTGTCGATCTGGATCGTGCCGTCGGATTCGATCGTTGCCTCCGATCCCGCCGAGAAGGACATGATGTTCGAGCCGGCGATGTCGAAAATCTATCGTCACCCGACTTTCTACGATGTTCCCGACGAAGTCGGGCATATGTGAGCGGTGTTTCGATGAGTGTCCCTTCCGTCTCCGTGAATGAAAGTCCGTTGGTGCTTTACGCGCTGCGCCGGGCCGATGATGCGCTGATTCTCGGCCACCGTCTGTCGGAGTGGTGCGGCCATGCCCCGATGATGGAAGAGGACATGGCGCTGGCGAATATGGGCCTCGATCTGATCGGGCAGGCGCGCGAGCTTTATACTTATGCTGCGAAGGTTGAAGGCGCGGACAATGACGAGGACAAGCTCGCGTATCTGCGTGACGTGCGGCAGTACCGGAATCTTCTGTTGGTTGAGCAGCCGAACGGCGATTTCGCGCGCACCATTGTGCGGCAGTTCTTGTACTCGGCATTCGCGGACAGTTATTGGCGCGCGATGACGAAGTCGAAAGACGAGACGCTGGCGGCCATCGCGGCAAAGTCCGAGAAGGAGAGTGCCTATCATCTGCGGCATTCGTCGGAGTGGATCATTCGTCTCGGCGACGGCACTGAGGAAAGCCATCGCCGCGCGCAGGACGCGATTGACGATCTGTGGGCCTTCACCGGCGAGTTGTTCCACAGCGACGACGGCGACCGGAGCCTGATTGCGCAGGCGATTGCCGTCGATCCCGAGAACTTCCGTGCGGATTGGGTGAAGACCGTTTCGTCGATTCTGCACGAGGCGACATTGAAGGTTTCATCTTCACCCTGGATGCAAAAGGGCGGGCGTTCGGGTCATCACAGCGAACATCTCGGCCATCTCCTCAGCGAGTTGCAGTCTCTGCAACGAAGTTTTCCGGGCGCGACATGGTGACGGCTGCGAATGAACTTCGCCGCGCCGCGTGGAATGCGGCTGCGCAAGTTGTCGATCCCGAAATTCCGGTGCTGACCATCGCCGATCTCGGCGTGCTGCGCGATGTCACGGTGAACGACGGGCAGGTCGAGGTTGCGATCACGCCGACTTATTCCGGTTGCCCCGCGATGAACATGATCGCTCTCGAAATCGAAATGGCGCTGGAGCGCGAAGGCATCCGCAATCCGACGATCAAGACGGTGCTGTCGCCGGCCTGGACGACGGACTGGATGAGCGAGGAGGGCCGCCGCAAGCTGAAGGATTATGGGATCGCGCCTCCCATCGCCGGAGGCGGCCGCCGTGCGCTGTTCGGCGAACAGCAGGTCGCTTGCCCGCAATGCGGGTCAGTGGAAACAGAGTTGCTTTCCGAATTCGGCTCGACGTCCTGTAAGGCGCTCTGGCGCTGCAAATCGTGCCGCGAACCGTTCGATTATTTCAAATGTCACTAGAGCGCAGCGCGATGTCCCAGACGCCAAAATTCCATCGGCTTGCCGTTGACGATCTGCGCCGTGAAACTGCCGACGCAATTTCATTGACCTTTGCGATACCTTCGAGCCTGGCGGATGATTACGCGTTCGCACCGGGACAATATCTGACGCTGCGCACAACGATGGATGGCGAAGAAGTGCGCCGCTCCTATTCGATCTGCTCGAGCCCGGACGACCGCGAATTGCGGATCGCCGTGAAGAAAGTCGACGGCGGGGCGTTTTCGAGCTGGGCGCTCGACGAACTCAAATCCGGCGATACGCTGGACGTGATGACGCCCACCGGCCGCTTCGGTATCGAGCTCACGCCTGACGAAGCGCGAATTCACGTCGGCTTTGCCGCCGGCTCCGGCATCACGCCGATCATGTCGATCATCCGGGGAATTCTTTCGCGCGAGCCGAAAAGCCGTTTCTTTCTGTTTTACGGAAACCGTTCGACATCCGGCGTGATTTTCCGTCAGACGCTTGAAGAATTGAAAGACCGTTTCATGGGGCGGTTCTCGGTGTTCCACGTTCTCTCGCAGGAGGAACAGGATCTGCCGATTCTGCACGGCAGGCTCGATCGCGAGAAGGTCGCCGTTCTGCTGCGCGCGATGGTGCCGGCTGCGGCCGTCGATCACGTTTTCATTTGCGGCCCGGTCGCCATGAGCGAGGAAATCGCGGCGACTTGCACCGAACTCGGCATTTCGGGCGAACGCATCCATGTCGAGCGTTTCGTCTCGGGCCTTGGCGGCAAGCCTCGGCCCAAGCCGGTCATCGTGCCGAGTGCGCCGCCCAAAGCAATTGCGTCGCTGATCGTCGATGGAAAGCGCAAGGATGTTCCGGTTGCGGACGGCGAGGCGATCCTCGACGCGGCGCTGCGCGCAGGCATGGATTTGCCTTACGCCTGCAAAGGCGGAATGTGCAGCACCTGCCGTGCCAAAGTCGTCGAAGGCGAGACGCAGATGGATGTCAATTATTCGCTCGAGCCCTGGGAGTTGAACGCGGGCTTCGTTCTCACCTGCCAGGCGCATCCGGTCTCAAAGCGTGTCGTCGTCGATTACGACCAGATGTGATCGTCAGCGCGCGGCACCTTGCTCATTCCTCACGTCGCGGGCCGAACCGCGTTCATGGTCAGCAATTCGTAAGTCGCCGCCGTTTCGCCCTTGTCGGTCGTGATCTCCACATCCCAGCGCACCTCTCCATACTGCCTGTTGCGCGGCGATTTTTCCTTCGCTGTCAGCCGCACCTTGATGGCTTCGCCCGGCTGGATCGGTTTGACGAACCGCAGATTGTCGAGCCCGTAATTGGCCAGCACCGGTCCCGGATCGGGATCGACGAAAAGTCCGGCGGCGAACGAGAGCAGCAGATAGCCGTGCGCGACACGTCCGGGGAAGAACGGATGACCTTTGGTCGCTTCTTCGTCCATGTGCGCGTAGAAGGTGTCGCCGGTGAAATGCGCGAAGTGTTCGACGTCTTCGAGCGTGATCGTGCGCGGCTTTGAAAAGAACGTCTGCCCGACATCGAGATCCTCGAAGTGATAGCGGAACGGGTGTTTGGTCTTTTCGATGGCCGGCGCATTTTTGCTCCAGCTTCCGGTTATGCCGGTGAGCATCGCGGGCGAGCCCTGCAATGCCGTGCGCTGCATATAGTGGCTCAGGCTTCGCACGCCGCCGAGTTCTTCGCCGCCGCCCGCGCGGCCCGGCCCGCCATGCATCATCTGCGGCATCGGTGAGCCGTGTCCCGTCTGTTCCTTGGCGCAGTCGCGATCGATGAAGACGAGCCGTCCGTGAAAGGTGCCGATCCCCGAAACAATCTCCGATGCAGTACGAGGATCGTGCGTATAGACCGACGCGACAAGGCTGCCGCCGCCACGATTGGCTAACGCGATGGCCTGATCGAGGTCGCTGTAACCCATCACGGTGCTGACAGGCCCGAAGGCCTCGATTTCATGCACGCGCTTTGCGCGCACGGGATCGGCGCAGTGAAGCAAGAGTGGTGGAATGAACGCGCCTTTGGTCTTGTCCGCGCCTTCCACTTGAAACTCATCCGGATTGCCGACGACGAGTTCGGCTTCTTCCTTCAGCTTGGCGACATGAGAGAGAACGTCGCGGCGCTGATCGAGGCCGACTACCGGTCCCATGCGGACGTTTTCCAGTTCCGGATTGCCGATCACAATTTTACCCAGCCGTTCGCGCAACGCGTCGACGGTCGCGCTGACATGGGAGGACGGCACAAGCGCGCGGCGGATCGCCGTGCATTTCTGGCCTGCCTTCACTGTCATTTCTTTCGCGACCTCCTTGATAAAGAGATCGAACTCCGGCGTACCGGGCGAAGCGTCCGGCGCCAGAATGGCGTCGTTCAGGGAATCGCGCTCGGCGATGAATCGAACCGCTTCTCTGGCGATGACCGGATGACGTTGAAGCATTTCGGATGTCGCAGCCGATCCGGTGAATGACACCACGTCTTGGCAGGTGAGATGGTCGAACAGATCGCCCGTTGTGCCGACGATGAACTGGAATGTGCCTTCGGGAAGAATCTTTGAATCGGCGATCATGCGGGCAAGCGCATGAGCGACATAGGAAGTCACCGTCGCCGGTTTCGTGACGACGGGTACGCCCGCGAGGAATGCAGGCGCGAATTTTTCCAGCATGCCCCAGCAGGGGAAGTTGAAGGCGTTGATGTGAACGGCAACGCCCTGAAGTGAATTCAGGATGTGCTGTCCGGCGAACGTGCCGCCCTTGGACAGTTGCTCGACCGCGCCATCGAGCAGAAACGTCGAATTCGGCAATTCACGGCGGCCTTTGCCTGCATAAACGAATAGCGTGCCGATACCGCCGTCGACATCGATGAAATTGTCCGTTCGTGTGGCACCGGTCTGGAACGACAGCCGGTAAAGCTCGTCTTTGCGCTCGCTGAGATGCTGCCCGAGTTTCTTAAGCACATCGGCGCGCTGGTGAAACGTGAGGCGGCGAAGATTCTTGCCGCCGACCTTACGCGCGTGATCCAGCGTCTCGCGCATGTCGATGCCGCCGCTCGTGGCATTCGCGACCACGTCGCCGGTGACGGCGCTGCGAATGTCGATCGAATCCCGGCCCGGAGAAATCCAGCGTCTGCTGACGAAACTTTCGAGTTTCATGGCTTCACTTCGTGGTTGCGTGCCTCAAGGCACTTTGAGAATTATCCGGCTGCTGCGGCGCGTTTTTGAACTTTGAGATTTTGAGCGAGAACGTTGCGCGTTCCGTCGATAATCAGTTTCGTGACGAGATCGGCGTAATCCGCGCGCGTGACGCTTCCGTTGTTTTTGAACCAGAGGTAGTGCCAGTTGACCATGCCGAACAGCGACATGGTAACGGGCTTGAGCATCCGCGTTCCCTTCAAATGCGGCGCGATGCCGAGAACAGCATCCGAGAACGTCTCGACGATCTGACGTTCGATTCCTTTCAGTTCAGCCTGGCGCTTCGGCGGCAAGAATCTCATGCTGTTGATTTGCACATTGTGCAGCGAATCCGCGTCGCGATAGGCTTCCAGAAGTGAGCCGACGAGTTCGCGCAGTTTTTTCTCCGGCGGAGATTGTGCCTGATCGGCTTCCTCGACAGCTTCGAGCAGTTCCCTGAGGTGAACCCGGATGACGTCGAAAAGCAGGCCTTCCTTGTCTTTATAGTAATGATACAGATTTGCTTTCGAGACGCCGCATGCGTCCGCGATCTTGCTCATCGACGCGCGGTCGTAGCCGTATTCCGAAAATAGTGCTGCGGAACGGTTGAGAATGACGCGACGCTTGTCATCGTAGTCGCTGGCGCGGGTGCGAGCCATCTTGAATGCTATTCCTTCGGTCGCCGGTCGATGACGCGTTTGGCTTTTCCGACCGAACGCTCGATGGTGCCCGGATCGACAACCGAGACAGCGGCAGTGACGCCGATCGTGTCCTTGACGGACTTTATCAGCTCGCCAGTCGCCGCTTCCCGATCGGGGTAGGTGGCGCCGGGCAGCGCCTCGACCTGAATTTCCATGTTGTCCATGCGGCCGTCGCGCGTGAGAACAATCTGGTAATGCGCCGACAGGGCAGGGATCGTCAGCAGCTTCTCTTCGATCTGCGTGGGGAACACGTTGACGCCTCGCACGATCATCATGTCGTCGGTGCGGCCGGTGACTTTTTCCATTCGCCGCAACGAGCGCGCGGTGCCCGGCAACAGGCGCGTGAGGTCGCGCGTCCGATAGCGCACCACGGGCATCGCTTCCTTCGTCAGTGAGGTGAAGACGAGTTCGCCTTTTTCTCCATCCGGCAGCACCTTGCCGGTGCCCGGATCGATCACCTCGGGATAAAAGTGATCCTCCCAGACATGCAGGCCGTCCTTGGTCTCCACGCACTCGCTGGCAACGCCCGGGCCGATCACTTCGGACAGGCCGTAGATGTCGACGGCATGAAGATCGAAGGCTTCCTCGATTTCTTCTCGCATCGCGTTCGTCCAAGGCTCGGCTCCGAAAATTCCAATTCTCAGAGAGGATTTCCGCGGATCGAGACCCTGCTTCCTGAACTCGTCGAGAATTGCGAGCATGTAGGACGGTGTCACCATGATGACTTCAGGTTTGAAGTCCTCGATCAGCTGGACCTGCCGCTCCGTCATGCCGCCTGAGATCGGGATCACAGTACAGCCTAGCCGCTCGGCGCCGTAGTGCGCGCCAAGGCCGCCCGTAAAAAGACCGTAGCCATAAGCGACGTGTATCTTCATGCCGGGACGGACGCCTGCTGCACGAATGGACCGGGCAACAACATCGCTCCACATATCAATGTCGCCCTTGGTGTAACCGACGACGGTCGGCTTTCCGGTGGTGCCGGACGACGCATGCAAGCGCGCCACTTTCTCCTGCGGAACCGCGAACATTCCAAACGGATAATTCTCTCGCAGGTCGGCTTTTGCGGTGAATGGAAACTTCGCCAGATCCGGAAGATCCTTGAAGTCCGCGGGCTTTACGCCGGCGGCATCGAATTTGGCACGATAGTGCGGAACGTTCTCATAGGCATGACGAAGCGACCACTCCAGCCGTTCGCGCTGAAGAGCGCGGATCTCATCGGTGCTGGCGGTCTCGTAGCGGTCGAGCTCGCTTTTTTCCGGAGTTAGCCGGTCGAGTTTGCGCAGTGGAATGTTCAGCAATGTCTCCCCCGTCTAGTTCGCGCTTTGCGTTGAGTTATTCAGCAATTCGCCTTTGATGGTTCGCGAATGCCCGCGAAATTCGGCGACAATGACATTGCTCTCATTGGTCACAGTCACGTCGTAGATGCCGCTTCGGCCCTCGCGCATGCGCTCGATGGCGCGCGCCGTGAGCTTTTCGCCGTCGAATGCGGGCTTGATGAACGTCACCGCGCATTGCTGTGCCACGGTTCGCTGATTGTAGGTGTTGCAGGCAAAGGCAAAGGCCGAGTCGGCGAGGGTGAAAATAAATCCGCCATGACAAATGCCGAAGCCGTTCGTCATGTCCTTTTTAACGGTCATCGAGATCACCGCCTGTCCCGGCGCAATCATCTCGATGCTGAATCCAAGTCCCTTGCTGGCGCGGTCGGTTGACCACATCGCGTCGGCGCACGCCTTGGCGACGTCTTGCGGATTGTTCTTCGTATTATGTGCGTCCACTACATGGCTCCGGAGAATCGTGCCGGGCGCTTTTCCAGAAACGCGGCAACACCTTCGCGGAAATCCGGCCCGCGCCCGGCCCGGCCCTGTAAATCGCGCTCGAGATCGAGTTGTTGATCGAGCGTATTGGTTTCCGACCGATCGAGCGCCTGCTTGATTAAAGCCAGCGCGCCGGTCGGCTGCCTGGCCAAATGCGCGGCGAGCTTGTGAGCTTCTTGCATCAAGTTTGCATCGTCATGGACCTTCCAGATCATTCCCCACGCTTCCGCCTGTTCCGCGCTGACCGGTTCTCCCAACAACGCAAGTGCGCGTGCACGCGCAGCGCCCGCCACGCGCGGCAGAAACCACGTGCCGCCGCTGTCGGGGACAAGTGCAATCTTTGAGAATGCCTGAATGAACTTTGCGGAGCGGCCCGCGAGAACAATATCGCATGCGAACGCGATGTTGGCTCCGGCACCGGCGGCAACGCCGTTCACAGCCGCGATGACGGGCATCGGAAGGGCGCGCAGCCGGCGAATGAGCGGATTGTAGTTCGTGTCGATTGTCTTCGCGAGATCGGGGTGTCCGTCCTTGGGAATGTCCACGTCGGACAAATCCTGACCCGCGCAAAATCCTCGGCCTGAGCCGGTCAGCACAAGTGCGCGGCAGCTTTTGTCGGCTTCCGCCGCATCGAGCGCGGTGCCGAGTGCTGCATGAAGCGTGCGATTGAACGAGTTCAGGCTTTCCGGCCTGTTGAGTTGAATGGACCGGTAGCCCTCGCGGACTTCGGTCAAAATCAATTCCGTACTCACACTGTCCTCCCGTTGGCCTTCTTTGTCGCAGCCATTTCAAGGAATGTTACTATTGACCAACCGTTCGGTCAATTATAATAAAACCAAGTGAAGCAGGCCGATGCTGGATCAAGCTCAGCGAAGCGGCGTGCGGGCAAAGCCTTGGAAAAAGGGGCGGCCCATTTAGGGAGGATACCGATGAAGCCGACTGCATTCGTTCGACTCGTTCTTTCTGCAAGCGTGGCTGCGCTCGCGCTTTCAACGTCCGCATTCGCTCAGCAGACCATCAAGATCGGTTCTGTTCTGTCTTCGACCGGCCCCGCATCGTTTCTCGGCGAGCCGGAAGACAAGACTCTGAGGATGTATGTCGAGCGGATCAATGCCGCCGGCGGTCTGCTCGGCAAGAAGATCGAACTCGTTGTCTACGATGACGGTGGCGACGCCAACAAGGCGCGCACCTTTGCGACCCGATTGATCGAGGACGACAAGGTCGTCGCGATGGTCGGCGGATCGACGACCGGCACCAGCATGGCGATGATTCCGGTTTTCGAGGAAGCGCAGGTGCCCTTCATTTCTCTTGCGGGAGGAATCGAGGTGGTCGACCCCGTCCGCAAGTTCGTTTTCAAGACGCCGCATACCGATAAAATGGCTTGCGAGAAAATCTTTGAAAATCTCAAGACCCGCAAGCTCACCAACATTGCGATGATCTCCGGCACTGACGGCTTCGGCGCGTCGATGCGCGCGCAGTGCATCAAGGTGGCGCCTGGCTATGGCGTCACGATTGCCGCAGACGAAACCTACGGTCCGCGCGACAGCGACATGACGGCGCAGCTCACCAAGATCAAGGGCGTTTCGGGAATCCAGGCGATCGTCAATCCGGGCTTCGGTCAGGGTCCGGCGATTGTCACGCGCAACTATGCGCAGCTCGGAATGACCGCAACGCCTCTGTACCAGAGCCACGGCGTTGCCTCGAAGAGCTTTATTGAATTGGCTGGCCCCGCAGCCGAAGGCGTTCGTCTGCCGTCTCCGGCGCTGCTTGTCGGCGACAAGCTCCCTGACAGCGATCCGCAGAAGAAAGTGGTCGTCGACTACAAGAAGGTCTACGAGGACGGTGCGAAACAACCGGTCTCGACCTTCGGCGGCTACGCCTATGACGGTTTAACGATCCTTGTCGAGGCAATGAAGCGGGCGAATTCGGCGGACCCGAAGAAAGTCCGCGACGAAATCGAGAAGACCAAGGGCTATGCCGGCACGACTGGTGTCGTCAACATGTCGCCCACCGATCACCTCGGCCTCGATCTGTCGGCGTTCCGCATGCTTGAGATCAAGGGCGGCGACTGGGCGCTGGTGCCGTCCGGAAGCTGATTGTCACTCGTAAACTTGCGTGGCGGCGCCTGCGGGCGCTGCTTCGCAATGTGCCGCAGAGACGGTGCGCGATAACGGCAAGGGGCGACGCCGCGACATGTCCGAATCCATCCAGTTTCTAATTTCCGGACTGACGATAGGCGCCGTCTACGCGCTCGTCGCACTGGGCTTCACGCTCATCTATAATGCGTCGGATGTCGTGAACTTCGCGCAAGGCGAATTCGTGATGCTGGGCGGCATGGTGACGGTGTTCGCCGCCGCCGCAGGGTTTTCGCTCCCGGTTGCGGCTCTGATCGCCATGATTGTCACGATTGTCGTGGGACTGCTGCTTTACTGGTGTGCGATTGCGCCTGCGCGCGGTGCATCCGCCGTCACGCTCATCATCATCACCATCGGTGCGTCGATTTTTTTGCGCGGGCTTGCGCAAGTTATGTTCGACAAGCAGTTCCACAAGTTGCCGTCGTTTTCCGGCGATGCGCCCGTCAACGTCCTTGGCGCGGCGCTCCAGCCGCAGAGCCTGTGGGTCCTTGGCGGAACGGCTTTCATCGTCGTCGTTCTTTATGTCTTTCTCGAACTCACGGTCGTCGGAAAGGCGGTACGCGCCACGGCGGCCAATCGTCTGGCGGCGCGGCTTGTCGGTATCAATACCGCAACAGTCATGATGCTCGCCTTCGGCGGATCGGCCGCCATCGGCGCGGCCGCTGGCATTCTGGTCACGCCGATCACGCTGACAAGTTACGATGCCGGCACCATGCTGGCGCTCAAGGGCTTCGCTGCGGCGATGCTCGGCGGCATCGGAAATCCGCTCGGCGCAGTCGCTGGCGGATTGCTGCTCGGCCTGCTCGAATCGTTCGGCGCGGGCTACGTCAGTTCGACCTACAAGGATGGATTTGCCTTCATCGTCATCCTCGTTGTCCTGTTTGCGGTCCCGCAGGGACTGTTCGGCCGCCGCTCGGTCGAGAGGGTATAGACGATGCTTGCGCGGCTCGGACATCGCTATCTCGCTCTCTTTATATTGGCTGCGGCGATTGCGTTGCTGCCGCTGATCTTTCCGACGACCTACTATTGGCGCGTTGCCTCATTGGTCTGGGTGTCGGCATTCGCCGCAGTCGGTCTCAACATTCTGATGGGGCAGGCGGGACAGGTCAGCCTCGGACACGCCGGGTTCTTCGGCATCGGCGCTTATGCTGTTGCCATCGGGCCGGCACATCTCGGCGTGCCGCCGTGGGCGGCGATATTCATCGGTGCGGCAATCTCCGCGCTTCTTGCCTATCTTGTCGGGCGGCCGATCCTCAGGCTGCGGGGACATTATCTCGCCATCGGAACGCTGGGCCTCGGCATCCTCATCGCGCTCGTCATCACGACGGAAAGCCGCTGGACCGGCGGTCCCGACGGCATGGCGGTTGCGAAACTCACGCTGTTCGGCTGGCGCGCCAGCGGTTCGGAAACCTGGTACTGGATCACCGGGGCCGCACTCGTCGCCGGAGCGTGGCTTGCGCTCAACTTGAGTGAAACGCCAACCGGGCGTGCGTTTCGCGCCCTGCACGACAGCGAGATCGCGGCACGCGTCGCAGGCATCGACGTTACCCGTTTCAAGTTGCAGGCATTCGTCATTGCGGCCGTTTATGCATCGCTCGCCGGATCGATGCTTGCGATGATGAATGGATTCATCAATCCAGATCAGGCCGGCTTTCTGCATTCCATCGAGCTTGTAACGATGGTGGTTCTCGGCGGCCTCGGCTCCGTCGCGGGAAGTATCATTGGCGCTGCGGTTCTGATCGCGTTGCCGCAGGTGCTGACCGTGTTTCAGGAATACGAGCATATGATGCTCGGCGCGATCATCATTGTCACGATGATCTTCATGCGCGACGGCATCGTGCCGACGCTGTCGCGGCGATTTGCGCGGGCGGGCGCATGACGATACTCAGCTCCAGCCGCATCGGCATTTCCTTCGGCGGCATCAAGGCCATCGACGATGTCAGCTTTTCTGTCAATCGGGGTCAGATATTTTCCATCATCGGGCCGAATGGCGCCGGCAAGACGACGCTGTTTAACGTCATCTCCGGGCTCTACCGCGCGGATCAGGGCGAGGTCGGTCTCGGCGGGCAGAACGTTACGGGGCTGCCGCCGGACGATCTGGCGGCGCGCGGATTGTCGCGCACGTTCCAGAATCTGCAAATCTTCCAGCGCATGACCGCTGCGGAAAACGTCATGGTCGGCCGTCATCTGCGCGAGCGATGCAACCTGTTTGCCGATCTGTTCAGACTGCCGTCGGTGAGGCGGCAGAACGAAGAGACGCACGAAGCGGCGCTCAAATTGCTGGACGATGTCGGTTTGCGCGCAAGCGCCGGCGCTCCCGCCGGATCGCTGCCCTACGGTGCCTGCAAGCGGATTGAGATCGCGCGCGCGCTTGCTGCCGAACCGAAGGTTCTGCTGCTCGATGAGCCGGCAGCCGGTTGCAACTCCGTCGAGACAGATGAGATCGACCGGCTTATTCGTAAAGTTGCAGCGAGCGGCATCGCAATTGTGCTCGTCGAGCACGACATGAAGCTCGTCATGAACATTTCGGATCGGATTCTCGTTTTGAATCGGGGCAGGCCGCTTGTGGAGGGAACGCCGCGCGAAGTGCGCAACGACCCTGCCGTTCTGGAAGCCTATCTCGGCAAACACGGCGCGCGGGAGGCTGCCCGTGCTTGATGTATCGAACCTGCGCAGCGCCTATGGACGCATTGAGGTGCTACATGGCGTCAGCCTCGGCGTCCGTGCGGCCGAGGTCGTCGCGCTGATCGGCTCGAACGGCGCAGGCAAGACGACGCTGCTGCGCGCGCTGTCCGGGGTACAGCCGATCACCGCGGGCGAGATCAACTTTTGCGGCGAGCGTATCGACCGGTTTACGTCGCACAGGCGCGTCGCGCGCGGTATCACGCAATCGCCCGAAGGCCGCCAGGTGTTCGGCCCGCTGACGGTTGCCGACAACCTGCGTCTCGGTGCCTACATGCGGCGCGACAAGGACATCGACAACGATCGCGATCGCGTGTTTGCGATGTTTCCGGTTCTGCACGAAAAGCGCAGCCATGCTGCGGAGAGTCTTTCGGGCGGTCAGCAACAGATGCTCGCCATCGGTCGCGCATTGATGGGGAAGCCGAAACTTCTGCTGCTGGACGAGCCGTCGCTTGGACTGTCGCCCACTTTGGTCGATCAAATTCTCGGGGCGATTGCGTCGCTGAAGGCCAGCGGCGTGACTATTCTGCTGGTCGAGCAGAACGCAATCGCGGCGCTGGAAATTGCCGATCGCGGCTATGTGCTGGAGTCGGGGAGAATCGTTCTTGAAGGCAGCGGCGGCGACCTGCTTTCAAATCCGAAGGTAAGATCTGCATATCTCGGGGCAGACTAGTTCGATCGCGTCTTCCCGATCGGTCGCGATGAAGTCGGCTTCTAACCGATCTTTTTTGCCGGCGTTGTGATGCCGGCGACGAATGCCATGCGGATCAATTCGGACAAGCTCGACGCCGCCATCTTCGTCATCAGGTTTGCGCGATAAACCTCGACGGTGCGGGGACTGATCTGAAGATCGAAGGCAATCGTCTTGTTGGGATGGCCGAGAACAAGTCCCTCCAGCACCTGACGTTCGCGTGCGGAGAGTGTTTCGATGCGCCGCAGAAGCTCCGCGCTCTCTTCGCTCCGGTCGCGATTCTTTGTGCTTGAAGAAAGCGCGGATTCTATGCTTGCCAGCAGCGCGTCATCGTCGAACGGTTTTTCGACGAAGTCGCTGGCGCCGAGTTTCATGGCTTCGACGGCGAGCGGAACGTCGCCATGTCCGGTGATGACGATGACAGGAACGGCGATTTTCAGGTCTTTGACACGCTGCAATAATTCCAAACCGCTCATGCCCGGCATGCGGATGTCCGTGACGATGCAGCCGCCATCGATCGACGGCAGGGCAGGCAGAAAGTCAGCGGCGGATGCATAGGATTTCACCGCGTGCTTCGCTGCCGACAGCAGGAATTCAACAGAGTCCCGAACCGCCTCGTCGTCATCGATGACATGCACGGTGTTGTCGCTGGCCATCAGCTATCCTTCTCCGAGGCGCTGCGAAGTGTAAACTCGAAGATTGTCCCGCCCTGCGGATTTGCGCGAACGGTGATCTGCCCGCCATGCGCCTCGATGATCGTGCGGCAGATCGACAGGCCGACGCCCATACCCTGCCGTTTCGTCGTGAAAAACGGCTCGAACAGATGAGCCGCGGCGTCCGGCGAAATGCCGGACCCGGTATCGGAGACCTGAACGGTGACGAGGCCGTCGCCGCTGCCGGATGTCGCGATTGTCAATTCTTTCGTCTTGGCGGTGTCCATGGCTTCCACCGCGTTCCGCATCAGGTTGAATAAAACCTGTTGAATCTGCACCTTGTCGGCGAGCACGGCCCGATGCTCGGGATCTATCCGGGTCCGCACGAGAACGCCGCGCTCGCGGACGCCGACCAGCGCAAGCGCATCCGCCTCCTCGATCAGGTGGTCCAGATATTCGATGTTGCGTTCGCCTTCGCCGCGCGAGACGAATTCACGCAGCCGCCCGATAATCCTTCCCGCCCGCAAGGCCTGCACGGACGCCTTGTCCAGCGCGTCATTGACCGGGGACGGAATGCCGGCGTTTCCCATCAGAATACGGCGGATTCCGCTGATGTAATTTGTAATGGCCGAAAGAGGCTGGTTGAGTTCATGGGCAAGTGTGGAGGCCATTTCGCCCATCGCGGTCAGACGCGAAACGTGGACAAGTTCCGACTGTAGCTCCTTAAGGCGCGTCTCCGTTCTGTGGCGTTCGGAAAGGTCGCGGATGAAGCCTGTATAGAATCGCTTTCCGGTGGAGTTGACCTCACCGACCGAAAGTTCGATCGGAAATGTCGTGCCGTCCTTGCGTTGTGCCACGACGACACGGCCGATCCCGATAATATGCCGCTCGCCGGTGCGTGCGTAATTCTGGAGATACCCGTCGTGATCGCCACGATAGGGTTGCGGCATCAGCATCTTGATGTTTTTCCCGGTCACTTCGGCTTGCGTATAGCCGAATACGCGCTCGGCAGCCGAACTGAACGACGCGATGATTCCGCGATCGTCGATCACAATCATCGCATCGGGCACGGTATCCAATATCGATTGCAGGTGAGCTTCACGCGAGAGCAGGTCGCGGGTGCTCGATGTCGCCTGAAGACGCGCACGATGAAGGCCTTCGCCGAACGCCGCAACGCTCACACCGATAATAAAGAGTACGCCGGTGCTGACAGCTTCCTGCACATCGAGAGTCCGCGGGTCGCCCGACGTCATCAGCGCCGCCGCCGTGCAGAGTGTTGTGCAAAGAAGTCCCGGCCCGAGACCGCCCATCGTTCCGGCGATCAGGACGGCCGGCACGAAGAAAAGGTAATCGACCTGCCCCTGCATGTAGGGTGTCATCGCCGCGCGCAGCAGAAAGGCCGCGCCCGCCAGCGCGACCGCCAATGCGTAAAGCAATGCCCGCTTACAGAGATTAGCTGCCGGCGCCAGCTTCGGCTGCGCTTGTGTATCGGTGGGTAACAGGTCGTGGGCGGTCACGCGATTGTCCCGGCGACTGAGCGATACGAGAAAACCAATCAGGTTGTATGAAGTAACGTCCAGTAACAAAAGCGGTTTTTTCGGCCAGCGGCACCTCCGTAAAACCCCTTAGGGTCAATATCTGAATTTCGCGAATTCGCGACCTGACTGAAGGTGATTTCAACGATGGAGATCGCCTCATGCTGCATCAGATCAATCCCGTCCAAACCAAGTTCCGCCCGCCTGCATACGCCACGTTTGGCGCATCTCCCGCGAGCCCGTCCGACGACCGGCTTGAGACGATCGGCACGCTGGTCTCGCGCACGCAGGATCAGGAAATTTTCAGCGAGGGCGAGCCGGCGGCCAGGTTCTACAAGGTGATCGCCGGCGCGGTCCGAACCCACAAGATTCTCGACGACGGGCGGCGCCAGATCGTCGGCTTTCACATCAGCGGCGACTTCTTCGGCCTTGAGGCCGGGGATCGGTATTCTGTCTCCGCCGAAGCGGTCAGTGCGACCGAATTGGTCGCCATGAAACGAAGCACGATGTTCGAGCGCGCCTCGCGCAGCCATAATTTGTTCGAGAAGCTCTGGACAATAGCCACGCTTGAATTGTCCCGCTCCAGGGCCCACGCCCTTCTGCTCATCAAGAATGCCCAGGAGAGAGTGCAGGATTTTTTGCTGGATTTCTCCGAGCGGGCGGGTTCGCAGCAGGTTATCGAGCTTCCGATGTCGCGGCAGGACATCGCCGACTATCTCGGCCTCACGATCGAAACGGTGTCGCGCACGCTGACGCTTCTGGAGAAGTCCGGGCTGATCTCGCTGCACTCGACGCGGCGCATCACGCTTAACAATGTAGCTGCGCTTAAAGCATCGCAACGCTGAACGGATTGACGAGGCTCGTCATGGCGAAGAATATGGCTTCATCTGCGTTTGCGCTCAAAGACACGGTTGCATGGCTGAAGGCAACCGCCGCCCGGTTATTTGCCGCGCGAGAGACGGACCAGCTCTGCGAATCCGAGCTTGAGCGAATCGCCGGCGATCTCGGGGTCTCGCCGTCGGAGCTTCGCGCGAACGCGGCGACCAACGGCGGCTGGCGGCGTCTGCTCGACGAACGGGTGCGCCAGTTCGGCCTAGACAAGGCGGCGCTGGAAGAGAATTTTCCTCGTGTCGTGCGCGATCTCGAGCGAACCTGCGGCCGTTGCGGTTCGGCCGCACGTTGCGAGAATGATTTCAAGCGGTCCGGCTTGGAAGCCATCTCCAGCTACTGCCCGAATACACATACGCTCGAGGCGCTCGCCGAGGATTCGCACGGCGATTCCGGCCGCTGACCGGTGATCGTTCGCCTGCTCTGCACGATTGCAGCTTCGTCTACTTTGGCGGTTCCGGCAATTTCGGCTCAGTCGCCGTCAGCCGAGCGCGGACGCGCATTCGCAGCGGCCAATTGCGCGCGATGTCACTCGATCGACAAGGTGACTGCGAGTCCGTTGTCCATCGCGCCGCCGTTTCGCGTGCTGCACACACATTATCCGGTCGAATCGCTGCAAGAGGCGCTGGCCGAGGGAATCGTCACCGGACATCCGACCATGCCGGAATTCCGGCTCGATCCCGGTCAGGCGGACGACCTCATCAACTTCCTGAAAACGCTCGAGCCCTAAGGCCGTCGAAGGCGCAAATGCGAAATTCCGTTACGAATTGATTTCGATCAACGCAAGGCACGGTCCTCGTGCGCAAGTGGTTCCGAACGAGAGAAAACGAGATTAGCACCATGCAATTGCAGAATGCGAAAAAGGTGATGACCTTCGGCGAGGGAGGCCTGTCGATTGTCTTTGCTGCGACCGCCTTCCTGGCTTTGATCGCGGCCGGCAAGGCGCAGGACACAGCCTTCGCGTTTCATGCAACGCTGACGATGATCGCGAGTCTGCTTGCATTGTTCACGATCATGAATCGCTACTACGACCGGTCTGCGATTCTGCCGGCGCAGGAAATCGGCGGCAGGCCGAATTACAATTTCGGTCCTGTGAAGTTTGCCTCGGCCGCCGCGATGTTCTGGGGTATCGCCGGTTTCACGGTTGGGTTGGTCATCGCACTTCAGCTTGCATGGCCTGCATTGAATTTCGATCTGCCCTGGACAAGTTTCGGCCGCCTGCGTCCGCTGCACACATCCGCCGTCATCTTCGCGTTTGGCGGCAACGTCCTGATCGCAACGTCGTTTTACGTCGTGCAGAAAACCTGCCGCGCGCGCCTCGCGGGCGATCTTGCGCCGTGGTTCGTAGTGCTCGGCTACAATTTCTTCATCGTCATTGCAGGCACAGGCTATCTGCTTGGCGTCACGCAAAGCAAGGAATACGCCGAACCCGAATGGTATGCCGATTTGTGGCTGACGATTGTGTGGGTGACGTATCTGCTCGTTTTCCTGGTGACGGTCATCAAGCGCAAGGAACCGCACATCTTTGTCGCCAACTGGTTCTACCTCGCATTCATCGTCACGATTGCGGTGCTTCACCTCGGCAACAATCCGGCCCTTCCGGTGTCGGTGTTCGGATCGAAGTCGTATGTCGTGTGGGGCGGCGTGCAGGACGCGATGTTCCAGTGGTGGTACGGCCACAACGCGGTCGGTTTCTTCCTCACCGCCGGCTTCCTCGCGATTATGTACTATTTCATTCCGAAACGCGCGGAGCGGCCGATTTATTCGTACCGGCTGTCGATCATCCATTTCTGGGCGCTGATCTTCCTCTACATCTGGGCCGGCCCGCATCATCTCCACTACACGGCGCTGCCCGATTGGGCGCAGACGCTCGGCATGACGTTCTCGATCATGCTGTGGATGCCCTCATGGGGCGGCATGATCAACGGCCTGATGACGCTGTCGGGTGCCTGGGACAAGCTGCGCACCGATCCGGTGCTGCGCATGATGGTCGTGTCGGTGGCGTTCTACGGCATGTCGACCTTCGAGGGTCCGATGATGTCGATCAAGGTGGTGAATTCGCTCAGCCACTACACCGACTGGACCATCGGGCACGTTCATTCCGGCGCGCTGGGATGGGTCGGATTCGTATCCTTCGGCGCGCTCTATTGTCTCGTGCCCTGGCTCTGGAACAAGAAAGAGCTCTACAGCCTCAAGCTCGTGAACTGGCACTTCTGGATCGCGACCATCGGCATCGTTCTCTACATCTCCGCGATGTGGGTATCCGGCATTCTTCAGGGCCTGATGTGGCGCGCTTACACCTCGCTCGGCTTCCTCGAATACTCGTTCATCGAGTCGGTGGAGGCGATGCATCCCTTCTACATCATCCGCGCAGCGGGCGGCGCACTGTTCCTGATCGGCTCTCTCATCATGGCGTACAATCTCTGGATGACCGTGCGTTCGCCGAAGACGGCTGGCGTGATCCCGCAGACCGCGCTGTCGCCGGCGGAATAAGGAGCCGTTCATGTCATTCTGGAGCCGTCACCAGATCTTCGAGAAAAATTCGATCATTCTGATCGGAGGCATCCTTGCCGTTATCGCCATCGGCGGTCTGGTGGAGATCGCGCCGCTGTTCTATCTGAAGAGCACCATCGAGAAAGTCGACGGTGTGCGTCCCTATACGCCGCTCGAACTGGCCGGACGCAACATCTATGTCCGCGAAGGCTGCTATCTGTGTCACTCGCAGATGATCCGTCCGCTGCGCGACGAGATCGAGCGTTATGGGCACTATTCGCTGGCGGCCGAGAGTATGTACGACCACCCCTTCCAGTGGGGATCGAAGCGCACGGGGCCGGACCTCGCGCGTGTCGGCGCGAAATACTCCGATGAATGGCATGTGACGCATCTGAAGAATCCGCGTGCGATCGTGCCGCAGTCGGTGATGCCGGGCTATCCGTTCCTGTCCGATACGGAGATCGACCCGACGACAATCGCCGATCACCTTCGTACAAGCAGAACAATCGGCGTTCCTTATACCGACGATCAGATCACGCATGCTGCCGAGGACCTGCGGGCACAGGTCGATCCTGACAGCGCGAATGCCGACGCGTTTCTGAAACGCTATCCGAAGTCCACCGCGCGCAATTTCGACGGCAAGGACGGCGCGCCGACCGAGATGGATGCGCTGGTTGCGTATCTCCAGATGCTCGGCACGCTGGTCGACTTCAAACTCTACAACGACAAAGCCAATCTTCGCTGACGAGGATCGAGATGAAAGCAATTCTGGCGGCCCATAACGCTGTATCTGGCTTCGTCACCACCTGGTGGACGCCGCTGTTCGTCGGACTGTTCGTGACGATCGTCGTCTACACGCTCTGGCCTCGAAACAAGCAGGCGTTCGAGGACGCCGCCAAAATGCCTTTGCGCGAGGATTGAGATTTCCCATGGCACAGCAGGATATCGACAAGCCGACCGGCACCGCGACAACCGGCCACGAGTGGGACGGCATCAAGGAACTCAACACACCTCTGCCGCGATGGTGGATTCTGACGTTCTACGCAACAATCGTCTGGGCGATCGGCTATTGGGTCGTGTATCCGGCCTGGCCGACAATCTCGGGATATACCGCCGGCACGTTCGGTTATTCGACACGCGCGAGCGTCGTCGTCGACCTTGCCGATCTCGAAAAGATGCGTGGCGAGAAGATGCAGACGCTCGCGGCAGCGAGTCCGGCAGACATCGAAAAGGACCCGACGCTGCTGGCGCTGGCGCGCGCGCGCGGCAAGGCGGCGTTCGGCGATAACTGCGCGCCGTGTCATGGTTCTGGCGCTGCGGGAGCCAAAGGCTATCCAAATCTCAACGACGACGACTGGCTCTGGGGCGGTTCGCTCGATCAGATCGTGCAGACCATCCAGTTCGGCGCGCGTTCCGGCGATCCAAAGGCGCATGAAGGGTCGATGCTCGCTTTCGGCAAGGACGGCATATTGAAGAAGGGCGAGATCGCCAATGTCGCGGCCTATGTTCGCTCGCTATCGGGTCTTGCGAGCACCGCCAAGGGTCTCGACATCGAGGCCGGCAAGAAAATCTTCGCCGACAATTGCGTGGCGTGCCACGGCGACGACGCCAAGGGCAAGCAGGATGTCGGCGCGCCGAATCTGACCGATCCGATCTGGCTCTACGGCTCGGACGAAGCAGCGGTCGTGGAGACGATTACCAACGGCCGAAACGGCGTGATGCCGGCCTGGGCCGGGCGGCTCGACCCGACCACCATCAAGGCGCTGGCCGTATACGTGCATACGCTTGGAGGCGGCCGCTAGATTCGCATCGCGCGGCGGCCGGAAAATCCGCCGTTGACGTGAATCAAAGAGCTTCCTCGTCAACCCGATAGAATGCCGGAATCGCAACCCGGCACTTTCTCTATGAGCCAGTCAGTTCTGCCAGCCGACATCGACGACTACGGGCCGCTCTACGAGGCGCATAAGCGCGTTTATCCTCAGAGTGTGACCGGCCGTTTTCGCACGATCAAATGGTCGCTGATGGCGGTGTGTCTCGGCATCTATTATCTCTTGCCGTTCGTCCGCTGGAATCGCGGGCTGGATGCGCCGTCGCAGGCCGTGCTCGTCGATCTGCCGAACCGGCGGTTCTATTTCTTCTTCATAGAGCTGTGGCCGCAGGAAGTTTATTATTTCACCGGCCTTCTGATCCTCGCGGCGCTCACGCTTTTTTTGATGAATGCGATCGGCGGCCGCATCTGGTGCGGTTATCTGTGTCCGCAAACTGTCTGGACCGACTTGTTCTATGCCGTCGAGCGGCTGATCGAAGGCGATCGCCGCGAACGCATGAAAAAGCAGGCGGAAGGCTGGACGCTTCAGCGCGCGAGCGAACTGGTTCTGAAACATTCGATCTGGCTGATGATTGCATGGTGGACCGGCGGCGCGTGGGTTCTCTACTTCAACGATGCGCCGACGCTGGTGAAAGAGCTGGCGACTTTTCAGGCGCCGGTCATTGCCTACATCTGGATTCTTATTCTTACTGCAACGACGTATACGCTGGCCGGATTCATGCGCGAGCAGGTCTGCGTCTATATGTGTCCGTGGCCGCGTATTCAGGCGGCGCTGACCGACGAGTGGGCGCTCAACGTCGCCTACAAATACGACCGCGGCGAAACCCGCATGTCGCTCAAGAAATCGAACGAACTGCGTGCAATGGGCGAGGCGGTTGGCGATTGCGTGGACTGCAAGCAATGCATCGCCGTATGCCCGACCGGGATCGACATTCGCGACGGTGCTCAGATCGACTGCATCCAGTGCGGACTTTGCATCGACGCCTGCGACAACATCATGACCAGGGTCGGCAGACCGACGGGACTGATCGGTTACGACAACGACATCAATATTCACCGCCGTGAAAAGGGATTGCCGCCGGTCTATCGCATCGTGCGGCCGCGCACCGTCGTGTATTCGCTGCTGATCGCCGCCGTCGGCGCGATCATGCTTTTCGCGCTTCTGAACCGGCAGCTGCTCGGTATCAGTGCGCTGCATGATCGCAATCCGCTCGCTATTCAGCTCTCCGACGGGTCGATCCGTAACGCGTATACGATTCATCTTCTGAACAAGCGCGAGGTCGATCGGACGGTTGCCATCGATCTCGACGGCCCGCCGAACGCCACGATCCAGATCGTCGGCGCCGACTCGATCACGCAGGACCGCCCCATGATCGTTCTGGCGCGGGACAGCACGATGGAACTGCGCGTGCTGGTCACGGTGCCTCGAACCCCGGCGCAAAAATCGTCGCCTGTCAGGTTCATCGTCACGGATCTGGGTTTCGATGAAACCGCACAAGTCACCGACAATTTCGTCACTCCATAACGGAGAATTCGGATGAGCATCTTCTCAAGGCCGCTGACCGGCAGAACGGTCCTGATTTCGCTGCTATCCTTCTTCGGCATCGTCATCGGCGTGAATATGACGATGATGAAAATCGCGATCGACACGCTGCCGGGCACCGAGGTGGACAGTGCCTACAGCGCCAGTCTTGCTTACGCATCCGAGATCGACGCGGCGCACGATCAGGCCGCACGGCGCTGGCGCGTCGAAGCGCATCTGACGCGGCAGGCCGAAGGCGGCGCGACACTGACACTTGCGGCGAACGACGCGCAGGGCAAGCCGCTGCGCGATGTCGAATTCGCCGGGCGGCTCGAGCGTCCCGCCGACAAGCGAGGCGACAGGCGGATTGCGCTCGCGCAGGCCGGAGAAGGGACGTTCGTCGGAAAAATATCGGACGTCGCGGCCGGTCAATGGGACCTTGTCATCGAAGGCGATGCCGGCGGCCGGCGTGTTTTCCTCTCGAAAAATCGCATCGTTCTGAATTGAGAATGGCCATGCAGATCGCGCGCGATTTCTCCCACTACATCAAATATCCGCAGGCCGGCGTTTCGCATCTCGATCTCGCTGTCGATGGCGTCAACTGCGCCGGCTGCATGTCGAAAATTGAGCGCAGGATCTCCGCCATGCCCGATGTGACGATGGCGCGAGTCAATTTGACGGATCGCCGTCTCGCCGTCGAATGGACCGGGGATGTTCTGGACCCCGCCAGTATCGTCGATCGTCTCGCCGGCCTCGGATACAAGGCCTATCCGTTCGAGCCGATGCGCGCGGAGGCGGCCGAATCGGACGAAGCGAAGTTTCTGCTTCGATGCCTGTCAGTCGCGGCGTTCGCGACCATGAATGTGATGATGCTGTCGGTGCCGATATGGTCGGGGCACGGCGCCGACATGCTCGCCGAACAGCGGGACTTTTTTCACTGGTTGTCGGCCTTGATCGCGCTTCCGGCTGCGGCCTATGCAGGTCAGCCGTTTTTCCGCTCGGCGTGGCGCGCGTTGCGTGCGGGCGGCACCAATATGGATGTGCCGATCAGCATCGGCGTCATCACCGCGCTCGGCATGTCGCTGATAGAGACGATAGGCCATGCCGAACACGCCTATTTCGACGCAGCGATCATGCTGCTGACATTTCTGCTGGCGGGCCGTTATCTCGATCAGAATATGCGCCGCCGCACGCGCGCCGTGGCATCGAATCTCGCGGCACTAAAAAGCGAGACCGCCACCAAATTTGTCAGCGCGACCGAAATCCGCGCCGTTCCCGCTGCGGCGATAGACGTCGGCGATATCGTGCTCGTGCGTCCCGGTGAACGCTGCGCTGTCGATGGAAATGTCGTCGAAGGGCGATCGGAAATCGATCAGAGCGTCATCACCGGCGAGACCAGTTTTGCGTCTGTCGCGCCAGGCAGCCCGATCTACGCGGGAACGGTCAATGTCTCCGGCACGCTGCGCATTGTCGTGACCGCGCCATCCGAAGCAACGCTGCTTTCCGAAATCACGCGGCTGCTGGACCAGTCGCTGCAATCGCGCTCGCGCTATGTGCAGCTGGCCGATCGCGCGGCGCGGCTCTATGCACCTGTCGTCCACGCAACGGCTCTTATCACCATGTTCGGCTGGGTCTTGTCCGGCGCGAGCTGGCATAGCGCAATTCTCACCGCGATCGCCGTTCTCATCATCACCTGTCCATGTGCGCTTGGTCTTGCGATTCCCGCCGTGCAGACGGTTGTATCGGGCGCACTGTTCCGCGGCGGCGTGCTTATCAATTCCGGCGATGCCATCGAACGCGTGGCAAGAACCAATTACGTTGTGTTCGACAAAACCGGAACGCTGACGCTGCCGGAACTCGACGTGGTCAATTCTGCTGACGTGCCCGCCGATGTTTTTGCACTTGCGGGCCGTCTTGCACTGTCGAGCCGTCATCCCGTAGCCGCGGCGATTGCGCGGGCTGCAAAAGCAAAAGAGCCGCTGATGAATGTCGAGGAGGTGGCGGGACAGGGCATTCGCTGCCGCCTCGAGGGGCGCGAAGTCCGCCTCGGCCGCCCGTCGTTCTGTAACGCGGACGAGGTCGCGAACCGGCTGCTTGCGGCTGACCCTGAAGTTTCGGTCGTCGCAATCGCCGATGGCAGCATACGTCACGTCATTGCGGTTCGTCAGCGCCTCCGGCCCGATGCCGTCGAGACATTGGAAAAGTTGAAGCGCGCGCGAATCGGGATTGAAATTCTTTCGGGCGATCGCGCCCCGGCCGTCGCTCATGCCGCCGCCTCGCTCCGCATCGGTGCGTGGCGCGCAGAACTGACCCCGGCCGACAAGATCGCGCGGATCGAGACGCTTAAGCAGCAGGGCTTCAAGGTGATGATGGTGGGCGACGGGTTGAACGACGCGCCGTCGCTCGCGGCGGCTCATGTGTCGATGGCGCCCGTCAGCGCCACGCATCTCAGCCAGACAACCGCCGATATGGTGTTTCTGGGCGACAATCTGATGCCGGTTTTCTCCGCGATTGTCCGTTCACGCCGCGCGCTTCGCCTGATGCGTCAGAACATCTGGCTTGCCGTGATCTACAACGCCTTCGCGGTGCCGATCGCCATCGCAGGCCTTGTCACGCCGCTGATCGCGGCGGCGGCGATGTCTGCGTCGTCGATCCTGGTGGTTCTGAATTCATTGCGGGCGGGCATCAAATCAGGGAGCTGAAGCGATGGAAGTGCTGATCTATCTTGTTCCGCTTGCGCTACTGCTCGGCGGTCTTGGGCTCGCCGGCTTTCTGTGGTCGCTCAAGAACGGCCAGTATGACGATCTCGATGGCGCGGCATGGCGCGCTATTTCCGACGAGGAGTCTCCGCCCGTTTGATCGGGATCAATTCCGGTGGAACACGCCATCGCGCCGATTGATCGAAATCAAGGCAGGCAAGACAGAGGCGGCGGATACTTCAACTCGTAACGAAGGAGAAAGCCCATGCCTGCCGATGCGATCGTTGTTGCCATTGCCGTTGTAGCCATGTTCGGCGTCTTTGCCGTCACGCTGCTATGGGCAAGTCATCGCACGTCGTCGGCCGAAACAGGTACGCCTGCCGCGCCAGCGAAGCGGCGCCCATTCTGATCGGCGGCTGAGATCGATAGTGCGCTAGAAGCGCAAGCCCTGCCGGTCTCTCAGATAAAGCAACACTAAAACCGCGAACGCGATTGTCGAGAGGATCGCGATCCGGCGTATCCAGTCGGGCCGCTCGCGGATTCGCTGATGCATCAGCGTGAAAAACGTAACGAAGCGCGGCCGGAATAACGGCATTGTGCTATCCGCAGCAATTGAAGCAGGTGCGTTGCGGCCAATACTGCCAGTGAGTTGGCTTAACTTCCACAGGCTTCATGGTCGCCGCGTTGCGCCAGCCGTCCTCGGTGCGGACGCATGGAAACACGAGTGCGTGAACGCCGGTATCGATCACCGCGAGCTCGAGATCCTGTTCAAAGGGTGCTGTCGAAATGTCTTTCCACATTTCGGCATTGTGGGGCGTTTTGGAGCATCCGCCTTGATCGAGATCAGATTGAGAAAATATGCGCCCTTCCCGGCGCGCCGAGGCGAGGGCGCTTAAGGCGGATCGGCTCGAATGCTTCAAGGCATTGACGGCGAAACTCGCGTAGCGAAGTTCTAGCCGACGCGTGTCATGCCGAGCCCGGTGATGATGAGGACGGCGGAGATCAGCCGCCATCGCGTGATCGGCTCGCGTAGCACGAAAATCGAAATCGCTGTTGCGATCAGAACGCTCGACTCTCGTAAAGCCGCGACGAGCGCAATCGGCGCTTGCGTCGTCGCCCAGATCACGAGGCCGTAGGCGCCGAAGGTCATTGCACCACCCGCGAGACCGCGCTTCCAGTAAGGCAACAGCGTGCGAAGTGCGCCGCCGCCGCGCACGGCTAGCAAAATCGGCAGCATCATCACTTCGTTGACGACGAACAGCCATGTTGCGTAGCTCACCGCGTCGCCGTTGGTGCGCGCGCCCAATCCGTCGGTCACAGTGTAGCTCGCGATGAAGACGGAGGTGCCGAGCGAGAACCAGATCGTCTTTGAATCGAATTCATCCAGACCGTGCCCGCCGCGCGCCGACATTAAAAACACGCCGAGAATGAGCACGAGCACGCCGCCCATCGCGACCGGCGTGAGGATTTCGCCGAAGCCGAACGCCATCACCAGCGCGGTGAGCAGCGGCGCGGCGCCTCGCGCGATCGGATAGACCTGGCCGAGGTCGCCCGCGCGATAGGCCTGAATCAGAAACAGTTTGTAGCCGGTGTTGAATGTTGCCGAGACGATCAGATAGGGCCACGCCGCGGCGATGGGGATTTTGACGAACGGCAGCACGACCAGCGCGAGCAACCCGGCGGACAGCGAGATCAGGTTGATGGACAGGAAGCGGTCGAGGTCGGATTTGACGAGGGCATTCCATCCGGCATGCATTGCGGCGGCAATCAGAACCACCACAAACACAGTCAAGCTCATTCAATCCTCTCCAAAAGAAAAACTCGCAAACCTGTCGGCCGCGAGTTTTTCCAGATCGGATCGTTCGAGCGGCCAGCTCAGTCTGTCATATTTCTGATACAAGACTCGCACGGCCGGGTCAAAAAGCGAAAGTCGAGAAATCTCCCGGCTTTCTCTGCGTTCAGTAGTTGTCCGCCAGATAGTCCGCGATCTTTGCGGCGTCCGCATCGTCGATCGGCGCGCCATAGACCTTGACCATCTTCGTCACCTCCGCCTGCCAGAAATCTTTCTTGAATTTCGGGCCGCGCGGCTGCGTCTGGACGTAGTCCACCGAGTGACAGGCCGTGCAGTTGTTCTGCACGACGTCGAGATTGTTGCCGGGTTTGAACGCCGCAGTTTCGTCTGGCCCCTTGTAGTTCAGCGGTTTGGCGTTAAGCGCCGAAATTCCAGCGATTGCGAACGTGGCAGCGGCTGCGAGCGCGATGATGTTTGTGCGTTTCATGTTGCCCTCCTCAGGCTGCCGTGACGCGGACGGTTTCGACGACGTTGCGAAGATAGCCTGCGGGATTCCACAAAGCCTCCATCGGCTGCGTCTTGCCGTCATTGCTGGTGGCGCGGACTTTGATTTCCTGCGCACCGGCGGCGAGTTTCACCGACGCATTCCACTCGCGGAAGGAATATTTGCCGAGATCCTTGCCGAGCGTCGTCTTCTGCCAGGTCTTGCCGCCATCGGTGGAGACGGACACTTCCTTGATGCCCTTGCCGCCGTCGAAGGCGATTCCTTTCAGCGCGACATTGCCGGCTTTCACCTTCGCGCCGTCGGCGACATTTGTGATGAACGAGCGCACCGTGAAGCGGTTGATCGGGATCGTCGCCTTCGGTGCCGTACCCGGCTCGACGCAATTGCAGTCGTTGTCGGGAATGCGATACGCCGTCTTCATCCAGAAATTGTCGTAGACACTGTCGATGACGTTGATCTCGTTGAGGTGCTTGACCCAATAGGTGCCGTAATAGCCCGGCACCACGAGACGCAGCGGGAAGCCGTTGAGGAACGGCAAATCCGCGCCGTTCATCGCATAGGCCAGCATCACTTCGCCGTCACGCGCATGATCGAGATCGAGCGCCTTGGCGAAATCCGGCGTCTTGTCCACGATAGGACCATCCATGCCGCCGAACACGACCTGCTTCGCGCCGGCCTGCACGCCGGCTTTATCGAGCAAGGCTTTCAGCGGGACGCCTTTCCATCGCGCATTTCCCATCGCGCCGTTGCCGAGCTGACCGCCCGCCACGCGCGGCGTGAACAAACCACGGCTGTTGCCCGAACATTGATTGACGGCGACGATTTCGACCGACGGCATTTTGCGGATGTCGGCCATCGTCAGCTTCATCGGCTTGTCGACCTTGCCCTTGATCTCGACGGAAAATTTATCCGGATCGAGATCGTAAGGCAGTCCCGCCAGATGATAGCGCACGAAGAACGCGTCGTTCGGCGTGATGACGCTCTCGTTGAACACCGAGAACGGCGTTTCGAGTTGCGGCGGCCGCGCGGTGAGGCCGATCATTTTCCGCTTCTGCGGATATTGCACCAGAGGCCGCTCGCCATTGTCGAACGGCAGCGTCACGCTTTCGGCGAACGCGCGCAGCGAATTGCCGATGCCCGCCGGACCCAGCGTGGCGAGAAAAGCGGTCGAATTTTTAATGAGATTCCGTCTGTCGATCATGGCGCACTCCCTTTGGACGAGCAGTCCTGCCGGCGATCTCAGGTCGCCTTTCCGGTTCGATCCTCGGCATCCGGACAGGAGGCGCGATCGAGCCATGTAGAGTCGCAAGCATGCGCCCAACCTTCCGCTGCTGCAAGGCAGGGTCTCATTCAAACACTTGCTATTGATTATTACGGACGTTGATATGCCGTCCCGCCAAACGAGATGTCGCTGCGTTGCGGAAACTGGCATTAGACTTTAGATCGAGTTTGAAAATCGCAAGGTTGATAAATGGACTACGTGAAATTCGGAAAGACGGGACTCGAAGTTTCAAAACTCTGCGTGGGGTGCATGACGTTCGGCGTGCCGGAACGTGGAACTCATCCCTGGACGCTGGTCGAAGAAAAAAGCCGGCCGATCATCAAAAAGGCGATCGATCTCGGAATCAATTTCTTCGACACTGCGAATATCTATTCCGACGGTACGTCTGAAGAAATCGTCGGCCGCGCGCTGAAGGATTTTGCCAAACGCGAGAACATCGTGCTTGCGACCAAGGTTCACGGGCGGATGCGTCCCGGTCCGAACGGCGCGGGTCTGTCGCGCAAGGCCATCATGACCGAGATCGACAACAGTCTGCGGCGTCTCGGCACCGACTATGTCGATCTCTATCAGATCCATCGCTGGGACCCCACCGTGCCCATCGAGGAAACGATGGAGGCGCTCCATGATGTCGTGAAAGCCGGCAAGGCGCGCCACATCGGCGGCTCGAATATGTATGCGTGGCAGTTCTCGAAGGCGCTCCATACATCGCGCATGAACGGCTGGGCCGAGTTCGTCAGCATGCAGGATCATATCAACCTGATTAACCGCGAGGAGGAACGCGAGATGCTGCCGCTCTGCCGCGATCAGAACATCGCGGTGATGCCGTGGAGTCCGCTGGCGCGTGGCAGGCTCACGCGCGCGTGGGATGAAAAGAGCAGCCGGATCGAGAAAGATGAGTTCGGCAAGACATTATATAATGACTTCCCGGAATCCGACCGGCTCGTGATCGAAGCCGTCGGCAATGTCGCCAAAAATCGTAACGTGCCGATGGCGCAGGTCGCGCTGGCGTGGCTGCTGCAAAAAGACGGCGTCACGTCTCCCATCGTCGGCGCGTCGAAAGAGGCGCATCTGACCGACGCTGTCGCGGCGCTGTCACTGAAGCTGACGGCAGATGAAGTGAAAATGCTTGAGGCGCCTTATGTGCCGCACAAGGTCGCCGGTTTCTGGTAAGAACGCCTCACGATTTCTTTAGCCCTTTGAAAATTTCTGCGGTGAAATATGCCTACAACGATTGAGCCATTGATCGACAATTCCGATGCGAATTCGCGCTTCGGCATCGGCCAGCCGGTGCGCCGGTTCGAAGATATTCGTTTCGTTCGCGGTGCGGGGCATTACGCGGACGACGACGTCGATCCGAAGGCGCTGCACGCGGTGTTTCTGCGTTCGGTTCATGCGCATGCCGATATTCGCCGGATCGATATTACAGCGGCGAAAGCGATGCCGGGCATCGTCGAGATTCTCACTGGCTCCGACTGGACCAAATCGGGATTGAAAAGCGTTCCCGCGCGCCCGTCGATCAAGCAGTTCGACGGATCGCCGATCGCAATTCCAAATCGTCCGGCGCTCGCGGTGGATCGCGTGATGCATGTCGGCGATTGTGTCGCGATGGTGATTGCCGACAGCGCGCAGCACGCCGCCGACGCCGCCGAGAAGATCGAGGTCGACTACGCGGTGAAGCCGGCGGTGATCGACCTGCATCAGGCTGTCAACGATAAGTCGCCGCTGCTTTGGCCGGATGTCGCGCGCAACACCTCGTTCAAATGGCGCGCCGGCGACATGGACAAGACCGAGGCCGCTTTGAAGGCATCGGCGCATGTCGTCACGCTCGATCTGGTCAATAACCGCCTGATTCCGAATTCGATGGAGCCGCGCGGCGTCATCGTCAATTACGACAAGGACAGGAACCGCATCGCGCTGTCGGGCTCGATCCAGAATCCGTTCGGCTATCGCGATCTGCTCTGTGATCTGTTCGGCTGGCCGAAAGACAAATTGCATTGCAGGGCGTCGGATGTCGGCGGCGGGTTCGGTTGCAAGAATCAGATTCAGCCCGAGCACGTCATGCTGGTGTTTGCGTGCGAGCGCCTGAAAAAGAAGATCAAGTGGATCAACGACCGCACCGGATCGTTCTTGTCTGATGCGCACGCGCGCGACCTCTTGACGAAAGTCCGGCTCGGTCTCGATGCCTCGGGAAAATTCAGGGCGCTTGCGGTCGACACGCTGGCGAATCTCGGCGCGTACATGTCGACCAACGGGGCTCTCATCCCGACGCTGCCGACGGCGGCTGTTCTCGGCGGCGCCTACGATATTCCTGCCGTCGCGATGGACGTGCACGGCGTCTTTACGAATACGGTGCCGATCGATGCGTATCGCGGCGCGGGCCGGCCGGAAGCGATCTATCTGCTGGAGCGGATCATCGACGTTGCGGCGGGACAGCTCGGCATTTCGCCGATCAAGATGCGCCGGCAGAATCTCATCAAGCGCACGCAGTTTCCCTACAGGACCGCGCTGGGTCAGCAGATTGACATCGGCAATTTCGACGTGGTGCTGTCAAAGGCGCTCGATCTTGCGGATGAAAAAGGATTCGCCAAGCGCGCCAAAGCCTCGCGCAAGCAGAAGAAGCTGAGAGGTCTCGGCATCGCCTATTATCTCGAAGCGACGCTCGGTCCGCCTGCCGACAGCGCGAGAATCGCATTCGAGCCCGATGGACGCGCGACATTGTCGGTCGGAACCCAGTCGAACGGGCAGGGGCATGAGACGACGATGGTGCAGATCGCGGCGTCGCAGTTCGGCATCAGCCCCGATAAATTCTCGTTCCGTCAGGCCGACACCGACGCAACGCCCATCGGCGGCGGCCACGGCGGCTCGCGCTCGCTGCATCTCGGCGGCACTGCGACGCTGTTGAGCGCCAGAAAGATCATCGAGCGCGGCAAGACAATCGCATCGCATCTCTTGGAGGCGGGCGAGCGCGACATCGAATTCAAGCGCGGCAAATACGCGGTCGCGGGCACGGATCGCGCAATCACGTTCGAGGAAGTCGTTCGCGCGTCGTTCGACTCCAGGCGCATGCCGCCCGGCGAGAAACTGGGCCTCGACGAGACGGCGAGTTACGAGCGCGAGGGGTATAACTTTCCGAACGGCTGCCACGTCTGCGAAGTCGAGATCGACCGGGAGACGAGCGTGATCGAGATCGTGAACTATTCGGTGGTCGATGATTTCGGGCGCATCATCAACCCGATGATCGTGCGCGGGCAGGTGCTCGGCGGCATTGTGCAGGGCATCGGCCAGGCGCTCTATGAAGAGACGCGCTACGACGAAACCGGGCAATTGCTGACGGCATCGTTCATGGACTACAGCCTGCCGCGCGCCGACGACATCTCTCACATCAACATCGAACTGTACGAAGACGCGCCGACGCAGACCAATCCGCTCGGCGCTAAAGGCTGCGGCGAGGCGGGCGCGACCGGTTCGCCACCGGCCGTCGTCAATGCCGTCGTCAACGCGCTGAAGGATTACGGCGTCACGCATCTCGATATGCCGCTGACGACCGGGAAAATCTGGCCGATTCTGCGGAAAGCCCTTTAAAAATGGGCCTGCCGCCGGGGAGGAGAACTTTCTTCCCGGCCAGCTGTTTCTGGAAAGAAGGGCTGTTTGCAGGCCCAAATACGCAATTCCAATCGCCTTCCGGGTGGCCGATAATGCCTTTATATTAAGCCGATCCGATGGGAAGCAGCGACGTGGATCAAGCCAAGTATGAGCCGTTCGGTGAGGCCCTCAATGTGTCCGGCAAGGCGCAGACGCGGACGCATGCGTCGAAATGGCTGACGCGGTTCGGGGCTGCTGTGTTCTGGGTGCTGGCTGCGACGATTGTTGTGGCGCGCGGCGTGTATTTTGAGCCCGGCGTTTTCGACGGCTTTGGGCGCGTGATCGCCTATCTGCAAAAGCTCGTTCTCTTCTCTTGAGGCCGGCTGCGCGTCCGCTTCTCACCTGGTGAGATAGATGCGTTTAATCGGCCCGCCCATCCGAAAATACTCTTCCACGATTTGACGTTTTGGCGCAGTAGATAATCTCCACCGGTGGGGATCGCTGTGCCGCGCAAGAAAAGCCAGAGTAAAAACGAAAAATCCGGCAAGGACAAAAAGCCGTCCGGCTTCGGCTATGTGATCGGGCTGCTGCCCGGCATTGCGCTATGCGCTGCCGTCACGCTTGTCTCGATTGCCATCCAGCACGCCGAAGAAAGCTATTTCGGCCATCCCTACATCGAAGCCCTCGTCATCGCAATTCTGCTCGGGATGCTGATCCGCTCGGTGTGGGTGCCGTCGGCGCGATTGCAGACGGGAATTGCGTTCAGCGCCAAGCAGCTTCTCGAAGTCGCCGTGATGATGCTCGGCGCATCCATCAGTTTCGCGGCGATTGCAGCGTCGGGCGCCGTGCTGATTCTGTCGATCATCGGAACGGTCGTGATTACGCTTGCCGTCACTTATGGATTGAGCAAGGCGCTCGGCCTTTCGACCAAACTTTCAATTCTGGTCGCGAGCGGAAATTCGATCTGCGGCAATTCGGCCATCGCCGCAGTCGCTCCGGTCATCAATGCGAACGGCGACGACATCGCCTCGTCGATTTCATTCACCGCCATCCTCGGCGTGCTGATGGTGCTCGGTCTGCCGCTGCTGATTCCGCTGCTGCAATTGTCAGCCACGCAATATGGCGTACTTGCCGGTCTCACCGTTTATGCGGTGCCGCAGGTTCTGGCCGCGACGGTTCCCGCAGGCCTCATCAGCACGCAGATCGGAACGCTGGTGAAGCTCGTCCGCGTGTTGATGCTCGGGCCGCTGGTGATCGGCATGTCGCTGATCGCTCCGCGCCTGTCGGGTAACAGGAAATCCGGCAAGCATGTCGCGCTCAGTCCGGCGAAGCTCGTGCCATGGTTCATTATCGGCTTTCTGGTGCTGGCGACCTTGCGCTCGTTTCAGATCGTGCCGGATGCGGTCGTAGCTCCAATCACCAAAAGCGCCGCCGCGCTGACGGTGGTTTCGATGGCGGCGCTTGGATTGGGCGTCGATGTGCGCGTGCTGTCGAATGTCGGCGGCCGGGTCACGGCTGCGGTCACGCTGTCGCTGATGCTGCTGCTCGCGATGAGCATCGCGCTCGTGATGGTGCTGAAACCTTAGCGCGCTTCGCTTAATTCGCGGCTGATATATTGTGCGAGCTGTTCGGCGGCTTCGCTGAGGCCGTGCGGGCGCCGCTGCATCACAAGTTCCACCGGCTGCAAATTCGGCAGGCCTTCGTTGGCGCCGATGCTTCGCAGATTGGGTCCGAGCGCACAGTGCGGAAAAACCGACACGGCCAGTCCCGCAAACACTGCGGCCTGCAAACCGGCAATGCTGTCGCAGACCGAGCGGATCGACCATTCGAGTCCTGCGGCGCGCAACGCCTCCAGTGCGATGTGCCGATAGACGCTGCCTTGCGGTAGCACCGCTAAAGGCAGCGGCTTGCGGAGTTCCGGGCTCGTGTTGTGTCCGCCGACCCAGACCAGCGGCTCGTTTCTGATGAGTTCGCCTTTGCGAAACTCAGGCTGGTTCGTCATCAGCGCGATGTCGATCTCGCTGCGTTCCAGCGCCGTGTGAAGATGGACGCTGCGCGTGCATCGCAGTTCGATCTCGATATTCGGATGCGCGCGGGAAAAATTCTCCAGCACTTCGGGCAGAATATAGGATGCGTAGAGATCGGGCGTTCCGAGCTTGACGTGACCCGCGATGTCGTTCGTCGCCATGCGGCCGCGCGCTTCGTCGTTCAGTCGCAAGATTGCGCGTGCGAACTCGAGCAGGTTCTCGCCGTCGCGTGTCAGCGTCAGCTTGCGGCGATTCTCGTCGAACAGCTTGCGGCCGACGCTTTGTTCCAGCCGGTAAATCTGGTGCGTGATCGCAGGCTGCGTCCGGCCGACTGCGCGACCCGCCGACGTCAGGCTGCCGGTATCGACAATGGCGACGAATGTGCGGAGCAGCGCAATATCGAGATCGTGATTCAAGATAAATCTCGCGAATGATGGCGATGCATATTATCAATTTTGTCATGGTTGGCGCATCGTGCACCATAAGAAAAAACGACCAATCATGCCGCCACCAAGCGGCAAAGGCACATAAAAACCAGACCGGGAGGGTGAAAATGAAATCGAGGCGGAAACTCGCTGTTCTATTCGCGGCGGCACTGTGCACTGCGGTGTTCGGCACCAGGACGACTATGGCGGCAGGTTATCCTGAGCGCCCGATTGAATTGATCGTTCCCTGGGGACCGGGCGGCGGTGCCGATCAATTGGCGCGTCTCGTCGCGAAATTGATGGAACCCATGCTCGGCCAGGGTATTCCGGTCGTGAACGTACCGGGCGGCACCGGTGCGACCGGCATGGCGAAACTGCTTGCGTCGCCCGCCGACGGTTATTCGATGGCGATCTACATCGCCGACAGCCATGCGCTCCTCGCCGGAAAGACGCCGCGCTGGACGATGGACGACATCACGCCGGTGGCGGTGATGATTAAAGGCCCGTCCTTCCTGTTCGTGAAGGAAGACAGCCCGATCAAGAATTGGGCGGATTTCGATAAGGAAGCGAAAGCCAATCCCGGCAAGCTGAAGGTCGCGACCCTCGGCTTCGGCAGCGTCGACGACTTCTCGCTCTCCGTGCTGGATCGCGGCGGCATCAAGATCGTGCAGGTGCCGTTCTCGAAACCGAGCGAGCGTTATGTCTCCATCCTCGGCGGCCATGCCGATGCGCTTTACGAACAGGCGGGCGACGTCGCGCAATTCCTGAACGGCAAGCAGATGCGCCCGATCCTTCTATTCGGCGAGAAGCGTCTTCCTGCATTCAAGGATATCCCGGCGTCTTTTGAACTCGGCTACAAGGTCGCGCTGCCGCAGTTCCGCGCCATCGTCGTGCGTGCCGGCACGCCGCCGGACATTCTCAAGAAACTCTCGGATTCGCTTGCGAAGGTTTACGCTTCGCCGGAGTTCAAGAAATTTCTGGAAGAACAATACGCCGATCCGAACAGTTTTGAGGATTCCACGAAAGCGCCTGCTTTCGTGAAGGAGCAGCTCGACGACATGAAAAAGACCGTGACGAACTAACCGGACACCGTCATGCAAAAATCCCTCCTTCATTCGATCGTGCCCTATCTTGCGGGTCTGGCGATTGCGGCCGCGCTTTTTATTTACGCGAGCAAAATCGCTTACGATCCGCGGCCGGGCGCTCTCGGGCCGGCGATCTGGCCGCAACTGGCAATTCTCTTGCTGGGCGGTTCATGCCTTTTCGAGATCGTTCGCCGCCTCATCGTCGGCAACCGGGACGCAACCGGATTTCTGGAAGCGTTCGATCGGGAGGAGGAACCCGAACAAAAAGATCCCGTCTATCCGCACATGCTGATCGGCGGGATCGTTTTGATGGCGATCTACGCCGTCGCCGTTCCGTATCTCGGCTTTATCTTCGGCACGTTTCTGTTTCTCGCCGCCTTCATGTATGTCGGCGGTTTCCGGCGTCATGTGACGATCTGGCTCACCAGCATCCTCGTGACGGCGCTTTGCGGAGTTCTCTTTCTTCGCATTGCTTACGTTTCGCTGCCGCGCGGAATTCCGCCGTTCGACCGTGCAACCGATATCTTCTTTCATATCCCGAGCCTGTGGTGAGCTAAGATGGACATTCTCATTCAACTGGGCCACGGCTTCATTAACTGCCTGACGCCGATCAATCTGATTCTTCTGACCGCAGGCATCGTGATCGGGCTTTTGATCGGCGTTCTGCCCGGCCTCACGCTCGTCATGGGCGTCGCGCTTGCGCTGCCATTCACTTACAAAATGGATGTCACGGCCTCGATCATCTTGCTCGGTGCGATGTATGTGTCGGGCACGTATGGCGGCGCTTTCACCGCGATTCTATTCAGGATACCCGGCGAGCCGATCGACGTTCCGATGTTGTGGGACGGCTACACGATGGGCCGCAAGGGCCAGCCGGCGAAGGCGCTCGGCTGGACGCTCGTGTCCGCGCTCGGCGGCGGGTTGCTCTCCGCCATCGTCATGGTCGCGCTTACCGAGCCGCTTGCGAAATTCGCGCTGCGATTTTCCTCGCCGGAGTATTTCGTGATCGTGATGTTCGGACTCCTGAGCGTGGTTGCGATCGGTAAAGGCTCGCTTGCGAATGCGTTCATCAGCATGAGCGTCGGCATTCTGATTGCGACCGTCGGCGTCGATCCGATCTACGGGGCGGAACGCTTTACGTTCGGCTCGCCCATTCTCGCCGACGGCATCGAGTTTCTGGTGGTGATGGTTGGCGCGTATGGCGTCGGCGAAGTTCTGACCCGTCTGGAAACGGGATTTTCCACGCAACCGATTCAAAAGATCAAAAACGCCCGCACCGAATTGCCGACCTGGAAAGAGTTCAAGGAAGTCAAAGGCATGTTCTTCCGCGCGTCCGTGATTGGCGATCTTATCGGCCTGCTGCCGGGCGCGGGCGCGACTATTGCATCCTTTGTCAGCTACGGCATCGAAGCGAAATTCGGCAAGAAGAAGCACCTGATGGGTACCGGCGTTGCCGAAGGCATCATCGCGCCGCAAGCAGCCGCAACAGCATCGGTCGGCGGCGCGCTCGTGCATCTGCTTGCGCTCGGCATTCCCGGAAGCGGCGCGACGGCCGTCATCCTCGGTGCGTTCATGCTGCACGGAATTCAGCCGGGGCCGCAGGTGCTCGTGACTTCGGCACCGATGGTTTACACGATCTTCGCCTCGATCTTCCTCGGGATCTTGTTGATGTGCGCGATCGGTTATCTTGCCATCCGCCCGCTCATCAAGATTCTCGATTTCCCCGAAGCGGTCGTCTCGGCCTATGTGCTGATCCTTTGTTTCATCGGCGCGCTTTCGATTCGCAACAATGTCACGGACCTCTGGCTGATTATCGCCTTCGGCGTGATCGGTTACGGTTTCGAGCGGCTGAAATTCCCGGTCGCGCCGCTTGTCCTCGGTGTGATTCTTGGGCCGATCGCAGAGGACTCGTTCATGAATACGATGATTAGTTTCGGCAACGACTGGACGGTGTTCTTCACGCGTCCGATTTCCGGGACCATCGTGGCCTTCACGACGATCGTGATATTGCTTCCCTTTATCCAGAAGCTGTGGGCCCGCCTTGTCGCGGCTCCGCAGACGGCTGGCCGCAAATAAATCAAGGAGTGATCGATGAGCGCAGTTGCAGAAATCAGAAACGCCGATGCGGACGCGCAGGCGATCGCGTCGGGCTTGATGCGGAAGGCGCGCGTGGCGCAGCAAAGTTTCGAGAACGCCGATCAGGCGCGCGTCGATGAAGCGGTGCGCGCCATCGCCTGGTCGCTTTACAAGCCCGAGCACGCCAAGGAGCTTGCCGAGCTTGCCGTTCAGGATACCGGCCTCGGCAATGTGCCGGATAAAATTATCAAGAAACAGCGCAAGACCTTCGGCACGCTGCGCGATCTGCTGCGCGTCAAATCGGTCGGCGAGATCGAGCGCGACGACAAGCGCGGCATCGTCAAGTTCGCAAAGCCGATGGGCGTCGTCGGTGCTGTGACGCCGTCGACCAATCCGGGCGCCACGCCCGTCAATAAGACCATGATGGCGATCAAGGGCCGCAACGCGGTCATCATTGCGCCGTCGCCGCTCGGCTATCGGACGACTGCGCTCGCCGTGAAGTTCATGCGCGATTCGCTTGAGGCCATCGGCCTGCCGCCCGACCTCGTGCAGATTTTGCCGAATCCAGTGACGAAAGATACGACGCAGGCCTTGATGGAAGCGGTCGATCTGATCGTCGTTACAGGTTCGCAGGACAATGTGCGCCGCGCCTATCGCAGCGGCACGCCGGCCATCGGCGTTGGTGCCGGCAACGTTCCCGTCATCATCGACGAGACTGCCGATCTCGACGACGCGGCGCGCAAGATCTGCGCCTCGAAGACGTTCGACAACGCGACATCATGTTCGTCGGAAAACGCTGTCGTGATCGTTGACGCCGTTTACGATCAGGCCATCGCGGCGCTGAAGCGCGCGGGCGGCTATCTCGTCAACGCGCAGCAGAAGGAGAAGCTGCAAAGCGAACTCTGGCAGAACGGCAAGCTCAACCGCCACCTGATCGCGCGCGACATGCCGGTTCTGGCTGAGGCTTTCGGTCTGCCGGACGAAGCCAAAAAAGCGAAATTCATTCTCGTCGAGGACCAGGGCATCGGCAAAGCGCATCCGCTCTCTGGCGAGAAGCTCGCGCTGGTGCTCACGGTCTACCGGGCGAAGGATTTCGAGGCGGCGACCGATACGGTGCGTAAGATTCTCGACTTTCAGGGCAAGGGCCATTCGATGGGCCTGCACACCACGGATTTCGCGCGCGCGCGCAAGCTCGCCGAAGATCTTCCCGTCGTGCGTGTGCTCATCAACTTCGCGCACACCTTCGGCAATGGCGGCGGCTTCGACAGCGGTCTCGAATTCACGCTGACGATGGGCTGCGGCTCGTGGCAGAAGAACAGCATTTCGGAAAATCTGAACTACAAGCATTTCCTGAACATCACGCATCTCGTCGTGCCGATCCCCGAGGACAAACCGTCCGAGGAAGAATTGTTCGGCCCGCACTGGAAACGTTACGGTCGATAGGTCGCATCCATGAACTTTGAAGAATATGCCGCCAAGCGCGACGTGCTTGGCCCGGCGGGCGTTCCCATTCCCAAAGGCATCGTCTGCAAATCGCCGCAGGATGTCAGCGACGCGATCGCGAAGATCGGGCCGGGCGTCATCAAGGCGCAGGTGCCGAGCGGCAAGCGCGGCAAGGCTGGTGGAATCAAATTCGCAACGACGCCGGAGCAGGGCGCAACTGAGTCCGCGAAGATTTTCGGCATGTCGATTGCCGGTTACGAGGTGAAGCAGGTTCTGGTCGAACAGGCTTGCGAGATCGCGCGCGAATTCTACGCGGCGGTTTTGATCGATGTCGCAAGCCGCAGCCCGGTCGTCTTGTTTTCGATCGAAGGCGGCATGGACATCGAGGAGGTCGCCGAAAAAGATCCGAAAGCGATCCGGCGTCATGTCGTCGACGTGAAGCACGGTTTCGGCAAGCAGGACGCGCAGGCCCTGTTGAAAGGTCTCGATCTCGGTGCGTCCACGGACAAGGTCGCCAATCTGCTCGCGCAGCTTTATGCGATTTTCGATGCGAAGGACGCCGAGCTGGTTGAGATCAATCCGCTGGCGCTTCTGAAAGACGGCAACGTCGTTGCGCTCGATTGCAAATTTGTGCTCGACGATTCCTCCGCTGCGCGCCAGAGCGAACTCGCAGCCGCCGCGTCGCCGCCGAAGATGACCGCGCTCGAAAGCAAGGGCGCGGACGCCGGCCTGAAATTCATCCAGCTCGACGGCAATGTCGGCGTACTTGCGAATGGCGCGGGCCTGACGATGACGACGATGGACGTGATCGACCATTTCGGCGGCCGTCCCGCGAATTTTCTGGAGATCGGCGGCGAGGCCTACACCAAGTCGGAAATCGCGCTCGATCTGGTCTTGTCCAATCCGGGCGTGAAAAGTCTCGTCATTAATTTCTGCGGCGCATTCGCGCGCACCGACGTGATGGCCGACGGCGTGGTGAAAGCCTGGCAGAAACTGAAGCCGAAGGTGCCGGTGTTCTTTTCGATCCACGGCACGGGTTCGGATGAAGCCGTCAAGCTCGTCCGCAACGAACTTGGCTTCGAGCCCTACGATCTGATGGAAGATGCGGTGAAAGCGGCCGTCGAGGCAGCACGATGATTTACCGCCGCAACCAGAAGGTGCTCGTTCAGGGCATTACCGGCAAGCAAGGTTCGTTCTGGACCGAACGCATGCTCGAGATGGGCACGCAGGTGATCGGCGGCGTCAATCCGAAACGCGCGGGCGAGAACTTTCTCGGCCGCCCGGTGTTCAGTTCTGCGGTCGAGGCCGCCAAGACAACGCCATGCGACGTATCGGTGATTTTCATTCCGCCCGCGATGGCGAAGGACGCCATCATCGACGCCATCGACGCAGGCGTGAAAACCATCGTTGCGCTGACCGAGCACATTCCCGGCCACGACGTGCTGGAGATTTTCGCGCGCGCGAAAAATTCCGGCAGCCGCATCGTCGGACCGAACACGGCGGGCATCGTCACGCCGGGCGAAGGTTTTGTCGGCATCATGCCGGGGCACAATACGAATGTGTTTCAGCCCGGCTCGGTCGGCGTGATTTCGCGTAGCGGCAGTCTTGGAACGCTGATGTGTCTCAATCTGACGCGCGCGGGGCTTGGACAATCCGCATTCCTCGGCATCGGCGGCGATCCGATCATCGGCACCACCAGCCTCGACGCGCTCAAGGCGCTCGATGAGGACAAGGGCACGACGTCGGTTGTCCTCGTCGGCGAGATCGGCGGTTCGATGGAAGAAGAAGCGGCTGAATACGCGCGCTCGATGAAAAAGCCGGTGGTGTCGTTCATCGCCGGGCGTTCCTCGCCGCCGGACAAGAAGATGGGCCACGCGGGCGCCATCGTCAGCGGCGGACGCGGCGGTTACGCATCGAAGCGAAAGGCGCTGGAGCGCGCGGGCGTGCGCGTTGCGGATACGCCCGCGCAGATCGTGCAATTTCTCTCAGGCGCCGGCGCAGAAAAGGCGAAAGCCGCCGGCCGCTGAACTCAAGCCGTTCAGGCTGCGTGCGGCGCGCCCTTCGCCGCCGTCGCGATGAAGGTCTGCGCCAGTTTGTCCGCCGCTTCCTTTAAGGCCGGCGCGAGTGAAATCGCGCGCGACAGCGGCAGGCGTCCCTTCGGCCCGTGAACCGCGACGGTGGCGCAAATTTTTCCGCGCGAATCGAACACAGGCACGGCGGCGGCGGTCATGCCGTCGATGAACTCCTCGTTGTCGACACCGACCTGCGTCTTTTTGATCTTCGCAAGCTCGATGTTCAGTTTGGCCGGATCGACGATGGTGCGCGGCGTGTAGCGCACCAGCGGCTGCGATTTCACCAGCCCGTCGCGCAGGGACGGCGGCGCGAGGCTGAGAAACAATTTTCCGCTTGCGGTGCAATGCAGCGGCACGCGCGACCCCACACTCAAACGAATCTGCAACGGCCAGTCGGATTCGACGCGGTCGAGATAGACCAGTTCGGATCGATCCAGAACCGTGATGTTGCAGGTCTCCTGAATTTCCTGCACCAGCGAGATCAGGATCGCGCGGCGCGGGCCTTGCGCGAGCGAATTGCGCATCACGTCCACGGCGAGCGCGGTGAGACGATGGCCGACCTGATAGTGGCGTCCGTCGGGCGTGCGCTGCGCAAACCCAAGTGCTTCGAGCAGCGAGACGAAGCGATGCGTTGTCGCTTTCGGCAATTCAAGCCGCGCGACCAGTTCGTTGAGCGTCGGCGGCTGCTCCGCGCTCGCGATGATTTCGAGCAGCTTGAGCGCGCGCTCGGATACCGCCGGCGTTTTTGTTGTCGGCATCGTTTTGTCCTCATCCACCCTGGCACGATACAGCTTGACAAACTTTCGCGCTCGCCTCAACC